>ERZ761602.912-NODE-912-length-58245-cov-10.358842_pt1 | contig 58245 bp, 38 predicted proteins | sample MGYA00512165_ERZ761602 | MGnify/ENA primary metagenome ERZ761602 (study PRJEB28899, sample SAMN02445085) | bioreactor sludge metagenome | biome: EBPR sludge; isolation source: Thorneside wastewater treatment plant | place: Australia: Brisbane, Thorneside... | reverse complement strand
CGACCTCCCCACCCCCACCCCGCCCGACCTCCCTCCCCTTGGGGCGAACCCCGACCCTGCCCGGAATGGACGGTCTGGAGCGCTACCTCGACCTGGGCCCGCTGGGCGAGGGCGGCACGGCACAGGTCCGCCGGGTCCGCGACCAGGAGCTGCACCGCACGGTCGCGATGAAGATCATCCACCCCGAGCGCTCCGACCACAGCCTCGCCCTGGCCCGCTTCATCGAGGAGATCCAGATCACCGCGCAGCTTCAGCATCCCGGCATCGTCCCGCTCTACGACGCCGGTCGCCTGCCCGACGGGCGGGTCTGGTTCACGATGAAGGAGGTGAGGGGAAACACCCTGGGCGAGACCATCCGTCGGGCCTACGCCGCGCCTGCACCGGCGAGCGCGCAGCCGGTCTCACAGCCGGTCTCACAGCCGGGCTCGGTCGGTGGCCTGCGCTGGCTGGTCGGGCTCCTCCATCGGGTCAGCCTGGCGGTGGCCTACGCCCACGAGCGCGGGGTGCTGCACCGCGATCTGAAGCCCGCCAACATCATGATCGGCGATCTGGGGGAGGTCTGGGTGATGGACTGGGGGCTGAGCAAGCCGCCGCCGGGGGGCGAGCCGGTCGAGGACGCCATCGCGGTGGAGCGCTCGCGCGAGGGGACCCTGCTCGGTAGGGTCGTCGGCACCCCGGCCTACATGGCCCCCGAGCAGGCCGCCGGCCAGAACGACTCGCTGGACACCCGGGCGGACATCTACGCCTTGGGGGCCATCCTCTACGAGATCCTGGCGGGCCGCTCGCCCTACCCGGGGACCAACGCCCGCGAGGTCCTCCGCCAGGTCCGGGCGGGGCCTCCCGCGCCGCCCCAGGCCCCGCCCGGGCAGCCGGTCGAGCTGCCCCGCGCGCTGCTCGAGACCTGCGAGCGGGCCATGGCCCGGGCACCCGAGGACCGCTTCGCCTCCGTCCGGCAGCTCGCCGGGGCCCTGGAGGCCTGGCTGCAGGGCTGGCAGCTCCACACCCGCACGATCCCCGCCGGTACGGTCTTCGCTCGGGAGGGCGAGGCCGGCAGCACCGCCTGGATCCTCCAGGCCGGCCGCTGCCGCGTCTACCGGACCGTGGAGGGCCAGGAGCTGGAGCTCGGGGAGCTGGGGCCGGGCGAGGTCTGCGGCGAGACGGCGGCGATGACCGGCAGCACCCGCATCGCCAGCGTGCAGGCCCTCACCGAGCTGCGCGTGACCGAGGTCGACCGCAGCGCGCTGGCCGAGGCGTTGCGCCTGGACTCCCCGCTGGGCGCCTTCGTCCTGGCCCTGGCCCACCGCTACCGCGAGGCGGCGCTCGGCAGCCGCTGAGCCCGGACTGGTGCGCGAGGAGCGCGCGAGGCAGTATGCGCCCCATGCTCGACCGCACTCACATCGGCAAGGTCCTCGACGGTCTGGGCCAGCTCCTCCTCCCCGCCGCCCTCGGCGCCGCGCTCGGCTACTACGCCAGCGACCAGGGCCTGCCGCTGCTGCCCGATATGCTCGGCCTGCTGCTGCTGGCCGGGCTGCTGGGGGTGATCCTGGTCCTGGCCGGCAAGGTCCTGGGGGGCAAGGCGCACCAGGGGGACCGCCTGCGCAAGCGCGTGGTCGCCGTGATGGTCCTCGGCGTCCTGGCCCTGGGGGGCCGGCTGGCGCTCTTCTACGCCGAGCAGGACAGCCCCCTGACCTCGCTGCCCCGCGAGGATCTGCAGCAGGCCTACATGGTCGACCTGCAGCGCTTCCGCGAGCTGGACGCCTCGATCGAGGCCACCCTGCGCCGCCTGGAGGCGCAGCCCTGGCTCGGCCCCGCCGCCGGCTCCGATGTGCTGGACCCCGAGCAGGAGCTGCTGCTGCTGGACAGCTTCGAGTCCTTGTGGGCGGCGACCGTGGAGCTGGACGAGCTGCGCCTCTTCTACGAGGACTGGTACCGCTTCGACCCCAGCCGCCTGCAGCGGGCCTGGCACTTGCGCAGCTTCCTGCTGACCTTCGCGGCCGAGCTGAGCCTGCACCAGTCCGCCGCCCGGATGAGCACCCTGCTGGAGAGCAACAAGAACGCCCGCAAGCTGCTGGAGGCCCCCCGCCCCGAGCGCGGCCTGCCCCGCACCGCCTGGAGCGTCTACCGGCAGGAGCTGCTGGGGACCCGGGATCAGACCCGGGTGCTGGCCGGCGACCAGTACCTGAAGCTGCTGGCCCGCGCCTCGCGAGGCCGAGAGGAGGCCGCCGAGCTGGGCCTCTCCTGGCTCTGGCGGCGCTGCGAGGCCCACCTGGAGACCATCGAGCAGGTCGCCCCCATCCAGCGGGCCGAGCTGCTGGCCCGCGCCGACGCGCAGGTGCTCAAGCGCAGCCTGAAGCGGGCCTGGTACCCGGCCCAGCGCGGGGTCGCCGAGGCGATGGGCGACACCCGGGCCCGGCGCATCGGCTGGTACCTGATCCCCGAAGACCAGCAGGCAGCCGCCATGGCCCTCTCCGAGCCCGGCGACATCCTGCTCTCCCGCAAGAACTGGTACCTCTCCAACGCCGGCCTGCCCGGCTTCTGGCCGCACGCCCTGCTCTACCTGGGCACCCCTGAACAGTTGGGGGCCTGGGCCGAGGACCCCGAGATCCGCGCCTGGATCCGCGAGGAGAGCGGGCTGGATCTGGATCTGCCGGGCTTCCTGGCCCTGCGTCACCCGGCGGCCTGGGCCCGCTACGCCTCGCAGGAGGACGGGCACCCCCATGTGATCATCGAGGCCATCAGCGAGGGGGTCGTCTTCAGCACCATGCCCCACGCCGCCGGCGACTACCTCGCCGGGATGCGCCCCCGCCTCTCCCGCAAGGCCCGCGCCCAGGCCATCGAGGCCGCCTTCCACCACCTGGACAAGCCCTACGACTTCGACTTCGACTTCGCCACGGACGCGGCGCTGGTCTGTACGGAGCTGGTCTGGCGCAGCTACCGCCCCGCGCCCGGCAAGGAGGGCGTGGAGCTGCCCCTGGTCTCGCTGGCCGGCCGTCGTACATTACCCGCCAACGAGCTGGCGAAGCTCTACGCCGAGCAGGCCGCGGGTGAGGAGCCCTTCCTGGACTTCGTCTTCTTCATCGACGCCAGCGAGCGGGAGCGGCGGACCTGGATGGAGGACGAGGCGGCCTTCCGGGCGAGCCCGGCGCGGTCGAGGCTGGACGTGGCGGTGCAGTAGCGCTGCCCCTCCCGCTCGCGCTGGGGCTCACCTGCGCCGCGTCCAGTTCAGCTCCACCGCGTCCTGCCCCGCCGTGCCGTGCCGGAGCTCCAGCTCCCAGGGGCCGCCGATGGCGTACTCGACGGTGAGCGTCAGGTAGCTTCGGGTCACGTCGTTCGCGGTGTTGTCGATGTCGACGACGACGAAGAGGCGGCGGCCGATTCGTTTGCCGATGCGGGCGGTCTCGTTGCCGACGACGAGCAGATCGGGGGCCAGGACCATCGAGGCGGCCTGCTCGCCCTGTCGGCCAAGGGCCTGCCCGACGCTGGTCAGCAGCATCGCCATGGCCGCGGAGCTGGCGCCGTCGTCCCCCTCGCCGGTGGTCATCTCGGAGGCCGGCTTGTCGAAGAGCAACATGGAGATCACATCGTCTTGCGAGGCATACTCGGCGGAGCTGAGGTCGACGACGGGTGCGGCGGTCTGTCCGGTGATCCTGGCGTCGACCAGCCCGTAGGTGCGGGTGTCGTAGCTCGCGCTCACCGCCAGCACCGGGTTGGCGAAGTCCTGGCCCGTGAAGGTGATGGTGGAGCTCCCGTCGATCTCGAAGGGCTTGCCGAAGATCACCACATCGCCCCGGGAGACCTCGACCTGGCCGGTCAGGGAGAGTGCGCCGTCCTGAATCGCCGCGAAGACGGTCCCATCGGTCTGGGCGTCGAGCTGGAGGGTGGCCAGCGGACCCAGCAGCCCGCCCAGCGTGCCGCCCAGGGGCAGGCGGGCCTCCAGGAAGGCGGCCCGGTTCAGATCGAGGGCGAGGTTGACCGTCAGCCACTCGGGCATCCCCGCCTCTTCCGCGGCCGCCAGCTCCTCCAGGTCTTCCCGCTCTTCCCGCTCTTCCCGCTCTTCCCGCTCCGGATCTCCCCCCCGATGGACCGTCAGCCAGGGCGGGTGCTCCCGCGCCGCCGGGCCCCGGAAGAACCGCTCATCCAGCGCGAGCTGCGCGTCCTCGACCTCCAGGGAGCCGTTCACCCGGATCTTCGGCGGGGTCCCGCTGAAGAGCAGCTTGCCGGTCCCCACCCGCAGGTACCGGTCGGGCAGGGCGGAGATCAGCGTCCGATCGAATTCCAGCCGGCCCTCCCACTCGCCCAGGGTCGTGCCCTCCAAGGCGGCCTCGACCTCGCCCTGGACCGTGCCCTCCCGCGCGTCCTTCTTCCTCGATCCCGGCTCGCGGGTGCGGACGAAGAGGTCCCGCAGCGACAGCGCGCGCTCGTCGACCCGCAGCTCGAAGCGCATATCGTCGTAGACCACCCCGGTGTCGATCAGGTGGAAGCCGACCCCGTCGGCCGAGGCCCGCAGCTGCCCGGTGGGAGCCGTCAAGGCGCCGCCCAGCGCCCCCTCGATCACCACCTGCCCGTGGGCCTCCTGCATCCCGGGCCAGAGCGCCGCCACCGCCTCGACCGGGATGCCCGTCCCGCCCACCTCGATGCGCAGCCCCTGGCGGTCCAGCTGGGGGCGCAGCGCCTCTCCCGCACGCAGCTGCACGGGCAGGAAGGCGTCGACCACCAGGTCACCGGCACTGCCGAAGCCGAGCTCGGCGCGCAGCTCGGTGCCCCCCGTCGCGGGGCCGAGGCTGAGGGTGGCGACCTCCACCGGGATCTCGCCCAGGCGGGCCTCGTCCAGGTGCAGGTCCGCGGTGATGAGCGGGGCGTCGGGCGAGCCCTGGATGCTGAGCTCGCCCTTCAGCGTGCCCTGGGCCGTGTCGGGGATGGAGACGAAGGCGTCCAGGCTCTGCAGCGGCAGATCGGGTCGCAGGACCAGGTCCAGCGCGGAGAGCCAGGTCGAGGGGGCGCCCAGATCGACCTTGGGGCCCTCGCCCAGCAGCGACGCGGCGACGGTGTTCAGGTGCAGGCGCGCGCCACCCTCCAGGCGAGCCCGCTGCTGACCGTCCTCGATCATGGACAGATCGACCACCAGCGCCTCGTCCTGGCTGGAGGCCGTCACGATGAAGCCCGCCGCCTCGGCCCCCCGCCGGGGAGGCGGCAGCAGGATGTCGGCGTCGAGGGCGACATCGGGCCGCAGGGGGCTGCCCGTGACCCTCGCCTGGAGGGCCCCCTCCAGCTCGGGGAGCTCGATCCCGTCCAGCAGCGCGTTCCAGCGGTCGGTGCTGCCCTTCTGCAGCACCAGCAGCAGGTCCACCGGCTCGCGGGGCAGCAGGCCGGGTTGGTCCAGGGCGAGGCGGAGGGGGAGGGAGCCGACCAGGGTGGCGAGGGTCTGTTCACCGTCGCCGGCCTGGAGATCGACCTCGACCCGATCGTCGGCGCCTCGCAGATCGAGCTGGGCGTCCAGGCCGCGCACGGCGCCGGGTAGCACCAGCTCGCGCACCCGGACCCTGGCCACGACGATGGGCCGAGGGGCGCTGCCGCTGAGCTCGACCGTGGCGCTGGCGAGGCCGCTCAGCCCGGCGAGCTGGGGCACGAAGAGCGCCAGGCTGTCCAGGGACAGATCGACCAGCGTCGCCTCCACCGCCAGCGGTCCCTTCAGTTGGGCGCTGCCCGAGGCCCGCAGAGAGGAGCTGCCCGAGGCCAGGGCCAGCCGCAGGTCGCGGACGCCGCCCTCGACCAGGGTCGCGCTCTGGATCCCTTCGCCCAGCCAGACCTCGCCGGGGGCCGGGGAGAGCAGCAGTCGGGTCAGCACGAAGCGCTGTTCGTCCAGGTCGCCGCTGCCGTCGAGGCCGACGATCGTTCGTTCACCGTCGAGCAGGTCGACGGTGGCGCGGGCCTGGTCCCCGTGCAGCGAGAGCAGGGCTCGCCCGCGATCGGCCGCCAGCGGCCCGGCCTGGACCCCGCTGATCCGCAGGTTGCCCTCCACATCCAGCACCCCTGCCCGCCAGGAGCCGGCGATCGGGCCCTCCAGGCGCCGGATCGACACCTCCGGCCCCGAGCCCAGCCCCCGTCCCTGGAGCTGCCCCTCCAGCTCGGCGGCGATCTCCTCGCCCGACCAGTCCACCTGCCCCTCTCCCGCGAACCGGCCCTCTCCCCTCAGGCCGGTGACGCCGTAGCGACCCAGATCCGAGAGCTGCACCACCGCGCCGTGGATCGTGGCCTCGGCGAACTCTGCCGGGACATCGATCAGCCCCTGGACATCCACGGCCCCCGTCGGGGTCGAGGCGGACAGCTCCTGCACCACGACCAGCCCCTCGGAGAGGGCGAGGCGACTGTCCAGGTGGGCCTCCCCGAAGGGCTCGGCGACGGTGGCATGGAGCGAGACCCGGGCGAGTCCGTCCACCTGTTCGGGCCAGCCCAGGCCCTCACCCTCGGCCTCGATCTGCCCGCTCAGCAGCAGGGGCTCCAGATCGCGGACGAAGCGGTCCAGGGCGAGGTCGACGGTGTCGAGCTGCACGCTCCAGAGCGGACGCTCCAGGCCCAGGTCCAGGCTCACCTCCAGGGAGAGGGGGCCGCCGGGGGTCTGCAGCGCCAGGGTGCTCGACGGCGCCGTCATGCTGCCCTCCAGCTCGCCGCTGAGCTCGGAGACGCCCGTCACCGGCAGGTCCAGGGGCAGCTGATCGGCGTCGACGAGCAGGGAGCGCAGCGCCAGGTCGACCCGGGGCTCGTCCTGACCCAGGTCCAGCAGATCGCCGTCGAGCAGGACGTGGTGCGGTCCGGCGTACAGCTCCAGGTCGTCGATCAGGACGTCGTCGTCCCGGATGGTCAGGCCCCCGTAGAGCACGGCCCGCCGCAGGATGAGCCTCTGTTCATCCAGGTGGATCGACAGCACCGAGGACTGGATGGCGATCTCGTCGAGCACCAGGGTGATCGGCAGGCCCGCCCAGGGCTGGGAGGGGGTGTCGGGGGCCGAGGGGTCTGTCCAGATCGTGGCGATGTCCAGGCCGGCCTCGGTCTGGTGCAGCTCGGCGCGCAGGCCCTGGATCTGGACCCGCTCGATGACCAGCCGGCGGCGCAGGAGCCCGACCAGCTCGTAGTCCAGCTCGATGCTGGTGCAGCCGACCAGCTCGCGGCCGGCTCCGTCCTTGAGGGCCACCCCCTCCAGGCGCAGCCAGGTGCGCAGATCGGTCTGCAGGGAGGCGATCTCCAGGCTGCCTTCGTGCGGCTGGGCGCGCTGCAGCACCTCGGCCAGCAGGAAGGCGGAGCCGTTCTCGCCCCGCAGCCAGGCCAGCATCCCGACGAGGCCGACCAGCACCAGGACCAGCACCGTGCCCAGGATCCCCAGCAGCCACAGCAGGATGCGGCCCACCAGCCGCCCGGCCTTCAGAAGGCCTCCGACAGGCCGAAGTGGAGTGTCCAGCGCGGGAGCTCGGGCAGGGCGGGCGCCTCGGGACCCAGGCGGACGCCGATGTCTGCTCGGATCGGACCGATGATGGTGGCGTAGCGCAGGCCGCCGCCGACGCTCCACTGTAGACCGTCGAACGAGAAGCCCGAGACCGCGGGCCAGACCCGCCCGACGTCGGTGAAGGCGGCGAGGCCGATGCCGGCGTACAGCTCCTTGCGCAGCTCGAGGTTGCCGAGGGCGCTGAGCAGCCCGCCGGCGGGGAGCAGCTCGACCTCCCCGGTCGAGGAGTTGGTGACGGCTACGCTGGGCCCGAGGCGATTGGCCCCCCAGCCCCGGACGCTGGTGCCGCCTCCCAGGTACAGTCGCTCGCTGTACGGAACACTACGAGCGGGCCCCTGGCCGTACGGACCGATGATCCCGCCGCCAATGCGCCCGGCGATGATCAGCCGGGGCTTCCATCGGATGATCGTCGGAATGGACTGGTAGGCCCGCACCTCGGCCTGGCTTCGCACGAAGCTGAAGTCTCCGAAGAGCGGGCCACCGGCCTCGGTGAGGGCGAAGGAGGCGAACCAGCCCTTGCCGGGCGCGAGGCGATCGTCCCGCCCATCCCAGACCACCGACTGGGAGAGCATCGAGAGGACGTAGGGGTCGGTCAGGTCCAGGCCAAGGGGGGAGTCTTCGATGTCCTGGATGTCGACCGTGAAGGCGTAGTAGTCGAAGTAGCGGGCCTGGTAGCTGAGGGAGAGGATCAGATCTTCGCGTCCCTGGCGGACCTTGGGGTGCCAGGCGACGCCGGGGGAGAATTCGGGCGAGACGTAGCGATAGCCGGGCTCGACACCGACCTGCAGCCGCCCGGTGAAGCCGAGCTCCCATCCCGGGCCCGGAGTGTGGGGAACGCCGAGGGTGCTGGACAGATCGACCGTCGGAGCGACGGTGAGGTGGGAGAGGGAGAAGGTCCCGCTGCCGCTGCCGCTGTCGCTGCCGCTGCCGCTGTCGCTGTCTGGCAGGCCGGCGGCCAGCAGGCCGGTGGCGCCCACGCGGGCGGTCTGTGTGAAGTGCCAGAGCTTGCCGAAGAGGTTGCTGTGCTCCCACTCTCCCGCGCCGTAGATCGTCCCCTGGCCGGTCTCGGCCTCCAGCCCGGGCCCCAGCTTCAGGCGTCGCCACTTGGAATTGCGCACCTCGATCCGCACCGGGACGGTGGCCGACTCCGGATCCTCGGTGAGGGGGGTGACGTCGACGACCGAGAAGACGCCCAGACCGAAGAGGGCCGTCCGGGTCGACTCGATCGCCTCGGGGCTGAAGGGTTCCCCCTCCTCGATGCTTACCGAGGCTTCGACCGTCTTGTCGGGCATCCCGTACAGACCTCGGATCTCCACCGGGCCGAAGACGCTCTTCTGGCCCGTCTCCACCTCGATGCGGACATCGACGGCCTGCTCGGCGGGCCAGGCGTCGACCGCCCCTCTCACCTCGGCGTAGGCGAAGGCCTCCTCGGCGAGCGCGTCGCGCAAGGCGTCCAGGGTCCGGGTGTAGGACTCGTTGGTGAAGGTCTCGCCCTCCTGCAGGGCGCTGGCCGCGCGCAGCCGCCGCCGCAGATGCCGCCGCCGGGGGTCGACGCCGGTGATCTGGACCTCTCGCACCTTCGAGGCCGGTCCCAGGTCGATGAAGCCCCGCAGCGTCACCGGCCGCAGCCGGCGCGTCTCCTTGCGGTGAGGGATGATCTCCCAGCGTATGAACTCCGCGTCGAAGTAGCCCCGCCCGGCCAGCCAGAACTGCAGGCGATCCCCGTCGGTGTCCAGCTTCGAGCGGTTTAGCCACTGGGGCTCCAGGGCCCCCGGGAAGAGCAGGGACTGCCAGGAGCTCTCTTTCTGGGTGATCTCCTGGCGCATGGCCCGGTTGGACTCTGCCGCCCACAGGGTGCGGGGGAAGGAGCGCCCCTCGACCTTGAATGTGATACGTTTCACGGCCTCGCCGCTTCGGTGCGCGGTACATCCGCTGATGGAGACCAGGAGCAGGGCGAATGTCCCCAAGGCCGGCCTCACGCGCCGCTCCCCGCCGCGGGGTCGGTATCGCCGTCGGGTCCGGGCATGGGGCTGCCGTCCCGGAGACCGCGACGGTGCAGGGCGTAGACGTGCGTGAACTCGGCGCCGAAGAGCAGGATCTGGGCGGAGTAGTAGATCCAGACCAGCATCACGACGAAGGCGCCCGCCGCGCCGTAGGCCGAGTCGATCGAGCTGCTGCCCATGTACAGGCCGATGATCATCCGCCCCAGGGCGAAGAGCACCGCCGTCGCGAAGGCCCCGACGCCGACATCGCGCCAGCTGACGTCGACGTCGGGGAGCACCCGGTAGATCAACGCGAAGAGGCCGGTGGTCACCAGGATGGAGATCAGGGTGTCCAACAAGCGGACGAGGAAGGGGACCCCCAGGTCTTCCGCGAGCAGGGCCTGCAGGCCCGACAGGCTGGCGCTGAGCACCAGCAGGAGCAGCAGGACGAGTCCGATGACCAGGACCATGGCGAAGGCCAGGAAGCGCGTACGGAGCAGGAAGCGGACGCCCCTCTTCTCGGGTTTGGGCGCATCCCAGATCCGATTGAGCGTCGCCTTGAGCTCGGCGAAGAGCTTGGTGGCCCCGGCCAGGAGGGTCACGAGGCCGATGATGGTCGCCAGGACGCCGCTGCTGCCGTCGCCGGTCTGGTCGAGCAGGCCATTGACGACCTCGGCCCCGGCCGGCCCCAGGGCGGCGACCAGCTGCACATGGACCTCCGCCCGGGCCGCGTCACGGCCGAAGACCATGCCGGCCATGGCGATGGCGATCAGCAACATCGGGGCCATGGAGAAGGCCGTGTAGTAGGCCATGGCGGCCCCTATCCGGGCAGACTCGTGAGAGACCCAATCCTTCTTCGTCTTCCATAACAGGCGGCCAATCGGTCGGAGGAATGCGGGAACCGAGACCTTCATGGCATGGTTTGTTAGCAAGAACCGTGCCTTGTTCCGCCGGCCCGGTCTCACGCGCACTCCACCAGAACAACCGGCTCTGCTGGCAGTCGGTATGGATCATTTTGATTGCGGATGCAATCAGTTCGGCGTGTCCGCCCGCTCGGCCGTCGGGAGCCATGCCCTGGTCCTGCCGAAAGGGTGGCTACCATGGCACCGGCACGGTTCTTGCGATTGAATCCCGGCCCCATCGCGCCGGAGTTCCCCTGCACCGCAGTTCCAAACGAGACAAGAGCCAGGGGAACCTCGCGGGTGGGAGGGGGCGGCTGTGGGCCTGGCTGAAGCGAGTCTCCGGGCCCCCCATCGTCCACAAGAACGAAGCGCCCTTGCCGGTGCTGCTCTTCAACCAGGAGCAGCTGGCGGCCCATGCCCGGCTGACTGCCGGCGCGGCGACGGTCAGCCCCCGTCGAGGTCCGGATCGGCTGCTCCCTCGGCTGGGGACCAACAAGCTTCGGCTGGAGTCGGCCATCGACCGACTGGCTGAGGCTCAGCATGAGCGGACCCACATCACCCCCGCCGGGGAGTGGCTGCTCGACAACCAGCACCTGATCGAGACCCAGGTCGAGGTGGCGCGTCGGCACCTCCCGGTGGGATACAGTCGCGTGCTCCCCCACCTGGTGGACGGACCCTTCGCTGGCTATCCGCGTGTCTACCACCTCGCCCTGGAGGTCATCGCCCACGTGGACGGTCGGGTCGACGCCGAGAGCCTGACCCGCTTCGTCGCGGCCTGGCAGGAGACGGCGACGCTGACATTGGGAGAGCTGTGGGCCATCCCCATCATGCTGAGGCTGGCGCTGATCGAGAACCTGCGACGGGTGGCGACCCGGGTCGAGATCGCCATGTTGCACCGGGATCTGGCTCGCGACTGGTCCGCACAGATCCTCCGAGCGGCCGAGCAGGACCCCAGGCGGCTGCTGCTGGCTGTGTCCGACATGGCCCGCGCCGACCCGCCCTTCTCCAGCGCCTTCGTCGCCGAGCTGGTCAAGCGCCTCCAGGAGAAGGGCGGCCTGGTCGACATCCCCTTGAACTGGATCGACCACCAGCTCGCCATGCTGGGGACCTCCTTGCAGAGCCGGGTGCAGGCCGAAGCCAGCGACCAGGCGGCCAACCAGGTCTCGGTCAGCTCCAGCATCGGCAGCCTGCGCTTCCTGGACACGATGGTCTGGCGCGACTTCGTCGAGTCCTCCAGCCTGGTCGAGTCCGTCCTTCGGCAGGATCCCTCGAGATCGTACGCCTTGATGGACTTCGCCTCGCGGGATCGGTATCGCCACGTCGTCGAGGACCTCGCGCGGCTGGCGAGGATCGACGAGGTCGAGGTCGCCCGGGCTGCGATCGAGCTGGCACGCGGATCCCTCAGCGCCGCCGATGGCGACACGCGCGGGACCCATGTCGGCACCTACCTGGTCGACGAGGGGCGTCGCTCGCTGGTGGAGCGGCTCCCCACCCTCCCCGCCCTGGCCCGGGCCCGCCTCGAGTGGAGCCGACCGGTCTGGACCGGGATCTACTTCGGGCTGATCATCGGGCTCACCCTGGCGCTCACCGCCCTCGCGATGGCCAGCCTGCCCCCGCTCCCGCTGCCCGGGGCCCTCTTGGCCGCGCTGGCCATCGGCGTCGCCGCCAGCCAGCTGGCGGTGCACGCGGCGAACGCCACCGCCACCTCCTGGCACCCTCCGCTGATCCTGCCGCGGCTGGACTTCTCGAAACAGATCCCCGAGCGGTGGCGGACGCTGGTGGTGGTGCCCACCCTGCTGACCGACGTCGCGGCGGTCGAACAGCTGCTGGAGGGGCTCGAGGGGCGCTTTCTGGGCAACCAGGGGGAGAACCTCTACTACGGCTTGCTGACCGACTTCACCGACGCCCCCGCCGCCGAGATGCCCGGGGATGCCGCCCTGATCGACGCGATCACGACCGGAATCCAGGCGCTGGACGCGCAGTACGGGGGAGGTCGCTTCTATCTCTTCCACCGGCCGCGCATGTGGAACGCCCGCGAGGGCGTCTGGATGGGGTACGAGCGCAAGCGGGGCAAGCTCGATGCGCTCAACCGCCTCCTTCGAGGAGGGGGCCACCAGGACGGTGCGTCGGAGCCGGCCTTCTCCTTGGTCCTTGGGGACCTGGAGCCGCTACGATCGACCGCCTTTGTCATCACGCTGGACACGGACACCCGCCTGCCGATGGACGCGGGCCACAAGCTGGTCGGCACGATGGCCCACCCGCTCAACCGGCCGCGCTTCGACCCCGTCGCGGGTCGGGTGCGAGAGGGCTACGCGATCCTCCAGCCGCGGGTCGCCATCCACCTGCCAGCGACTCGTCGCTCCTGGTTCGTGCGACTGTTCGCCGGTGAGTCGGGCACGGATCCCTACACGCAGGCGGTCTCGGATGTCTACCAGGATCTGTTCAGGGAGGGCTCGTTCGTCGGCAAGGGCATCTACGATTTCGACGCCTTCACCTTGGCCCTGGAAGGGCGGCTGCCCGACAACCTCATCCTCAGCCACGACCTGATCGAGGGTTGCTTCGCACGCAGCGGGCTGGTCAGCGACGTGCTGCTCTACGAGGACCATCCCAGCTGCTACTTGGAGGACGGCGCCCGGCGCCGCCGCTGGACTCGTGGCGACTGGCAGATCATGTTCTGGCTGCTGCCGTGGGCGCCCGGCCACGACGGCGTCTGGGGCCGCAACCCCCTGAGCTGGCTGAGCCGCTGGAAGATCTTCGACAACCTGCGCCGCAGCCTGGTGCCCGGGTCGACCCTGGCGGCGGTGGTCGCCGGCCTCGTGCTGCTGCCGAGCCCGGGGATCGTCACGGCAGTGGTCCTCGGCTACACCTTCCTGCCCCCCTTGCTGGCCAGCCTGAGCGCGGCCCTGCGGCGGCCCGAGCGCACGGCGCCGGTCGCCCACCTCCGGGTCGAGGCCCGAGCGACCTCGCTGCGGCTGGTCAAGGCGGCGCTGGGGCTGGCCTTCCTGCCCGAGGATGCCCGCAACAGCGTGGACGCCATCGGCCGCTCCACCGTGCGGATGACCGTGACCCGCCAGGGCCTGCTGGAGTGGCGCAGCGCGGGCCACCGCTCGGGCGGGGACCTGCGGGCCTTCGTCAACGGCATGCCCACCGGTCCGTTCCTGGTCCTGGCGCTGACCGCGGTGCGGCTGCTCCAGGGCGGAGCGCTGCTGGATCCGGCCCTGATCCTGCTGGTCCCCTGGCTGCTCTCGCCGCTCTTCGCGGCCTGGCTGAGCGCCGCGCGCGAGGAGCGTCCGCCTCCGCTTCCTCAGCAGGTCGAGGACGAGCTGCGGCGGCTGGCACGAAGGACCTGGCGCTTCTTCGACCGCTTCGTGGGCCCGGAAGACAACCACCTGCCGCCCGACAACTTCCAGGAGGAGCCCAGCCCGGTGGTGGCCCACCGGACCTCGCCCACCAACATCGGCGTCTCCCTGCTGGCCAGCCTTGCGGCCCACGACTTCGGCTTCATCTCGACCCGCCGGCTGCTGGACCGCACCGAGGACACCCTGGCGACCGTCGAGAAGCTCGACCGCTTCCGGGGCCATCTGTACAACTGGTACGACACCCGCACCCTCCAGCCCCTCCCCCCTCTGTACGTGTCAACGGTCGACAGCGGCAACCTGCTGGGTCATCTGCTGGTCCTGGAGGCTGGCCTTCGCGAGCTCGGCGACCAGCCGGTGGTCGGCCCCCGGGCCTGGCAGGCGCTGGCGGACCTCATCGACATGCTGGCGAAGGCCTCGCCCTCGCGAGCCGAGGCGCTGGCCCCGCTGCGGGCCCGCCTTGTCCCGCCTCCTGCGACCCTGGGTGGCGCCTGGAGCCTGGCGCAGGCGCTGCAGGCGAGGCTGGAGGCGCTCCCGCCGCCAGAGCCGGGCGAGACCTGGGCTGAGGAGCTGCTTCGGCAGGCCATGGACACCATCGTCGAGCCCCTCAGCGCCCTGTGTGCCTGGCTCCCGCTGCTCTCCGAGCCGACCGAGCCGATCTCCCCCGCCCGCCGCCTCGGGATGGGGCCTGCGGATCCGGTGCCGACCCTCGACCAGGTCGCGCGGCTGGACGGCGGAGCGCCCCCCTCGGGAGAGGGCGCGCCCTGGCTGGTCGAGGCGGGCAAGGCGGGGCGGCGGGCCCAGGCGATGCTGGCCACGGCGAGGTCGCTGGCCGGTCGAGTGAGGAGGGTCGCCAAGATGGACCTCGACTTCCTCTACGACCCCGGCCGGAGTCTGTTCACGATTGGCTACGGCGTGCCCGATCACCGGCGAGACGCCGCCTGCTACGATCTGCTGGCCTCCGAGGCGCGCCTGCTCAGCTACATCGCGGTCGCGCAGGGCAGCGTGCCCCAGGCGCACTGGTTCGCCCTGGGGCGCGCGGTGACCTCCTGGCAGAACGACGCGACGCTGCTGTCCTGGAGCGGCTCGATGTTCGAGTACCTCATGCCGCTGCTGGTGATGCCCACCAACCCGGGGACCTTGCTGGACCAGACCTACCGGACGGTCGTCGGGAGGCAGATTGAGTACGGCAAGAAGCTGGGCATGCCTTGGGGGGTCTCGGAGTCGGGGTACAACCTGGTCGACAGCCAGTCCAACTACCAGTATCGAGCCTTCGGAGTCCCGGGACTGGGCCTGCAGAGGGGGCTGGGCGAGGACCAGGTGGTCGCGCCCTACGCCACCGCCCTGGCCTTGATGGTGGCGCCCGAGGCCGCCAGCCTGAACCTGCGGCGGATGCGGGAGCAGGGCTTCGAGGGTGCGTACGGCTTCTACGAGGCCATCGACTACACCCGGCGCCGGCAGCTGCCCGGTGAGCGCGGGACGGTGGTGCGATCGTACATGGCCCACCACCAGGGGATGAGCCTGCTGGCCCTGGCCTATGCCCTGCTGGACCGTCCCATGCAGCGGCGCTTTCGCTCGCACGCGTCCCTGCGGGCGGTCGAGCTGCTGCTGCACGAGCGCGTGCCCAAGCAGCTGGCCCGGATCCCCCACCTGGGGGAGCTCGTCAAGGACACCCCCGTCGGCGTCTCCGCGCCACCGGTCCTGTTCGTCGTCAACACCCCGCACACCCCGCGACCCGAGGTCCACCTGCTGTCCAACGGTCGGTATTCGGTGATGGTCACGGCGGCGGGTGGAGGCTACAGCCGGTGGAAGGGCCTCGCCCTGACCCGATGGCGGGAGGACCCCACCCGCGACGACTGGGGGACCTTCTGCTATGTCCGAGAGCTGAATGTGACAGACGACGTGGAGCACAGCAGGGAGGCCGGCGGCCGTCGCTGGTCGGCGATGCACCAGCCCACGGGGGTGGAGGCGGAGCACTACGAGGCGATCTTCCCCCAGTCCCGGGCCGAATTCCGGCGCCGGGACCATGGCATCGACCTGCACAGCGAGCTGACGGTCTCTCCCGAGGACGACATCGAGCTGCGACGCTTCACGCTGTCCAACCTGGGCTCCATGACCCGCGTCATCGAGCTGACCAGCTACGCCGAGGTGGTCCTGGCGCCGCAGGGGGCGGACGAAGCCCACCCGGCCTTCAGCAACCTCTTCGTCGAGACCGAGGTCCTGCCCGCCGTGCAGGCGATCCTCTGCTCCCGCCGGCCGCGGACCGACGACGAACACACCCCCCTGCTCTTCCACCTGATGACCACGACCGGCAGCTTCACGGGGCCGCTGGAGTTCGAGACCGATCGACGGACCTTCCTGGGACGAGGCCGCACCTCGTCCGATCCGGCCGGGGTGATGAAGGGCACGTCCGGCGCGGTCCTCGATCCGATCGTCGCCATCCGCTGCCGCCTGACCCTCGCGCCCGAACAGTCGGTCAGCGTCCACCTCGTCACGGGGGTCGCCGCCACCCGGCCGGAGGCCCTGGTCCTGGTGGACAAGTACAAGGACTGGCACTCGGGGGACCGTGTGTTCGAGCTGGCTTGGACCCACCGGCAGGTCGCCCTGCGCCAGCTCGGGATCTCGGAGTCCGAGGCCGACCTGTACCTCCGCATGGCCAGCCCGTTGGTCTATGCGAACCCGCAGGGCCGGGCGCCGGTCGGCGTGCTGGCCCGGAATCGGCGCGGACAGTCGAGCCTGTGGGCTTATGGAATCTCCGGTGACCTGCCCATCGTGCTCCTCCGGGTCGCCTCCTTGCAGTCCATCGAGGTGATCCGCCAGGTGATCCGGGCCCACTCCTGGTGGCGAGGGTTGGGCCTGGCGGTCGACCTCGTGGTGTGGGACGAGACCGAGGGCGGCTACCAGAACTCCCTCAACGACCTGGTCCTCTCCGTGCTCTCCACGGGCGGCGGCGCCCCGCTGCTGGACGTGCCCGGGGGCATCTTCGTGCGGAGGCTCGACCAGTTCGCCGAGGAGGACCGGATCCTGCTCCAGACCCTCGCCCGCATCCTGCTGACCGGTGGGGGAGGGTCCCTGGAGGCGCAGCTCTCCCATGGCTCGCGGATCGTCGCGCCGATGCCCTCCCTGCTGCCGGAGTTCCTGCCCTTCCGCGAGCGGACGCGCGCGGTGTCCGACCCGGGCCTGGGGGATCCCGATGGCCACGACGAGGCTAGCGGCGGCTACCAGATCACCACCTCACACGCCCGTCGGACCCCCGCCCCCTGGTCGATGATCCACTCCAATCCCCACTTCGGGACGCTCGTGACCGAGAGCGGGGGGGGCTACACCTGGTGCGAAAACGCCCACGACTTCCGCCTGACCCCCTGGGACAACGATCCGGTCAGCGACCGGACCGGCGAGGCGTACTACATCCGAGACGAAGAGACCGGACTGTTCTGGACGCCGACGCCGCTGCCGGCAGGGGGGGACGCTCCCTACATCACCCGCCATCGTTTCGGATCCTCGACCTTCTCCCACGCCAGCCACGGCATCCAGTCGGAGCTGACGGTCTTCGTCGCCATCGATGCTCCAGTGAAGATGGTCCTGATCCGGTTGACCAACCTGTCGAGTCGCCCTCGGAGCCTGACGGTCACGGGCTACTGCGAGTGGGTCCTCGGCGAGCATCGCTCCAAGGGGCTGCTGCACATCAGCAGCGAGGTGATCGGGACCGATGGGGCGCTGCTGGTGCGGAACCCCTACCACCCCGAGTTCGGCGGTCGGATCGGCTTCTTCGACGTCAGTGATCGGGAGCGGACCCTGACGGGAGATCGGAGCGAGTTCCTGGGTCGGAATGGGAGTCCGGCCCGACCGGCGGCGCTGGGCAAGCAGCGCCTCTCGGGCCGGGTCGGGGCCGGGCTGGACGCCTGCGCCGCGATGATGGCGCCGGTCAGCCTCGCCCCGGGTGCGAGCCACGAGCTGGTCTTCGTCCTCGGCGTCGGGCGCGAGGTCTACGATGTCCACACGCTGCTGCATCGTTTCGGCCAGGTCGCCGAGGCGAGGCAGGCGCTCCTGGCGGTGGAGCGGCACTGGCAGGAGGTCCTGGGGGCGGTCCGGATCCAGACCCCCGACCCCTCGCTGGATCGGCTGGTGAATGGCTGGTTGCCCTACCAGGTGCTGGCCTGTCGGATCTGGTCCCGGACCGGCTTCTACCAGTCGGGGGGCGCCTACGGGTTCCGGGATCAGCTTCAGGACGCGATGGCCCTGCTGAACATCCGACCGGTGATGCTGCGGGATCAGATCATCCGCTGTGCCGGGCGCCAGTTCATCGACGGGGATGTGCAGCACTGGTGGCACCCGCCCTTCGGGCGCGGGGTGCGCACGCACTGTTCGGACGACTACCTGTGGCTGCCCGCGGCGGTCACCCGGTACGTCACCGGGGTCGGCGACACCGGGGTGCTCGACGTTCGTGTGCCCTACATCGAGGGGAGGCAGGTCAAGCCCGACGAGGAGGCCTATGTCGACCTCCCGCGCCAGTCCGAGTCCTGGGGCACCGTGTACGAACACTGCGTGCGAGCCATCCAGCGGGGCCTGCGCTTCGGGGCCCACGGCCTGCCCTTGATGGGGTCGGGGGACTGGAACGACGGGATGAACCTCGTCGGGGCCCGCGGTCGAGGCGAGAGCGTCTGGCTGGCCTTCTTCCTGTACGATGTGCTCAGCCGCTTCGCGGAGGTGGCCCGGCTGCACGACGACCTCGCCTTCGCCGCGACCTGCGAGCAGGAGGCGGTGGGCCTCGCCGCGCGCATCGAAGCCAGCGGCTGGGATGGCTCCTGGTATCGTCGGGCCTGGTTCGACAACGGCGAGCCCCTGGGGTCCTCGGTCAACAGCGAGTGCCAGATCGACTCCCTCCCCCAGACCTGGGCGGTGCTCTCGGGGGCCGCCGATCCCGAGCGTGCCCGGATCGCGATGGACTCGGTCGACGCGCGCCTCGTGGACCGGAGCCTCGGCATCGTCAAGCTGTTCACCCCGCCCTTCGACGTCTCGACTCCGAACCCGGGCTACATCCGGGGCTATGTCCCTGGGGTGCGCGAGAACGGCGGGCAGTACACCCACGCCGCGCTGTGGACGGCGATGGCCTTCGCGCGGCTGGGCGACCGTGAGCGCGCCTGGGAGATCACAAACATGCTCAACCCCTTCTCCCACACCCGGACCGCTGCCGAGCGCGAGCGCTACCGGGTCGAGCCCTACGTGATCGCCGCCGATGTGTACGCCGTGGAGCCCCATGGCGGCATGGGCGGGTGGACCTGGCACACGGGCTCGGCGGGCTGGATGCTGCGCCTGGTCCTGGAGTCCCTGCTGGGGCTGCGCCTGGAGGTGGACCGCCTGTACCTCGAGCCCTGCGTGCCACCGGACTGGGCCGGCTTCACCATCCAGTACCGCTACCGCAAGACCGTCTACGAGCTGCGCGCTCGCCCGGCGCCGCAGGGCGGGCCCGCCCGCGGGATGTCCCTGGACGGGGTCAGCCTCTCCACGCCCTACCTGACCCTGGTCGACGATCACCGGCCGCACGTGGTCGACATCGGCTACTTGCCCCCTCTTGTGAACCAATCAAAGTGACGGATGCGCTCCCTCAATTTGGTCGGTCACCGTCTCGGCCCGGCCGCGGACGATCCCGCAAGTCCCCGCGCTGGCTGGCAGGTGGCGGCTGGCATGGCCCTTGCTCTCTTGGCCTGGAGCGACGGCACAGGCGGCGCCTCCAGACCCGACGGACCTCTCGTTCGGCTGGAACAGCAACAATCCCAGGAGACGAGATGACCTACCCGAGCACCACACAGACCCGGACTGCCGCCGGAGCCGGATTCCTTCTGCTGGCAGTCTTCTCGCTCAGCGCCTGCGGTGAGAAGCTCGACGACGTCAACTCGGAGGCCGCTTGCTCCAACTACTGTGACAAGATGTACGCCTGCGACGAGTACGACGCCACCAGCGACGAAGAGGCCACCTGCGTCTCGGAGTGCCGCGACACCATCGAGAACGAGTGCGGCAACGATGCCCAGGGCGAGGCCAACACCATCATCCAGGAGTGCGTGGACCTGGCCTGTGATGACTTCTGGCCCTGCATGGTCTACGAAGAGGCCCCGGAGTGCTTCGAGTTCGTGCCTGAGCGTGACTGAGGATGCTGACCACCATCGCCATCATCCTGATCATCCTCTGGCTGCTGGGAGTTGTGACCTCGAACACGATGAACGGGTTCATTCACATCCTGATCGTCATCGCGGTGATCGTGCTCCTCATTCGTGTCATACGCGGTCAGCGCATCCTCTGAGCGCCGAGCAGCCCCTAATCCACACATCCACTGGAGAGACCATGTCTCATCACCTTCGAAACACGGTGGCGCTCCTCGCCATCTGCGCAGGCCTCGCCGGCTGCGCCAGCAAGACCGCCCTGAAGACCGACAGCTCGACGGCCGCCATCCGGACCGCGGAGGAGCTGGGCGCGCCCCAGGTCGCCCAGGCCTCCCTGCACCTGCAGCTCGCCAAGGAGGAGCTGGAGGCGGCCACCGCGCTCCACGAGGACGGCAAGAAGGAGGAGGCGACCTCCATGCTGCTGCGAGCCGAGGCCGACGCCGAGCTGGCGATCGCCCTCTCCCGGGCCGACGCCGAGCGGACCGAAGCCGAGAACGCCATGGAGCGTGTCCGGACCCTCCGAGCCCAGAACCCCTACTCCACTGGCGGTGACAAGTGAAGCTCTACTCTCCCTCTGCCCTCGTGCTGGCGGCCCTGCTGGTCGGCTGCGCCCCCAAGGTCCCCATGGAGCTCGCCAACGCGCGCAGCACCTACCACCGCGCCAGCAACGGCCCGGCCAAGACGCTGGTCCCCGCGGAGCTGCACAAGGCCGGCGAGGCCCTGGAGCAGGCCGAGGTCGCCTTCAAGGACGATCCCAAGGGCTACCACACCCTGGACCTGGCCTACGTCGCCCAGCGCAAGGCCGAGCTGGCAGAGACGCTGGCCATCCATGCCAGCGAGTCCGGGCGCATGGCGGACGCCAACGCCTCCTACCAGAGCACCCAGGACAGCATCATGCTGCGGACCCGCTCCGACCTGGCGACCTCGCAGACCGACCTGGCTGCCTCTCAGAGCGCGGGCGCGGTGACCTCCGCCCAGCTTGCCGTCTCGGAGGAGGCGCGGCTCCTGGCCGACCAGAGGGCCAGGGACGCGATGGAGGCCCTGGCCAAGCTCGCGGCCGTCAAGGAGGAGGCCCGCGGCATGGTCATCACCCTCTCGGGCAGCGTGCTGTTCGCCTCGGACGAGTCGACGCTCCTTCCTGCGGCGCAGACGCGCCTCGCCCAGGTGGCGGACACGCTGCTGACCACCAAGGAGCGGTCCTTGCTGATCGAGGGCCACACGGACTCCCAGGGCAGCGACGAGCACAACATGGCGCTCTCGCAGCGTCGGGCCGACGCGGTGCGGGCCTTCCTGGGGCAGCGCGGCTACGACACGGCTCGGATCCGGGCCGTCGGGGTCGGCGAGGGTCGGCCCGTCGCCGAGAACGAGAGCCCGGAGGGGCGGGCCAACAACCGGCGCGTCGAGATCGTCGTCGAGCCGGCCGCCAAGGCGGAGCGGTAGCCCTGCGTGGGCGCACACGACGAGGTTGGCCGCACCGTCATCTCCACCAGCATTGACCGACTGGCGCTGGGGGTCCATGACGGTGCGGCTTTCGTGGGTCGCTTCTTCAAGGAGGTGGCCCGGCCGCCATACCATCTCCGCGAGATCATCCATCAGTGCTACGAGGTCGGATACCGCACGCTCCCCCTGATCACGCTGACCGGGCTGATCACGGGGATCGTCTTCACAAAACAGTCCAGGCCGTCCCTGGCTGCCTTCGGGGCGACCTCCTGGCTGCCCTCGCTGATCACGATCGCCTTGATCCGCTCGCTGGCCCCGCTGATCACCGCGCTCATCTGCGCCGGCAAGGTGGGGTCCAGCATCGGCGCCGAGCTGGGTTCGATGAAGGTCACCGAGCAGGTGGAGGCCATGGAGGTCTCGGCGATCAACCCCTTCAAGTACCTGGTGGTGACGCGGACCCTCGCGACCACATTGATGGTGCCGGCGCTGACCTTGTACTGCGGGGTGGTGGGGCTCTTCGGCTCCTTCCTGAATGTCCGCGGCAACGAGGCGGCCAGCCTCGCCAGCTTCCTGAAGAGCGGCTTCTCCACCATCGGCTTCCTGGACCTCGGCTCATCCGTCGTCAAGGCCGCGGTCTATGGGTTCAGTGTCGGCATCATCGCCTGCTACCATGGCCTGAGGGCCACGTCGGGCACCCAAGGGGTCGGTCGGGCGGCGACCGCCTCGGTGGTCATGTCCATGTTCGTGATCTTCGTAGAGGAGGTGTTGATCGTCCAGGTGAACGTCTGGTTGCGGGGCTACGGCTTATGAGCGTCCTGCCTGAGCCGACCGCCGCACCCGAACGCGAGCCGGTCATCTCGATACGCGGACTGCAGAAGTCCTTCGGAGCGCTCTCGGTGCTCCGCGATGTCGATCTGGAGGTGCGCACCGAGGAGAACCTCGTCGTGCTGGGTCGCTCCGGCTCGGGCAAGTCGGTCCTGATCAAGATCATGGTCGGCTTGCTTCAGGCCGATGCCGGAGAGGTGGTGATCCTGGGCCAGTCGCTGGTCGGCCTGCAGCGCCGGCCGCTCGACGCGCTGCGTCGCCGGATCGGCTTCTCCTTCCAGAGCAGCGCGCTGTACGACAGCATGAGCGTCGGGGAGAACCTCGCGTTCCCCCTGCGGATGAACATGACCGACCTGCGCGCATCCGAGGTGAACGACCGGGTGCGGGAGTCGCTGGACGAGGTCGGCCTCGTCGACTCGATCGGCAAGATGCCCTCGGAGCTCTCCGGGGGGCAGCGCAAGCGGGTCGGCATCGCCCGCACCCTCATCCTGCGGCCGGAGATCATGCTCTACGACGAGCCGACGGCGGGCCTGGACCCCGTCACCAGCGCCGAGATCAACGAGCTGATCCGCAAGGTCCAGACGGACTACAATACGGCCGCCATCATCATCACCCATGACCTGAGCTGCGCACGCGCGACCGGCGATCGGGTCGCGATGCTGCTGGAGGGGCGGGTGTACCGGAGCGGGACCTTCGACGAGGTCTTCGACACCCGCGATCCCCTCGTCACCGGCTTCTACGACTACAACTTCATCCGTGAGTCCACGCCATGAGCCCCCCTCCCCAGCGCCAGGCCGTCATCGTCGGCGTGTTCACCACAATCGCCATCGCGATCCTGATCGGCGGGATCCTGACCATCGGTGATCTGAACGACACCTTCACCCGCAAGGTGCAGGTCAGCGCGGTCTTCGACGAGGTCGGGGGCTTGCAGCGGGGCGACAACATCTGGTTCTCGGGGGTCAAGGTCGGCGTGGTCACGGAGCTGCGCTTTCAGGGCGACGCGCAGGTCGTCGTCGAGATGAAGGTCGACGAGGCGGCGACGGAGTTCATCGCCCGGGACTGCCAGGCCAGGGTCAGCAGCGACGGCCTGATCGGGAGCCGGATCGTGGTCCTGTATGGCGGGTCGGCCGAGGCGCCGCGCCTGGAGGAGGGCGATGAGCTGGAGGTGGGGGTGGCGCTGTCGACTGACGACATCATGCGGGTCTTTCAGGAGAACAATGAGAACCTGCTGGCGATCACCACAGACCTCAAGGGCATCAGCGGCGACCTGGCCAAGGGGAGGGGGACGCTGGGGCGGCTGCTGGAGGACGAGCTGATGTCGACGCAGGTCGCGGAGACGGTGACCAGCCTGAGCCTGGCCTCGGAGGAGGCGCGCACCATGGGCGCGAGCATGTCCAGCTTCGCCGGCAAGCTGAACCGCGAGGGGACCCTGCCGGGCGACCTGGTCAATGACACCACCAGCTACGCCGCGCTGACGAGGACCGTGACCAGCCTGGAGCAGGCCGGCGCCCGGGCCTCCACCATGGTCGACGGCCTCGCCACTGCGGTCGACGACCCGCTCAGTCCGCTGGGGACCCTGCTGCGGGACCGGGCCGCCGGAGCGGATCTGAAGCAGACCCTGGAGCAGGTCAACCAGGGCAGCGCGCTGCTCAGCGAAGACCTGGAGGCCCTGCAGCACACCTTCCCGCTGAAGGGCTACTTTCGGCGACAGGCCCGCAAGGCCGAGAAGGCCGAGAAAGCCGAGAAGTCCAAGAAGAGCGACGAGACGCCATGAACGGCAGCGACGAGCCCGCCATGCCCTTCCGCGTGCGTCCGACCTTGATCACCTGGCTGCTCCTGTCGCTGGTGGTGTTGGTCCCCTTCTTCATGATGCTGCGCCCCTACCTGGTCAGCCTGGCGAGCGGGGTGATCCTGGCGGTGCTGGTGTACCCGCTCTACGCGCGCCTGCGGCGGTACCTGCCGAAGTGGGCGGCGGGGCTGCTGGTCAGCCTCGGGGTGGTCCTCTTGGTCTTGATCCCGGCCACGGCGATGGCGATCGGGGCGTTTCGCCAGGGGGCCGCCATCATCGCCCAGCTCACGGGAGATGACGCGCCGACCCTGGTCGAGTTCGTCGAGATGCTGCGCCGATGGGTGCCGTTCCTCGACACCTTTGCCGACCCAGGTGAGATCAAGACCGCCCTACAGGAGGGCCTCCGCTCGGTCGCGAGCTGGGGCAGCTCCTTCGCCCTGCGCCAGCTCCAGGCCCTGCCGGTGCTCCTCATCCACCTCGCGATGGTGGTGCTCTCGACCTACTTCTCGCTGGTGGATGGCCGCCGCCTCTACGCCTGGATCGGATCCAAGCTGCCCCTCTCGGCCTCCATCCGCTCGGAGCTGGCGGACTCCTTCCACTCGGCCACCAACGCGGTCGTGATGGCCTCCCTGGCCGGATCGGCCAGCCAGGCGGCCATCATCTTCGTCGGCTTCCGCGCGCTCGGCGTGCCATCGGCCTTGCTGGCCGCGGGGCTCACCTTCGTGCTGAGCTGGGTGCCCAACCTCGCTTTCGTGGTCTGGGTGAGCGGGGCGATCTACCTGTACAGCGAGGGCTCCATGGTGCGCACGGGGGTCATGGTCGGCATCGGCGTCGTCGTCGGGCTGGTGGACAATGTGGTCCGGCCGCTGGTCCTGCGGGGTCAGCGGGAGATCCACCCGATGGTCAGCCTGGTCGCGATCCTGGGCGGCATCGTCGCCTTCGGCCCGGCGGGGGTGTTCCTGGGGCCGCTGGTGGCCTGCATGGCCATCGCGATCCTGGAGATCTGGCCGGCGGTGGCGTCGTACTGCGGCATCGCGGTGAGCGGATCGGGGGACACGGTCCCGCATGTCCCGCGGCCCTGGGACGTCGTCGAGGATACTCCTGACGGGCCCATGTCCCAGCTCCCTCCCCCCGCCTGAGGTCCTGATGTGGAGAGCCGCCAAGTCCATGCTCCGCACGATGGGTCTGCTGCTGATCCTGGCGGCGGCGCTGGAGATCGCGCTCCACACCTTCCTGAACGTGTGGCTGGCGATCGCGCTGAACAACCGGCCGGAGCGCTTTCACCTGAGCCACGACCTGGCGTGGATGGTGGTACCTGGAGAGGTCCATGTCCGCGGCTTGAAGATCCGGCAGCAGGGCAAGCGTGATCAGTGGATCCTGGAGGTGGACCGGGCCACCGTCCGCATCGATGTGTTGACCCTCTTGGACCGGCGCTTTCGGATCACCCACGCGGTCGCGTCCGGGGCCGGTTTTCGCTGGCGGGCCCGGGCCGATGTGCGACAGGGCCCGAGATCGCTGGGGGAGCCCGACATCCCCGGATTCACCAACCCTCCCGACCCCACCCCCGAAGCGCTGTACCCGCCAGCCCGGCCCTGGCGGGTGGAGCTGGAGGACCTGGACATCACGAACATCCGGGAGATCTGGCTCGACGACTTCCGTTATAGCGGCGCCGCGCGGGTCCAGGGCTCGCTGACGATCCAGGCGCACAAGTGGCTGGAGGCCGAGTCCATCCTCCTCAGCGTCCACCAGGGCCAGCTCACCCGCGACGACGAGAGCCTCGTGACGGGCCTGCATGGCGAGGTCGCCTTCGACCTGGTCGGCAGCGAGCCCAAGGAGATGGTCGGGCGCAGCCTGCTGGGCGCGATGAGCGGGACGGTGGCCTTGCAGGCGAACATCCACGGCCTGGAGTTCCTGGAGTACTACATGGGAGGAGCGCCCTGGCTGGATCTTCGCGGCGGGCAGGGGGCCGTCGAGCTGGATCTCCGGATGGAGGATGGCGCATTTCGGGTGGGCAGCCGGGTCCTGGTCGAGATGGCCGACGTCGTCGCCGGCATGCAGGATCACACCGTGGTGGGGGATGGCGAGGTGGTGGTCTCGGTGGACGACGAGGAGGGGTTCCCGCAGACCACCGTTCGGGTCGACCTGCTGAACGTGGAGATCCGGGAGGAGGGAGGGCAGCTCCCGCTGGTCCAGGGGCCGGGGTTCCACCTGGTGGCGACCACTCCGGACGTGGCGATGGACCGTCCGTTCACGTCGCTGCGGGTCGAGCTGGAGCTGCCGGAGGCCCAGATCCCCGAGATGTCCCAGTACCAGGCGTACCTTCCGCAGGACTTGGGGCTGAGCGTACGTTCGGGGAGCGGCACCATCGAGGGGTGGCTGCGGGTCTGGACCGAGCAGGGGGACTGCGAAGGCGAGGTCCGGCTGAGCGGGAGCCAGGTGGAGGCGACCCTGGACGCCTTGCGGATGCGCGCCGATGTGAAGGTCGTCGGGCGGGTGGTGCGCGGGAACCTCAGCAGCGGCGAGTACGACATCTCGGGTAGCTCGGTGGAGCTGCGCCAGGTCCGCGTCCTCTCCGGCCTCGACGCGCGGGATGGCAAGGACGACTCCCGGGGCTGGTGGGCGGTGATGCGGCTGCCCCAGGGATCCGTCGCGGTTGGGGCCCCGATCTTCCTGAAGGGTCGGCTGGAGCTGCAGACCCGGGACACCGTCCCCTTCGTGACCATCTTCTCGGCTCGGAACCACCTGCCCGGCTGGGTCCGTGGGCTGCTGAACGCTCGACCGGTGCGGGGTACCGCCTGGGTGTCCGTCGGCGATCACGCCCTGCGCGTGTCCGATCTGCGGCTTACGGCTGGCAAGTTCGAGGTGTTGCTGGAGCTGCAGCGCCGTCGCAGCACCGAGGGGAAGCTGTTCGCGCGCCGAGGCAAGCTCTCGGTCGGGATGAGCCTGAGCAAGGAGAAGAACCGGATCCGCTTGATCGGTTCGAGAAAGTGGTACGACGCCGAGCCCAACCCCCGCTGAGGCGCCGGCGGTGGCTAGTGGGGCGGCGGCCCGCGCGGCGGCTGTGGGGTGCGGGCCCCCTCCTTGCGGTAGCGGCGGAGCTTGCGGTACAGCGTGGCCGTGCCGATCTCGAGCTGCTGGGCAGTGCGTGCCTGGTTCCCCTGGTTTCGGTCCAGCGCCGCCAGGATGTACTCGCGTTCGACCTCGTCCAGCAGCCTCACCGAGCTGGAGGTGGGGGTGGTCGCGCCGAGCGCTGGCCGAAGCTCGACGGGCAGGTTCCCGAGCTCGACCCGATCCCCGGAGCAGATCGCGGCGGTCTTGTGCATGACCTCCTCCAGCTCTCGGACGTTGCCCGGCCACGAGTAGCCCAAGAGGCACTCGACCACCGCTGGGGCGAAGCCGGGCAGACGCCGACGGGTGGACAGCGCCGCCTCGGCGAGCATCAACCGCGCCAGCGGGAGGATGTCCTCGCGGCGCTCGCGGAGGGCGGGGACGTACAGCTCGAGCGCGTGAAGGCGGCGCAGGAGCTCCGGTTGACGCCCGCCTTGTCCTCTCCCGCCTTGGGCCGGGCGGGCGGGCGGACTTCGGCTGGTGGTGGCGATCAGGCGCACGTCCACCGGTCGGCTGTGCCGCTCGCCGACACGACAGATCTCGCCACGGTCCAGGACTCGCAGGATCTTCGTCTGGATCTCCGTAGGAGCGTCGGCGACCTCCTCCAGGAGCAGGGTCCCGTGGCTGGCGCCCTCGAACAGTCCGATGCGGTCCTCGGCGGCGTCGTCGAAGGCCCCGCGGGCGTGGCCGAACAGCTCGCTCTCCAGCAGGGCTTCGGGGAGGTCGCCGCATCGCCCCGTCACGAAGGGCCCCGCCTCGCGCCGGGAGAGCTCGTGGATCCGGCGCGCGATGCGCTGCTTGCCGACCCCCTCCTCCCCGGTCAGGAGGACCGGGTCTTCGCCCTGGGCGAGCTGGCGTGCGCCCTCCAGGAGCGTGGACATCGCGGCGCTGTTGGCGATGGTGCGCCCGGGAGAGCCGACCTCCGGAGCCAGCCGGGTGAGGGCGAAGCGGCGCTGTCGCAGGGTCCGCTCGGTGCTCCTCAGGGTGGAGTGGATCTGCTGCAGGGTCGGGTCCAGGCAGTTGTCCTGCCGTCCACGGGTGTAGCAGAAGAGCTCGGCGGCCCGGCGGGCGGGCCAGGCCGCGCGGTTGCGGCCGATGAAGTGACAGGCCGCGTCCCCGCGGGCGACGCAGCGATCCTCGGTCACGAAGATGGCCTCGCCGACTGCGCGGCTGAGGTAGCCGCTCTGCAGGCCGCAGAGGGTCCAGCAGCTGGGCTCGTGGGCGCGGCCGAAGCACAGCATGTGTTGCTCGGCCTCGAAGGAGCTGTGCAGCGTGCAGCCCTCCTCGGAGAGCGAGTCGCTTGTCGAGGCGCATGCGTTGAACAGACCTCCCAGCACGCTCATCCGACAGCCGGCCCGGACCCACTCCTCGGGGGAGTCCCAGTCGAAGGCCTTCTCCATGGCCTCCGCCAACCACCACCCGTACGAATAGCCCACCTGTCCCAGCATCGCGCCCGCGGCGGAGGACCCCAGCCCACGGACGAGCTGTTCGTGGAGGATGCCCATCGCCACGGCGTCGAGCAGCAGGGTTCGCTGTCCCGCGAACGAGATCAGCCCGCCGGCTGGATGCAGGCGGAGCAGATCGTGAACGGAGAGGTCGTCGGCTCGCATGGCGGGTCCCGGGTGAACCGACGGCGGGTGCCGCCGTTCAGAAGGTCAGGCCGAGCTGGAACCCGGTCGGGGAGCTGATTCGAGCCAGCAAGGCGTTGCGCTGGCTGAAGTGGTATCGGGCGCCGATGCCGATGTTGGGCGCGGCGTAGAAGCCTGTGCCTCTCCGCAGGTACTTGGAGTCGCCGACCCAGAGGGAGAGGCCGGCCTCGGGGAAGACGGACCACTCATCTCCGATGTAGAAGTTCCACTGGGCGACGATGCTGGGGATCAAGTAGGGCCCACCATCGTAGTAGTCGCGGTAGAAGTTGACGAAGTAGCCGTCGAGTCCGACGCTCAGGGCGAGCTCGTCGTCGGTGTTCTGGATGAAGCCCTCACGCAGCAACGGGACGTCCACCCGGAAGCCGGCGCCAAAGGAGCCGTAGCCGCCGAGATCGGCGTGGACGTCGACCCGGGCGCCGCCGATGTGGTTGGAGGCGTTGGAGGATGGCGACTGCGCCTGGGCGGTGCCAACCGCGGCGAGGCTTGTCGCGGCGAGAGCTGCGATGAGCAGGGAGCGAGCGAGGTGCATGGTGATCTCCGTTTGGGGATCGTACCCATCGCAAGACATGTGCCAGACCGGACAAGCGCGCGATTTCAACACCCTGCAGGTTCCATCTGCCAAATGTGGGGCCGCTCAGGCATCGAAGTGATGCCCGGTGCCCATCACTTCGATGGAGGGCGGCTCGGCGAGGGGTGCTACTCGGTGGTCTTGCTACGCCCGGCGACGCGGCCGTAGCTCTTCAGCTTGCGGTAGAGCGTGGCCGTCCCGATGCCGAGCTGCTGAGCCGTGCGGGTCTGGTTGCCGGAGTTGACCTCCAGCGCCGAGAGGATGTACTCACGCTCGACCTCTTCGAGAGGACGGACGGCGCCGGAGGTGGCGACGGCCCGGGTGAAGGCGTTGCGTAGCTCGGCGGGGAGATCTTCGACCTCGACCCGCTCGCCCAGCGACAGCGCCGCCGCCCGGTGCATGATGTTCTGGAGCTCTCGAACATTGCCCGGCCAATCGTAGCGCAGCAGCAGCTCGGCGGTGGCCGGAGACAGACCGGTGATGTCGCGCTTCATGGACAGGGCGGCCTCAGCCAGGAGCACCCTGGCCAGGGGCAGGATGTCGTCGCGCCGCTCGCGCAGGGCCGGGACGTGCAGCTCGACCACCTTCAGGCGGTAGTAGAGGTCCTGCCGGAACTGCCCGCCCGCGACGCCGTGGGCGAGGTCGCGGTTGGTCGCCGCGATGATGCGCACGTCGAAGCGGCGGCTGCGGTTCTCGCCCACCCGGCGGACCTCGTGCTCTTGAAGGGCCCGCAGCAGCTTGACCTGCATGGCGGGCGACACATCGCCGACCTCGTCCAGCAGCAGGGTCCCACCGTTGGCGGCTTCGAACAGGCCGGGGCGGTCCTGGGTGGCGCCGGTGAAGGCCCCCCGGGCGTGACCGAAGAGCTCGCTCTCCAGCAGGCTCTCGGCGATGGCCCCGCAGTTGACGGCGATGAAGGGGCCCGTCGAGCGCGTGGACTCGCTGTGGACGAGGTTCGCGATTCGTTCTTTGCCTGCGCCGCTCTCGCCGGTGATCAAGACGGTCGAGTCGACCCGCCCGACCCGCCGGGCGAGGCTGACCACCTGCCGCATGGCCGTGCTCCGCGAGACGATGTCCAGCGGCTTCTCGACCTCGGGGACGACACGAAGCAGCGCCCGGCGGCGCTCGCGGAGCTTGCGTTCGGCCAGCTTCAGCGACTCGACGACCCGCTGAAGGGAGACCTCCAGGCACTCCTCCAGGCGCCCTTCTTTGTAGAAGAGGAGGTCTGCGGCGTGGTTGTCCTTCCAGTCGGCGCGGTTGCGGGCGTGGAGGTGGCAGGTGGCGTCGCCCTTGCCCAGGCAGAGGTCTTCGAGGACGAAGATCTCCTCGCCGACGGTGCGGCTGAGGTAGCCGCTGACCAGCCCGCAGATGGTCCAGCAGGTCGGATCGTCGGAGACGCCCAGGTGGAGCAGGTGCTGCTCGGCCTCGTAGGAGGCGTCGACGGTGGCGCCGTTGCTGGTGAGCGGGTCGGGGCAGGGCGCCCGGGATCGAAACAGGCCGACCAGGGTGTGGAGCCGGGTGCCGGCCCGACGCCAGTCGTCCTTGGTCTCCCAGTCGAACTCGGACTGGACGGACTCGGCCACCCGCCAGCCGTGGGCGAAGCCAAACTGTGTGAGCACCGTGCGGGCGGCGGTGATCCCGAAGTTTTCGACCAGGTACTTGCGCAGCAAGCCCATGGCGACGGCGTCGACCAGCAGGGCCCGCTGGCCGGCGAAGCGGATCACACCGCCTTCCGGTTCGAGCTCCAGCAGCTCGTGGAGTTTCAGGTCGTCAGCTTTCATTCTATCCGGTAACGCGCCCGCAGAATTCCGGTGGGCCGTTCAGGGAAGCGCTACCCACTCGTTGCTCTCGGGCCAGCGGATCTCGATCCGGGTGATCGATCCGGGCGCCGGCGATCCGAAACGAACATCGGGCAGGGCCTGCGAGAGCAGGGTGCGGGCGTGGGAGCCGTAGCGCACCCGCTGGACGTGGCCGTCGGCGTAGACGGCCCGGACCAGGGCGCCGACGGCCGGCGCGCGATCGGGGCGGCTGAGGTCGACCCGACGGAGGCTGGCCTCGCCCGAGGTGACGTTTCGGGCGACCATCCAGGAGCGCCCCGAGACCAGCAGGTCGTCCCGGGGGGCCGTCGCCGAGGCGCGGAAGGGCTGGAGGCGGGTCTTGGTGCGGTCCAGCTCGGCGCCCTCGATCAAGGTCGCCAGCTCGATGCGCTCGAAGGTGCGGCCCCCCGCCGCGCTCGGCCGGTTCCACAACAGGTGGGAGGCCTCGGCGGCGACGAACAGGTCGGGCCACCCGTCCATGTCGGCGTCGAAGAGGCGGGCCTCCCGGGCCCCCGTCGAGCCCGCCAGGCCCAGCTCGGCGCTGGCCTCGCGGTAGCCTTGCGGTCCGCCGAGCAGCACCCGGTGGCCGCGGTCTCCGCCGACGCCGACCAGCCAGAGATCGAGGCGGTCGTCACCGTTCAGGTCCAGCACCTGGATGCTCGTCTCACGAATCCAGCCGTGCGGATCGGGCTCCTTGGAGGCCTCTACCAGGCTGAGCTCGGCCAGGATCGAGGAGACGAAGGCTCCTGCGCCGACATTCTGCCAGACCTTGACCGTACTGCCGCAGAGCACGACGAGGTCCTGCCAGCCGTCGTCGTCGTGATCGAGCCAGGCGCTGGACTCGCCGCAGACGTCGGCGAGCCCGTGCGGAGCGGCTCTGTCCTCGAAGCGCTGCTCGACCTCGTTCCAGATCAGGAGGGCCGGTGGGCCGTCCATGTTCGCGATGTAGAGCTCGTTCTTCTGGTCGTTGTCGATGTCCACCCACTCGACGCTGCGGGCCCGGCCGCTGTCCGGTGGGATTCGGCCGTGGATCGCCTCGAAGGTCGGCCCCTCGGTGGGGAGGGCCCGGTAGAGGCTGTGCTCCTTCCGCTCCTGGCTGAGGTTGAGCTTGCCGATGTTGCCGCCTCGGGCGACCACGAGGTCGGGCCGCTGCCCTCCCAGCAGCGGCGCCAGGGCCATGCCGTGGGGGTCGGGGACCCAGAAGCTCAGCGTGGGGCCCTCGAAGCGGTCTAGCTGGCCCCCGACGAACCAGGGCAGGGGCTGCTCGACGGTCTGTCCACGGGCGTCGAGCTGGACGAGGTCGACCCGCGGTGTGTTGTCCCGCGTGGTCAGTCGTACGAGCTTCTGTTGACCCCTGGGGGGAAGGCGGACGAGGACCTCCCGGTCGGAGACACGCTGGATGGCGGTCTCGTCCTCGGTGCTGAGGGGCGAGGAGAGGCTCAGTCGAACAGCGCTGGGCGCCGCGCCCGTGGCGGGGGTCTGGAGGGCGAGGTCGAAGACGGCGCCGGTGCCGTACACCTGGTAGAAGACCACCCCGTCTTCGCTGTGGGTCTTGAGCCGGGCGCGTCCACCGTAGAGGCTGCGGACGCCCGGCGGCACCGTGATCCCGGCGCTGGTGTCCCGGCGGTCCCGCGGGCGGAGCGCTCCGTCCTGGTTCTCCAGCAAGAGCAGGTTGTTGAGATGGCGGTTGATCAGCAGGTCCTCGTCGCCGTCCAGGTCGAGGTCCATGGCGAGCTGATCGAAGGGCGTCTCGCTGAGGGCGAGGCCGCCGACCTGGGTGACGGCGCTGCCCTCGACCAGCTGGAAGCGGGGAGGCGACGCCGGGAGAGGAGGGGGGGGCTGCGGAGCGGGGGTCGGGGCGCAGGAGTCCTGGAGCGCGCAGCCGGCAAGCAGCAGGAGGGCCAGCGTCACGGGTAGAACCGCTCGCCGTTGGCTGCCATCGTCCGGAGGATGGGGGCGGGCGAGAAGCGCTCGCCGTGCAGGGCGGCGAGCTGATCGAGCCGCTCCACGACGGCGGGGAGGCCCAGGATGTCCATGGTGGAGAGGGGGCCGCCGGTGTTGGGGGCGAAGCCGATGCCGAGGACGGCGCCCAGGTCGGCGTCGCGGTGTCGCTCCAGCACGCCGGCGTCCAGGCGGCGGGCGACCTCGGCGCACTGGGCCAGCAGCAGGCGCTCTCCGCAGGCCAGGGCCTGGGCGACGGGCTCGGCCGGCTTGCGCAGCGGCTCCAGGCCGGACCACATTCCCCGCCGCTTGCCGCCCTCGTAGTCGTAGAAACCCGCGCCGTGGGCCCGACCCAGGCGGCCCTGCTCGACCATCCGGCCGACCAGGGCGGCGCCCTCGATGTCGACGGCCGGTCCGATCTCGCGGCGGGCGTCCTCGAGCACATGGCGGCCCAGACTCAGAGAGACCTCGTCGAAGACCTGCAAGGGGCCGACGACCATCCCGGCCTGGCGGGCCCCCCACTCGACCAGCCGCGGGTCGACGCCCTCGGCCACGAGCTGGGCGCCTTCGAGGATGTAGGCGGAGAAGACCCGGGTGGTGTAGAAGCCGTAGCCGTCGCGCACGACGATCGGGGTCTTCTTCAGCAGGCGGCAGAGGGCCAGTCCGCGGGCGACGCTGCGCTCGTCGGTGGCCTCGCCCCGGATGATCTCCAGCAGGGGCATCTGCTCGACGGGCGAGAAGAAGTGCAGGCCGATGAAGCGCTCCGGCGCGCGGCTGGCGCGGGCGAGGCGGGTGATCGGCAGGGCCGAGGTGTTGCTGGCGAAGAGGGCGTCGGGGGCGAGCAGGGGCTCGACCTCGGCGATGAGGGCCTGTTTCACGGCCTCGTTCTCGACGACGGCCTCGATCACCAGCTCGCAGCCGCGCAGATCCTGCAGGTCCAGGGTGGGGTGGACCCGCTCGACGACGGCCTGTCGCTCGGCCTCTGGCAGGTGCTTGAGGCGCTTGCCGACCTGCTCGCGCAGCCGGGCCATGGCGGCGTCGAGCGCCTCGGGGCGGATGTCGCGCAGCACGACCTGCACGCCGCGGCTGGCCAGCAGGAAGGCGAGGCCTCCGCCCATCATGCCGGCGCCGAGCACGGCGGCCTTGCGCAGGGGGGCTTGGGGTTCGCGGAGGGCGGGCAGGCCCTGGTGGCGATCGGCGGCGCTCTTGTGGACGAAGAAGGTGCGCACCATGGCGCGGGCCTGGGGGCTGATGGCCAGCCGGCAGAAGGCCCGGGACTCGATCTGCAAGGCCCGCTCGAAGCGCACGCGGGCCCCCTCCTGCACGACCGAGAAGACGGCCTCGGCCGCGGGGAAGGCCCCCGCGGTGCGGGCGTAGAGCATGGCGGCGCCGGCCATGAAGACGGTGCGGACGGCCTCGCTGTCGGGGTGACCGCCGGGCCAGCGGAAGCCCTCCTGGTCCCAGGGCTGGCGGGCCTTGGGGTGGGCGGCGATCCACTCGGCGGCGGCCCGGTGGAGGGCTTCGGAGTCGGCGGCGAGGGCGTCGACGAGTCCCTTGGCCCTGGCCTTGGGGGCGCGCAGCACCTGGGCCTGGGCGATCAGCTCCAGGGCGGCCTGGACGCCGAGCAGCCGGGGCAGGCGCTGGGTGCCGCCGGCGCCGGGGATCAGGCCGAGGTTGACCTCGGGCAGGCCGATCTGGATGGCGGCGTCGTCGAGCGCGATGCGGTGATGGCAGGCCAGGGCCAGCTCGTAGCCGCCGCCGAGCGCCGAGCCTTCCAGGGCGGCGACGACCGGGACGGGGGCGGTCTCGATGCGGCGGAGGAGGTCGTGGACCGTCGCGACGAGCTCGCCCAGGGCGGCGGCGTCGGGGGGGCGGCTGAAGAGGTCGAGGTTGGCGCCGACGCAGAAGTCCTTGTGCCCGCTGGCGAGCACGATGCCACGCAGATCCGGCACCGCGAGGGCCTCGTCCAGGCCCTGGCCCAACGCAGCGACGAAGGCGGGGTCGATGGTGTTGGCGCGGCCGGGCATGGCGATGCGCAGGGTGGCGATGCTGTCGTCGACGCTGAGGTGTACAGCCATGATCAGACCCGCTCGATGATGGTGGCGATGCCCATGCCGCCGCCGATGCAGAGGGTGACGAGGCCGGTGGCCAGGTCGCGCTCCTCCAGCTCGTCGAGGACGGTGCCGAGCAGCATGGCGCCGGTGGCGCCCAGGGGGTGGCCGAGCGCGATGGCGCCGCCGTTGACGTTGACCTTGTCGGGGTCGACGCCGAGCTGGGCCATCCAGTCCAGGGGCACGACGGCGAAGGCCTCGTTGACCTCGAAGAGGTCGATGTCGGAGATCGACATCCCGGCGCGGGCCAGGGCCCTGCGGGTGGCGGGCACGGGGCCGGTCAGCATGATGATCGGCTCCTCGCCGCAGACGGCGAAGCTGCGGATGCGGGCGCGGGGGCGGAGGCCGAGCTCCTGGCCCTTCTCCTTGCTGCCGAGCAGCAGGGCCGCGGCCCCGTCGACGATGCCCGAGCTGTTGCCGGCGGTGTGCACATGCTGGATGCGGTCGACCTGCGGGTAGCGGCGACGGACGAGGCCGTCGAGCTGGAACTGGCGGCCCATGACCTCGAAGCTGGCGGGCAGGGCGGCCAGCTTCTCGGCCCGGGTGTCGGGGCGGGGCAGCTCGTCGCGGTCGAGCAGCAGGCTGCCGTCCTCGCCCACGACCGGGATCAGCGAGCGGCGGAAGGCGCCGCGGGCCTGGGCGGCGGCGGCGCGGCGCTGGCTCTGCAGGGCGAAGGCGTCGACGGTCGGGCGGTCGATCCCGCGCAGGGTGGCGATCAGATCGGCGGAGATGCCCTGGGGGACGCTGCCGACGCTCCACTGGGTGCGGGCGTCCCAGATGGCGCCGCCGTCGCTGCCCATGGTCACCCGGGACATGCCCTCGACCCCGCCGGCGACGACGAGGTCGTGCATGCCCGACATGATCTGGGCGGCGGCGGTGTTGACCGCTTCCAGGCCGGAGCCGCAGAAGCGGTTCAGGGTGAGGCCGGGGGCGTCGAAGTCCCAGCCGGCCTGCAGCGCGGCGAAGCGGGCGATGCAGGCCCCTTGCTCGCCGGTCTGGGTGACGCAGCCCATGACGACGTCGTCGACCTGGGCGGTGTCCAGACCGGAGCGCTCGGCCAGGGCGGTGAGCGTGCCGGCGAGCAGGTCGATCGGGCGCAAGGTGTGCAGCGCGCCGTCGGCCTTGCCCCGGCCGCGGGGGGTTCGGATCGTGTCGTAGACAAAGGCTTCCGGCATGGATCTCGCCCGGGAGGGTGGGATCCTGGCCTTATCGCGGCGACCCAGGGGGTGTGACTAGCTAGTGCCAGGCACTAGCTAGTGAGGCCGACGAGGCGGATGCCGGCGAGCGAGGCGAAGCGGCGGAGCACGAGCAGCTCCGGGGGGGAGAGGAGGCCGGCGGCGCCCAGCTCCTGCACGCCGGACCGGGTGAAGAGGCGGAGGCGGTGGCCGCCCGAGGCCCCGGGCTCGACGGCCAGGACCAGCTCGCCGCTGAGGCCGCCGGCCCGCACGTCGTGCTCGGACTCGCCCAACAGCAGCCAGGTCTCGCTGGCGCCGTGAGCCAGGAGGCTGCGGCGGGCCGAGCTGCGGCTGAGGACGAGGCTGGTCCACAGCAGGCAGAGGGCGGCGATCAACAGCAGGGCTGGCTCGGTCGGCAGCAGCAGGGCGAGGCCGGCGGGGAGCAGGATGCCCGCGGCGAGGAGGGGGAGCTGAAAGGGCCGAGCGGGCGCGCCGAGGACGAGCTCGACGCCGTCGCGGTACTGGACCAGGCCGACGCGTGCTTCCGGGACGGCGGCCCGCGCGGGAGTCGCCGCGGTCGCGGGAAGGTCACGCAGCAGGCTGGCCTCGGGGAGCAGCAGGCTGGTCTCGGGGAGACGGAGGGTCAGGGTCGCGGGGGAGAGGGAGGTCATCATCGGCTCCGGGTGGACACCCCCCGAGGGATTCCGGCTCGGTTTCTCCACACCGATTAAAACTCGCAGATGCTGCACCGACGTCTGCCCGGCACCGACCTGGACCTCTCCGTCATCGGCATGGGCTGCTGGACGATCGGCGGCCAGTACTGGGGCCCGACCGACGACACCGACAGCGTCGCCGCCGTGCGCGCCGCGGTCGAGCACGGCATCAGCTGGTTCGACACCGCCCCCCTCTATGGCAACGGCCACGCCGACACGATCCTGGCGCGGGCCTTGGGCTCGCACATCCACAAGGTCGTGGTCGCCACCAAGGTCGGCGTGCGCCAGGACGGGGTCGGCCCCGAGGGCCAGGACGGCCACGCCCACAGCGATCTGCGCCCGGCGCACATCCTGGCCGACTGCGAGCAGAGCCTGCGGCGGCTGAAGGAGCCGCTGGACCTGCTCCAGGTCCACTGGCCTTGCGAGTGGGGCACCCCCCTGAGCGAGAGCGTCGGCGCCCTGGAGCGGCTGCGCGAGCGCGGCTGGATCCGCCACTGGGGCCTGTGCAACTACGAGGCCGAGGATCTGCGCCTCGCCCGCAGCTTGGGACCGGTGGCCAGCCTCCAGACGCCCTACAGCCTGCTGCGCGGCGAGTTCGAGGCCGAGCTGCGCGCGGTCTGCCTGGAAGGGCCTGTTCCCCTCGGCGTCCTGGCCTACGAGGCCCTCTGCCGCGGCCTGCTCTCGGGCAAGTACCGCCAGCCTCCCCGCTTCGCCGAGGACGATATGCGCAGCTGGGACGAGCGCTTCGAAGGCGAGGCCTTCCTGCACGGCAACCGCCTCGCCCAGGATCTCGCCGCCATCGGCGCGCGCCTGGGGGTCAGCGCCAGCGCCGTCGCCTTGGGCTGGGTGGCCCGTCAGCCCGCCATCACGGCGGTCATCGCCGGGGCGCGCACCGCCGCCCAGGTCAAGGAGAACGCCCGCGCCGCCGCCCTGCTCGACAAGGAGAAGGTCTGGGAGGTGGTCGACAAGGTCCGGGGGCTCTGAACCAGCTCAGTGAGGGACGGCCTCGTAGTGCATGGAGAGCAGCTCGGCGCCGTAGTCGTCGTCGGGGTGGCGGTGCACGGCGTGGATGTGCGAGGCGCCGGCGAAGTGGTCGAGCTCGATGAAGAACTCGGGCCCCTGGATCCGGTAGTAGAAGGCCTCGCCCTCGAAGGTGTCGCCGGCCCAGGCGAACCAGGTCTCGTCGAGATCGGCCTCGACCTGGACCATCTGCAGGGCGGCGTGCGGCTCGGAGAGGTCCTCGATCCAGGCGGCCAGCAGCTCAAGCAGCAGGGCCTGCTGGTCGCCGTCGAGGGCGGAGGCGGGCAGGCCGAGGGGGAACTCGGGGATGCGGTCGTCGTTGCCCGCGCCGGCGAGCAGGTCGCGGGGCGCCTCCGCGGCGATGACGGCGTCCTCGAGCTGGCTCTCGCTGAGCGTGTCGAGGAAGGCGAAGGCGCGGTCGACCTCCAGGCCCATCGGCTCGGCGCCGGCGTAGGGCCCGTCCTCGATGATCTCGGGGTTGGTGCCCCACAGGGTCGGCGTGATGATCATGTCGGGGCAGCGGGCGGTCAGGTTGACGGCGAGGTGGTGGGCGTCGAGCTGCCAGGCCCAGCCCCCGGTGGTGGTCGGCTCGCCGAAGAGGACGACGGTGGCGAAGTCGGGGCTGAGCATGTCGTCGCCGCTGTCCTCCCACCACTGCTCGACCTGGAAGTTGGCCTCGACCTGGTCCTGGCCCTGGCGGGAGAGGCCCGCGTCGACCATCGCCCGGGCGAGGAGGATCTGATCCTCGCTGAGGTCGAGGAAGGAGATGCCGTCGCGGGGGGCGACGGCCACGGGCAGGTTGGACCAGTCGCTGCGGGCCTCGTCGAAGAGGCCCTTGACGGCCATCGCCGCCTGGTCGCTGTCGAGCGAGTCGTAGAAGGCCCGGGTCGCCGCGGTGGCCGCCTCGCAGCGCAGCTGCCGCTCGTCGAGCTCGGTGCCCCCGTCTCCGGTTGTGCCGCCCCCGTCTCCGGTTGTGCCGCCCCCGTCGCCGGTGGTGCCGCCGTCTGCGGTGGTGCCGCCGTCGCCGGCGGTCCCCCCGTCTGCAGTGCTGCCGCCGTCCCCGGTGGTGCCGCCGTCCCCGGTGTCGTCCATGGGATCGGCCTTGCCGTCGCAGGCCAGCAGGGTGAGGGTGAGGGCGAGCAGGGGAGAGGATCGCATGGGCACTCCGAGAGGGAACAAATCGTATATCAGCCTGGGGCTGAAGTACCGCCGCGAGACCGGCGCCGCCGAGCTGCGCGTCCTCGACCAGCGCCTGCTGCCCGCCGAGGAGCGCTGGCTGTCGGCCGAGGATCCTGCGCAGATGGGCCACCTGATCCAGGAGCTGGCGGTGCGAGGGGCGCCGATGATCGGCGTCTGCGCGGCCCTGTCCCTGGCCTGCGAGGCCAGCCGGGGTGCCAATGCCGAGCAGCTTCGAGCGAGCGCCCGAATGCTGCGGGAGGCCCGACCCACCGCGGTCAACCTCGCCTGGGCCGTCGACCGGCTGCTGGCTCTGCCGGTGGAGCGCTGGATCGAGGAGGCCGAGCGCATCGCCGCCGAGGACATCGCGCTCTGCGAGGGGATGGCCCGCAACGGCGCCGCCCTGGTTGCGCAAGGCGAGCGCGTCCTGACCCACTGCAACACCGGAGGCCTGGCCACCGTGGGCGTCGGCACGGCCCTGGGGGTGCTGCGTCGAGCCCATGAGCAGGGCAAGGCCATCTCCGTCTGGGTCGACGAGACCCGGCCCCTGCTGCAAGGCGGGCGGCTGACGGCCTGGGAGCTGGGACGGCTGGGCATCCCCTACCGGCTGGTGGTGGACAGCGCCGCCGGGATGCTGATGGCCCGGGGCGAGGTCGACCGGGTGCTGGTCGGCGCCGACCGCATCGCTTGCAACGGCGACGCCGCCAACAAGATCGGGACCTACAGCCTGGCGGTGCTGGCCCGGCACCACGGCGTCCCCTTCCACATCGTCGCGCCGCGCAGCACGGTGGACCGCGCCTGCCCCGACGGCGCCGCCATCCCGATCGAGCAGCGCGCTCCGGACGAGGTCCGCGGGCCCTGGGCTCCCCCCGACGCGCCGGTGTACAATCCCGCCTTCGATACCACGCCCGCTGAGCTGATCACGAGCTGGATCCTCGACGACGCCGTGCTCTCCTCGCAGGACGTCGCCGAGGGTGCGCTCAGGACGATCGAACCTTGAGGACGCCTCCATCTGCGTCCAGGTCGATCTCACCGGTCAGGCCATGGCGCTTCGCGAGCTCACCCAAACACAGCACGAGCACGCGCCGTGCAGTCTCGGCGCGCGCCGCAGCGGCCGCCGCCTCCAGCTCGGTCGCCCGCGCCTCGGTGAGGCGGGTGAGCGCCACGACGTGCTCCTCGGGCAGAAGCTGGACGCGGTATTCGGTCATCGGATGCCTCCATGTACAGACGCGGCACTACGGGCCGCCAGGAAAGTAGTAGACGGTGCCGGAGTTGCTTGCGCTGTCGCTCGCGATGGACGCGGCGACCATAAAGTCGGGATAACCATCGCCATTGGCGTCGCCGCCGACGCCAGCGCTGAGAAAGCCGAATTCATTGCCCGGCTCCTCATAAAAGACAGCGCCGGCCGATCCGCCCAGCCGGGTCCCCGCGTACAGGGGGCCGAAGAAGACCGAGGCAAACCCACGATAGCTGTCTCCGTACCCACCCACGACCAGGTCGTCCGCGCCATCCCCGTTGAGATCGCCCGGTGCGGCGGTCCCCCAGCCCAGGTTGTCGCCGAGCTCGTCCCCGGTGATGATGACGTCGGCGTCGGCGTTCGAGTGGCTGCCAGAGGCGATGGGCGAAAGGAAGCCATAGACGCGTCCGTAGGCACCGTAGAAGCCCGATCGGCCATAACTATAGGCGCCGATGACCACGTCGGGTGTGCCATTCCCGTCGATGTCGGACGGTCCGGACACCAAGACGGCCACGTCGCCTGCTACTTCCCCGCTGAAGGTGGTGGTCGCATCGTCGGCTTCGATGGGGTCACTGCTGTGACTCGCCAGGTCTGTGAACAGGTATGCCCGGCCCCGATCCGAGTCGACACCGGCAGCGACCAGGAGGTCGGCGTGACCATCGCCGTCGGTGTCGCCCGCCGTAGTGGGCCTACCAAGCCAGTCGCCGCGCGCGGAGCCGACGATGGTGCGGTCAGCCTCGGAAGCGGAGAGGCTTCCGTCTGGCAAGGGGCCGAGGAACACGTACACAGCACCCGCCATGTACGAGGATTTGGGCGCCGAGACGGCCAGGTCGTCCACTCCATCGCCGTCCATGTCACCGATCCCTACAGCCATGGTTCCGAACAACTGCTCCGCGCCGACGCCATCGATTATCGTCGTGGCGGTGGAGAGCGCGGCACTTTCCGCATGGCGGGCCCCTTGAAACACATAGAACGAACCCGACATGTCGCCGCCGGCATCGGAGTAGGGGGCGCCAATCCCGAAGTCCGGCAGGCCATCCCCGGTGATGTCGCCAAGCGAGGCCACAACGCTCCCGGCAAAGGCATATGCCTCCTCGCCGTAGAAGGTCGCGTCCGCGTCCGCCAGGGATGTCTGCCCCGGCGACGGCGGCCCGTACACGATGTAGGCCGCGCCAGCATGCAGGGCGGAGGTCGTAGCATAGTTGGCGCCGATCAACAGCTCGTCGTAGCCGTCCGCATTCATATCCGGGACGATCGCCAGACCACAGCTGGCCCCCGCCTTGTCCCTTTCGTTTGCGCCGACAAGCGTCGCATATGCCGCAGACTCCGCGCTCGCGACTCCACTGTAGGGGCACGACTTGTCCGCGCCGTCACAGTCCTGGTCTATTCCATCGTTGCAGAGATCGTAGGCCTGGGGGCGGATACCGGTATCGGTGTCGTCGCAGTCCAGGTCGTCGTCCAGGTAACCATCGGGCTGGTCGCACGCCCGGATGGTGTCCTCGGGCGCCCCGTAGCCATCGCCGTCTGTGTCCGCGTACCAGGTGGACGCATCGACGGCATCATTGTCCACGTCGCCGTCGCAGTCCTGGTCCACCCCGTCGCAAACCTCCGGTGCCCCGGGGTGGATGGCTGCGTCGGTGTCGTCGCAGTCCCGATCGTCGGCGACGCTGCCCATGGGCAGCGTGCAGGCTCGCGTCGTGTCCCCGAGCGCCCCGTAGCCATCGCCGTCCGTATCCGCGTACCAGGTGGACGCGTCGACGGCGTCATTGTCCACGACGCCGTCGCAGTCCTGGTCCACCCCGTCGCAAACCTCCGGTGCCCCGGGGTAGATGCTTGGATCACTGTCGTCGCAGTCCAAGGCGCTCGGCCAGCCGTCCCCGTCGGCATCGGCGGGCGGCGCGGTGTCCTGGGTGCCCGTGTCTGTGGGTCCCGAGTCCTCCGTCGTGGGCGCCTTGCCGGTGTCCCGTACCGCGGGCTTGCCACAGCCAGTCAGCCCGGCTGTGGCGGCGAGGAGCAGGAGCTGGCCACGCCCTGGCACCCTAAGCGACTACCACTTCGACCCAGGCGGTGCCCCCAGTGCACACGCACCAATGGTAGGTGGTGCCGGAACCTTCGTTCCACAGCACCATGTCCCCCGGGCCGCCCGAACGCGAACCATTCGGGTCGTCCGTGACGGTCGCCGTCTGCAAGCCGCCCTGGGCGAAGTCCCCGTGGCCACCGTTGTTGATGGTGACCCTGGTTGATGTGGCGTTCTGGAGACGGAGGAGATCTCCCGACCCGCTGGTGTTGTTGAGGATGAAGCCTCCGCTCCGGTTCATCACCCCCGTGATGGTGACATCACCGTTCTGGTTGACCTGGAACTTCAGGGTGCCTGCCGACCCGTACTGAAAGTCCACCCTGCGCGGGCTTCCGTCCGTGTTGCCGAACTGGAGCAGGATGTTGTCGGCCGTTGCGATGACGTGGTCTGCCATAGTACCTCCAAGGGAGGGGGTACCTCCAAGGGCGGGGGTACCTCCAAGGGCTGGTCGCGCGATTTCTCGACTCCGAGGGCCAGCGTAGACGACCCGTTTCCCCGAGTCAAGCAAAGTCGACGAAAACCTGGCTCGACGCCGACTGCTGTACTGCCTCTTCCGCACCAGTGTACAATCCCGCCTTCGACACCACGCCCGCTGAGCTGATCACGAGCTGGATCCTCTCGCTGGAGATTCGATGACCCTCCTCTCCCTCCTCCTCCTCGCCTGCAATGGAAAGACCGACGTCGAGACCGGCGACGGCGGCACCGATTCCGGGACGCCCCCCGAGTGGGCCCCCGCGTTGATCTGCCCCGGCGACGCCTCCTGCCCCGACAACGACGGCGCGCTCTTGGCCGGCGCCGCCAGCGTCGTGATCACGCCGGACTGCTTCGAGAGCTGGCAGGATCTGAACGCCGACGCCACCTGGGACGACGACGAGGAGCCCTTCCTGGACTGCGGCTGCGACCGGCTCTGCGAGGGGGACGAGGGCTGGACTGCCTCCGACGAGGGCGAGGGCGACGGCGTCTTCCAGACGGTCTGGATGGCCGGCTTCCAGAACTCGCGGCCGGCGCAGGGCGTGCTGGACGACCTGTGGGCCCGGGCGATCGTCTTCGATCAGGGCGGCACCCGAATCGCCCTGGTCTCGGTCGACCTGATCGGCGTCTTCCGGCCCGATGTGCTGGACGCGCGGGCGCTGGTGGCGGGGGCCGGGCTGGAGATCGACCACCTGATCCTGAGCTCGACCCACGCCCACGAGGGCCCCGACACGATGGGCCTGTGGGGCCCGACCGCGGTCATCTCGGGCGTCGACGCCGACTACATGGACCAGGTCAAGGCCGGGGTGCTCAGCGCGGTCCAGGCGGCGGTGGCCGATCTGCGGCCGGTCGGGACCATGAAGGTCGGGGCCGTCGACGTCGGCAGCTACAGCGACAAGGGCGTCTACAACATCCTGACCGATCTGCGGGACCCGATCGTCATCGACGAGACCATGGGCGGGGCGGCCTTCTGGGACACCGAGGGGCAGATCATCGCCAGCCTCGCCCACTTCGGCGACCACCCCGAGTCGCTGGCCGACGAGAACCTGCGGATCACCAGCGACTTCGCCCACACCCTGCGCACGACGATGGAGTCGGGCTCGGCCTGGGAGTCCCGCCAACGCGATGGCCTGGGCGGGACGGCCATCTTCATCAACGGGGCGGTCGGCGGGATGATGACCGGCCTGCGGGTCGACGTCGACGATCCCGACGGCAACACCTGGAGCGAGTACACACCCGAGCGCACCGCGGTGATGGGCACCTTGATGGGCGAGATGGCGCTCGACGCGATCGAGAACGGTGAGGTGGTGAAGGATCCCAAGCTGCGCCTCGTCGGCAGCACCTTCCGCGTCCCGGTCGAGAACTGGGGCTTCCAGGTCCTCTTCCTGACCGAGATCATCGCGCGCGAGCTCTTCGACTACGACACCGAGTCGGCGATTGACGAGACGAACACCCCCTCGGTCGAGACCGAGGTCAACCTCTTCCGCGTCGGGCCGCTCAGCTTGCTGACCTGCCCCGGCGAGCTCTTCCCCGAGGTCAACATCGGCGGCTACGACGGCAGCCACACGGGCCACCCCGACGCCTGGCTGGTGGACCCGAAGAACCCGAACCCGCCCGATCTGAGCGCGGCGCCTGCGGGCCCCTACCTGCGCGAGCGCGTCGGTGGCGAGCACGTCTGGCTGGTCGGGCTGGGCAACGATCAGCTCGGGTACTTCTTGCCCGAGTACGACTTCGTCCTGCACCCGACCAGCCCCTGGTTCGACGAGGCCGAGGGGGATCACTACGAAGAGACCAACTCGCTGGGGCCGCAGACGGTGCCGCTGTACGAGGCGGCGGCGGATCAGCTTCTGGAGTGGGCGGCGGCCAATCAGCCCTGACTCACTCCGCCTGCCGCAGCCCCGGCGCCTCTCGCCCCGTCGCCTGGACATACTCGTCGTAGCTGCCCTCGTAGACCCGCGGCTCGCGCTCCCCAAGCTCGACCACCCGCGTCGCCAGGGCCCGCAAGAACGCCCGGTCGTGGCTGACGAAGACGACGGTGCCTTCGTACTGGTTCAGGGCGTGGATCAGGGCCCGCTTGGTGGTCAGGTCCAGGTGGTTGGTGGGCTCGTCGAGGATGAGCAGGTTGGGCGCCTTGTAGAGCAGCTTGGCCAGCACGAGGCGGCTGCGCTCGCCGCCGGAGAGCACGGAGACGGGCTTGTCGGCGTCGTCCTGGGAGAAGCCGAAGGCGGCCGCCAGGGCCTTGAGCACGCCTCGGCCCTCGGTCGGGGCGTGGGCTTCGAGCTCTTCCAGGACCGTGCCTCGCCCGTCGAGCTGCTCGGCCTGGTGCTGGGCGAACCAGCCCATCTGTACGGCGGCGCCGAGGTCGACCCGGCCCTCGTCGGGCTGCAGGGCGCCGGCCATCATCTTGAGCAGGGTGGTCTTGCCGGCTCCGTTCTCGCCCATGATCGCCCAGCGCTCGCCTCGCCGGATGACGAAGCGCACGCCGCGGTGGATGGGCCGGCCGCCGTAGGACTTGCTGACGCCCAGGACCTTGACGACCTCGTCCCCGCTGCGCTCGACCCGCCGGAAGTTGAAGCGGCGCTCGACGAAGCGCGGCGGCGGCTCGACCCGCTCGATCTTGTCGACCTTCTTGGCCCGGCTCTGCACCTGGCTGGCCTTGGCCGGCTGAGCCTTGAAGCGCTCGATGAAGCGCATGTCCTTGGCCAGGGCGGCCTGCTGCTTGGCGTACTCGGCCTCGCGCTGGGCGGCGTCCAGGGCGCGGGCCCGCTCGTAGGCGTCGTAGTCCCCGGTGTAGGAGCGCATCTGTCCGCCGTCGATCTCGATGATGCGGCGGACGACCCGGTTCATCACGTCCCGGTCGTGGCAGGTCAGCAGCACCGTGCCGGGGTAGTCGCGCAGCCAGCTCTCCAGCCAGATGATGCTCTCGATGTCGAGGTAGTTGGTCGGCTCGTCCAGCAGCAGCAGCTCGGGCCGGGCGAGGAGGAGGCGGGCGAGCTGCACCCGCATCCGCCAGCCGCCGGAGAGGGCCGAGACCGGGCCGGCGAGCTCCTCCTGGCGGAAGCCGAGGCCGGCCAGGATAGAGGCGGCGCGGGCTTCGAGGTCGTAGCCGCCGCCCGCGGCGAAGTGGCTCTGGACGTCGCCGTAGCGCTCGAGGACCTGGTCGTAGTCGGGGGCGTCGCAGTCGCCGAGCCGCTCCTCCAGCAGGGCCAGCTCCTCGCCCAGGGCGGCCAGCGCGCCGGCCCCGGAGATGGTCTCCTCCAGCACGCTGCGGGCGGCGACCTCGGCGAAGTCCTGGCGGAACCAGCCGGTGGTCAGGCGCTTGGGCCGCTCGACGCTGCCCTCGTCCGCGGTCTGCTCGCCCAGGATCAGGCGGAACAGGGTGGTCTTGCCGGCGCCGTTGGGGCCGACCAGGCCGACCTTCTCGCCGGGGTTGAGCTTCATCGAAGCCCCGTGGAAGACGATCTGGTGCCCGTGTTGCAGGGTGATGTTGCGCAGCTCGACCATGGTTTCCTCGGGAGGGCCGCCCGTGTAGCGCGCCGGGAGCCGAGGGGCAGGCGCAAACCGAGCGCCCCAAACGCAAGAGCCCCCGCGCGGGTGAGGCGCGGGGGCTCAGCGGGGGAGAGGCCTACTGGATGCCGTGGACCTCGGAGACCGGCGAGACGCTGCCTTCGCCGTGGCAGATCACGCAGGCTTCGTAGGGCTGGTCGTCGATGACTTCACCGCGGGTCCAGAGGACCGCGCCGCCGTTGTGGTCCATATGGGCCATGGCCGCGGCGCCGTCGTGGCAGGAGGAGCAGGCCGCGGCGGTCGGGCCGACGACCCAGTCCGACTCGTTGGGCATCGAGCTGCGCAGGGTCGAGACATCGGTGGTGGAGGCGGCGTCGTCGCCCACCAGCCAGGTCGACTTCGCCGCCAGCTCGGGCACCATCTCGACCATGTAGGTGTCGTCGGTGTGGCACATCGTGCAGTTCGCCGGGGAGGCCGGGTAGGTCACGAGGTGGCCGTCGGGGTACTCATCGTACTGGTCGACGTCGCCCAGGAAGGTGTAGCGCGTGCCGCCGCTGCGGTTGCGGACAAAGTCCAGCGGGTCTTCGCGGACGCTGGCGCCGTGGATGCCGTGCACCAGGTCCTTGAGGTTGTTGCTGGCCTCGGGGTGGTCCAGGTCGAGCTCACGACCCGAGCTGGAGAGGCTGGGGTTGTGGCACATGGCGCAGACCTGGGTCTCGTACACGCGGTTTCCGCCGTGGGCTTCGAAGTACTCGTGGCAGTTCGAGCAGCTGGCCGCATCGACCGCCACGCGCCGGGCTTCGTCACCATCCACCGTGATGTACTTGGAGACGGTGTACCGACCGTAGGACTCGTCGTCGTAGGTCTGGGTGTAGTAGCCCTGCAGGGCGAGGGTGCGGAGGGTGGCGCCTTCGGGGAAGGCGTCCTCGAGGACCATGGTGTTGACGCCGGCGGAGTAGCTGTGCTCACCGCCGGTGATGCTGCCAGCGACGAGGCTGCTGACCGAGGTGGTCGAGGGCTGGCCGGCCTTGTTGCCGAGGTTGTTCCAGTCCATCGGGGCGTCGGTCTCGTCGGTGGCCTGGGCCCAGGCGCGCATGAAGGTGGGGCCGCCGCTGAGGTCGCTGTCCAGGTCGGACGCGTCGAAGGCCGTACCGTCGCGGGTGAGGATGAACTCGACCGTCAGGACGTTGTCGGAGTCGACCGAGGCGCTGACCAGCTCGTACTCGATGTGCGAGAGGCCCGTGGGCATGTCGGGGTTGTGCGGGGTCGAGGTGTTCGTCAGGTGGTAGGTCGCCACCGAGGTCGAGCTGTGGCAGACGCTGCAGCTGGAGTCGCTGGTCATCGCGCCGCCGCTGTGGTTCTCACCGGTGGCCCAGTCGATGTCGTCGTGGCAGGAGCCGCAGGCGTCCATCGTCGGGCGCTCGAGGTAGTTCACGGCGTCGGGGGTGTCGGTGTCGGCCGGGTCGTGGCACTTGATGCAGTTGGCGATGTCCTGGGGGTAGCCGACGTGGCTGTAGTCGTGCTCGCTACCGCCGAAGCCCCAGATGGTGTAGCTGCCCTCTTCATTGCTGGGCAGGTTGGTGCCCATGTGGATCTTGTGGACCATCACGCCCATGTCGACGGTGTTGCCGCTGTTGGCGTCGGTGGTGCCGGGGTTGTGGCACATCACACAGTAGTCGGTCTCGATGCGGCCGCCGCCGTGGATGGCGAGCTGGTCATGGCACTCGTTGCAGGTCGCGGTGCTGATCATGTCGCGGGTCACCGGGGCCACGCCGCCGGAGGGGACCCAGTCGAAGGTCGGGTTGTAGATCAGCTCTTCGCCGCTGGCCAGCGGGTACTCGATCTGGATCGCGACGCGGTGCAGCAGGTCCTCGTTGTACTCGACGGTGATCGGGGACTCGACCGCGGTGACGTCGGCCGCGAAGGTGTAGGTGTAGAGGCCGTCGCCCAGGTAGGTCAGGGTGCCGGAGGTCTCGGAGGTGGCCTGGATGGCCTCTGCCAGGACCGCGACGCCGTCGGGGCCGGGGCTGGAGCTGGTGGTGGTCTCGGTGGTGTTGATGTAGTTCTGCCAGGAGTCGGCCGAGCCGTCCTCGCCCGGGACGAGCTGGGCGATGGCGAAGCGCATGGCCCGCCCGCTCAGCAGGTCGGAGCTGATGCCGTTGAAGGGCGCGCCGTCCTGGTTGTAGACCTCGAAGCTGACGACCGGCGGGCCGGCGATGCTGACGTCGGTGATGGTGATGGAGAGCGACTCGGGCTCGGCCATCAGGTCTTCGCCGTCTTCGCCGTCCTTGCCGTCTTCGCCGTCGTTGCCGTCGTTGCCGTCGTTGCCGTCGTTGCCGTCATTGCCGTCGTTGCCATCGACTCCGTTGACGCCGTCGGCCCCGTTCAGGCCGTCCTTCCCGTCGGTGCCTCCGCACGAGATGAGGAGGAGGGATGTCAGGATGGATGCGATTCGAAGCATGGGAACTCCAGGTGTTGACTCTGCGTGGACGCCAGCGCGCCCGGGTGGGGCGTAACCAAGAGCAAGAATCGCGCCAGCGCTTTTGGCCCTGAGTTCTGCCGCTGAGAGGCGCAGAACTGAGACGAGAACGCCCCAGGGGGTTGGACCCCTGGGGCATTCGGCACACCTCGATGTGGGTTCTGACCCCTCAGGGCTGAACCGCCCCGTCCTGGACGATGACCGGGTAGCTGTAGCCAGCGCCGAAGTCCTTGTCGGTCGCCACCGTCCCGCGGATGGTCACCACCTGGCCGACCTCCACGGTCCCCGCGATCTGGGCGGTCAGGTCGTTGTCACCGGACCCGGCGCTGCCGCTGCCGTCCTGCAGGTGGACCCAGTTGGTGCCGAGGATGGCCGCGTTGAACTTCACCACCTTTCCGCGAACCGAGACCGGCTTGCCGCTGAGCTCGGCCTTCTGGGCGTGGACCTCGGCGACGGTCCGACCCTCCTCACCCTCGGCCTTGGGGATGGGCTCGGCGGTGGGGGTCTCGGCGGTGGAGGACCCGGCGGTGGAGGCCGCAGGAGCCGCGCCCGCGATCGGCGGGTGACCGGGCGGCAGGCCGGCGCCGGTGGAGGCGGTCGCCGGGTGAGCCGGGGCGGCCGGGGCGGCGGGCTCGGCCTGCGGATCACAGGCGAGGAGGAGCAGGAGGGCGGCGATGTTCATGAGAGACCTCGGGGTGTGGGTGGAGCCTGGCGAAGGGTCAGGTCGGGGGGCAAGGCGAGGGGCTGTCCCAGCGTGGTCGAGGGCTGGTCCAGCCTGGCGGCGAGGCGGCGGATCCAGCTCTGCCAGGCCGGCAGCGTCCAGGGGCCGAACTGGGTGAAGCTGCCCTCGTAGCCCTGGCGACCATACTCCTCGGGGGTGGTGATGTAGCCGGAGTAGTCGTTGCTGTAGCCCGTCATCAGGGCCCGCTGGACCCCCATCGCCCGGGCGGCGTCGGCCTGGATGCGTCGGCAGGCCTGGGTGGTGGGCTCGGCGGGCAGGCCCACCAGGCCCAGCGGGCCGAGGCGGACCAGGTGCAGGGGCAGGATCTGCGGCAGCCAGGGCTCGGTGCCGACGACGCGCTGCTGCTGGGCGAGGTGGTCGAGGATCGGGTCGACCCGGTGCGGGAACAGCAGGACCGTCCAGCCCTGGCTGAGCACGGTGCCCCAGCCGACCGCCAGCAGGGGGGCCTTGGGGCCGTGGACGTGCAGCCAGCGCCGCTGGGCCTCGCCGCGCAAGAAGGGGGTCAGCCGGGCCCAGGCCTGCCACAGGCGGGTGGCCAGCTGGAGGGCGAGGCCGATCGGCTTGGGCGTGCCGGGCCCCTCCCAGGTGCCGCGCAGCATGCGGGCCCCGATCGCCCCGGGAGCCGTGCGGGCGTCGCTGCGGCCTCCGGCCAGGTCGGCCTCGACCTCCACCTCGGCCATGTCGAGGTGCTCGATCGCCACCGAGAGCGGCCCCTCCAGCGGGGCAGCGGCCTGGGCTCGCTCCAGCAGGGCGAGGGCCTGGTCGCACTGGATCTGGCCGTTGTCCCGGGCGCTCTGGTCGTCGTCGGGCGAGGTGCCGCCCGGCAGCGGGCGACCCGGCCAGCGCCGGTGGTTGGGGGTCACATCGCCGGTCGGTCCCTGGACGAAGAGCGAGACGAAGTCCGAGAGGCCCCTGTCCGCGAGCTGGCCCTCGCAGAGGAGGGCGGCGTAGCCCTTGTTGTCGGCGTGGATGAGGGTGTTGTCGCTGTGGACCGAGGTGCCGTGGACGCCGAACCAGCTCACCAGCCCCAGGGGGCGGCCCTCGAGGTCCTCGACCCGCAGCACGGTCATCTCTCGCTCGACCGCGAGGTTGCGCTCCTGCGGGCCGAAGCGCCGGTGGACCTCCGGGTTGCGATGGTGCGCCCGCAGGGCCCGGTTGAAGGCGACCGGCAGCTCGGGTGGGATCTCTCCGGCGGCCAGCCTCAGGCGGGCCGGGATTCGACGCGCCGCGGCCTCCGCCACCGCCCGGGTCGTGCCCTCCACCAGCCGGTCCAGGACGGCGGGCTGCAGGCCTGGGATGCTGGCGTTGTCGAAGCGGGCGTGGGAGTAGCCCCCCGGCGCGCTGTGGGTGTGGGTCGCGGTCAGCAGCAGCGAGGCCTCGTCGATCCCCAGCTCGGGGTGCAGGGCGGCCAGCCTCTCCAGCACCCGGCGCCGCAGCAGGGTCGTGATGTAGCAGATCTCCAGGCTGACCAGGGCAAGTGTCACACCCTCGCGGTCCGGGGTCGGCGGCTGCTCCAGGACCAGGGCCCGGGCGTGCAGGCGGGTTCGCACGCCGCGTACGACGTTGCCAGGGACTCCCCAGCCGAGCATGCCGACGCCGTGGACCTCGGGCGTCACGTCGACCCGCGCGAGGCCTGCCAGGAACACGGACATGCCGTGGGCTATCGCGAAGGCCTCAGCCGCGCCCAGGCACGCGCGTACTCGTCGGGGTGGAAGAGCAGGGCGTAGAAGCTGAGGGTGACGGGGGAGAAGGGCCCCAGGTTCATCGTGACCCACAGGACGAGGTGCAGGATCACCCCGAAGAGAGCCCACCAGCCGCGCACATCTACGCGGTTGAACCAGGCGCGCAGGGCGCCGGGCCGATCCCGGGTCGCCCGAAACCAGAAGGCCAGCAGCCAGACGGGGGCGAGGGACTCCCACAGCCAGGTGGTGGCGGTCCCGACCTGGGTGGCGAGGTAGGCCAGCGGGTGCCCCAGCCAGCCCATCTCCCAGCGCTGCCAGGAGGGGCTCAGCAGCGCGTAGTAGACCGCAGAGAGGCCCCCCCAGGGCATCCACTCCTGGGCCACCTTCTGCAGGCCGGTGCTCCAGTAGACCAGCACGAGCTGCACGACGCCGACGTACCGGACCCAGGCGGGCACCGCCTGGGTGGAGGCGAAGCGCCGCTGGGCCCCGAAGAGCCGCGCGTCCAGCGAGAGGGTGGCCGTCGAGGGGGCCAGCACCAGCAGCCAGAGGCCGTTGGTGTGGAGGCGGTCGTGGCCTCCGCCGGTCCCGGGGCTGAGCGAGAAGAGGGCCATCATCAGCACCAGGGCCAGCGCGGCGCTCAGCCGGCCGCCCAGCCCGACCACCAGCAGCAGGCCGGCGAGCACCGCCGCGACGCTCAGGCCCCAGCTGGTCTGCAAGGTCGGCCCTCCCAGGGCCTCCACCAGCCAGTCCCGGGCCGAGAGGGGTCGGAAGCCGCCATCGGCGATGTCCACCCAGAGCAGGGTGAGCACCTCGTCGGTCATCATCGGGATCAGCGTGTAGAGGATGGAGAGCCCCAACGCGATGCGGAAGAGGGCCAGCGCCGTGGCCGGCTCGCGGTGGTCCAGGCGCTCGACGAGGCGGGACCAGAGGCTCGGGGGGCGCGGGGCGCTGGAGGCGCTGCTCATCGCAGGGCCTCCAGCGCGTAGCGGCGCTCCCAGTGCACCGTGGGGGTCGGCAGGCCGCTCCTCCGGAGCTGCTCGGGGCCGGGGATCACCCGCCGCTCCAGGGTGGTGCGCATCCACATCGCCTCGGGGAAGTCCTCGGCGGCCCGCTGGGCCAGCCAGGCGCCGAATTGGTGGTAGGTCTTCTTCGAGCTCAGCCAGGACCAGCTGTTCATCAGGGCCCGGCTCCGCTCCTGGTCGAGCTGGGGCCGCCTCCAGGTGGCGCTGTCCGAGCGGCTCTCGTAGACCCGCCGCCAGGCGCCGCTCTCCAGGGTCGGTCCCGGGTGGATCTCGACCACCAGCCAGGCCGGCTCGCGGTTGACCGAGTGGAACATCCGCCAGCCCTGCTTCGCCCCGACGGCCAGGAGGTAGGGCTCGAAGGGCGCCACGGTGGCCGCGCGGGCCTTCATGTAGCGGGTCCCCAGCTCCCACAAGGCGGCCTCGAGCTGGGCGGCGTCGATGTCCAGGCCCACGCCCTGCAGGGCCTCTGCGTAGCTGCGAAAGCTCTGCTGGGTGGCGGGGTGCTTGAACGACGCCTCGGTCATCCCACCCACCGGCGCCGGGAAGGAGAGGAGGAAGATGGCCAGCAGGTGGAAGAGCACGAACAGGGCCCGAAGGTGCTTCATCCGTCCTCGGTATCCAGCCATCGAGCCCGGCGGGCGCATGGCGCGCACACGGCGGATCAGCGGGGGCGAGGGCGTTGACCGTTGGCGGGAATTCGGTAGAATGTACCGGCCAGGAGCTGCACTTTCTGCAGGGCGCTGGCCAAGGGCCATCTATGACCAACGATTATCCGCGCGCCGAGGCCGCGCGGCTCCGTGCAGCAGTCGACTCTGCTCCCAGCGGGCTGCTGGTGGTGGACGCCGATGGCCTGATCGTGCTGGTCAACCGCGAGGTCGAGCGGCTCTTCGGCTACAGCCGCGACGAGCTGGTCGGACAGCCCGTCGACATCCTGGTCCCGCTCAGCTCTCGCAGCCACCATCCCGGCTTTCGACGGTCCTTCTTCCAGGCGCCGCACGCCCGCGCGATGGGTGCGGGGCGGGACCTCTTCGGCGTACGAAAGGACGGGTCCGAGGTCCCGGTGGAGATCGGCCTCACGCCGGTCGAGACCGAGGACGGCCTGTACGTGATCAGCGCGATCGTCGACATCAGCGCCCGAAAGCAGGCCGAGAAGGAGCGCCTGGCGATCGAGGAGCAGCTGCGCCAGTCGCAGAAGATGGAGGCCATCGGGCGGCTGGCGGGCGGAATCGCCCATGACTTCAACAACATCCTGGGGATGATCACGGGCTTCGCCGAGCTGGCTCGCGCCCCGGGCATCGACCCGGTCACCCGCGCCGCCGATCTCGACGAGCTGCTGCGAGCGGCCTCGCGAGGCCGGGACCTGGTGCTGCAGATCCTGCGCTTCAGCCGCCGGCAGGAGGTCCGCCTGATGCCGGTGGATCTCCGCGGCTGCATCTCGGACTGCGTGCGGCTGCTGCGGGCCTCGCTGCCCGCCTCGATCGAGATCCGCCTCCGCCATCCGGCCGATCTTCCCAAGGTGCTGGGAGACCAGACCCAGCTCCACCAGGTCACCATGAACCTGGCGACGAACGCCGCGCACGCGATGTCCGCCGGAGGCGTGCTGGAGATCGAGGTCGAGCCCTTCTACGCCTACGACAGCTTCGTTCGCGCGCACCCCAACCTGCGCGAGGGTCCATACGTGCGCATGACCGTGCGTGACACGGGCCATGGGATGGACGCCCAGACGCAGTCGAGGGCCTTCGAGCCCTTCTTCACCACCAAGCCCGCCGGCGCCGGGACCGGCCTCGGCTTGAGCATGGTCCACGGGATCGTCAACGATCACGGGGGTGCGGTCTGGCTGAGCAGCGAGCTCGGGGCTGGCACGGAGGTCTCCTGCCTGCTGCCGATCCACCCGGGCGAGGCCGAGAGCGACGCCATCGAGGTGGTCAGCTCGCAGCGGTCGTCCAAGGGAGGTGTCCGGGTGCTCTTTGTCGACGACGAGCCTACCTTGCTGGAGATTGGCAAGCGGCGGCTGATCGCGGCGGGCCACTCCGTGCACACGGCGGCGACGCCGCGCGAGGCTATCGAGCGTTTCGGCCTCAAGAGGGACAGCATCGACCTGGTCATCACCGACCTGACCATGCCCGAGATGAACGGGCTGGAGCTGGCGACCGCCATCCACCGGATCTCCGCTACGACGCCTGTGATCCTCCTCACCGGCTACATGCACGACTTCGCCCCTGCCGAGCTGGAGGCCGCCGGGATCAGCAGGGTCCTCTACAAGCCGGTCGGCTCCAACGACCTTCTGGAGGCCATCCAGTCGATCATGGCCGAGCAGCCTCAGGCCGGAGCGTTCGCCTGAGCGGCTGCTCGTAGAGTTCAGGGCCTCAGGGCCTCCAGGGGTCGTCCTCGGTGAAGAAGGTGTGGTCTGGGCCGGACAGGACCGTGAGGTCCCCGACCGAGCCCGCGGCCTCGCAGCCGGCGGCGGCGTTGGAGGTGGCGTCATCCGCGCGTTGCTCGTTGTCGTGCAAGGTGCAGCCGGTCAGCTCCAGATCGGGGCTGCCCCAGCCCTCGAAGGCCTGCGCGCTGCCCTCGATGTGGAGGTCGGTGAGGCCCAGCCGCAGCGAGGTTCCCGCGCCGAGGACGACGCCGGCCCGGGCGGCCCCGACGATCAGCGTCCGGTCGATCACCAGGCCGTCGGTCGGGCGCTCGTCGGCCGAGATGCGCAGCCCGGCCTCGCCCGGCTCGATCACGGCGTTGTCCTCCAGCCGGACCTCGTCGAAGCCCTGGCCCCAGAGGTCATTGAAGTGGAAACCATTGCTGGTGGTCTGGAAGACGAGGTTCTCGGCGTAGAGGCCGGGGCTGGCCAGCTCGACGCCCCAGTCGGTGTGGAAGACGACGTTTCGGCGGACCAGGGCGTAGCCGATGCGGTCCTTGATGTTGATGCCGTCGGTCTTGTTGCTGAGCAGGACGCGGCAGTCGTGGATCAGGTTGCCCTCGACGGTGACCGCCTCGTGCGCGTCCTGGTCTTCTCCCTCGCTGCCGCCGATGTAGACACACTCGCCGTGCTGATCGTAGATGTGGCTGTTGCGCAGGACGAAGCTGGACGAGGGGTGCCCGGAGCGGTTGGCGTACTCCAGCGACACCGAGGGGCTGCCCCGGTTGTCGTGGACGACGAGGTCTTCGAGGATGATCTCGTCGCCGGCCCACCAGTAGACCCCCTTGTCGCGGCTGCCGGTGACCTCCAGGCGGCGGACCGTCACGCGGTGCCGCGGGGGGCCCTCGTAGAGGGTGTGGACGCCCGGGACCACCGCGCGGCCTTCCCCGCCGTCCACCGTCAGGCGGTAGGGCCCCTCGTCGGTGCGCAGGATGTCCAGGCGCTCCTCACGCTCGCCCGAGAGCAGCAGGCTGACGTGCCCCAGGGCCAGGGCCTCGTCGATGGCCGGCCAGTCGATGTTCTCATCCCCATCGACGCGGAAGGTCGTGGCGGGCTCGGGCGGGTCCTCGGCCTCCACCGGCGGCAGGCACTGGCAGACCTCGCTCCCGGCGAGCTGGAAGCCGTGGCCAGCGGCGCAGGCGCAAGGGCTCGCGGGGCGGACGCAGGAGGCGGCGAGGAGGAGGGTCGGCAGGGTCATCCTGCCCGCAGGATGACACCGTCGGGGGCGGTTCGGGTTTTCCCGGTGCCGGTGTCTTAGTGGATGCCTGGAGGCGAACATGCGCAAGCTCCTCATCCTGACCCCCCTCTGCATTCTCCCCACCGCCTGCCGTCTCATCGACGGCAGCGGCGTCTCGGCGACCGAGAGCCGCGAGCCCGGCGCGTTCAACGCGGTGTCCAACGAGACCCTGGTCGAGGTCGGCGCGGTGTTCGCGGGCGAACAGTCCGTCGTGCTGACCTGCGACGACAACCTGCTGGAGTACATCCGCACGGAGGTCGAGGGCGGCGAGCTGCGGATCAGCACCGATGTGCGGGCCAACATCCGCCCCAACGTCGACTGCATCGTGGAGATCACCACGCCCACCCTGCGCTCGCTGTCCTCCTCGGGCTCGGGCGAGACCTGGGCCGTGGGCGCCTTCCCCGACCTGGCCGCCCTCTCCTCCTCGGGCTCGGGCGGCGTCGAGGCCAGCGGCGGCGTGTTCCCCCTCCAGGACGCCTCGGTCTCGGGCTCCGGGGATCTCTACGTCTCGGCGGTCGACAGCGACTGCCTGACCTTGGACTCCTCCGGCTCGGGCACCGTCGTCGCCGCCGGCGAGGTGGGCTGCGCGATGGTGAACAGCTCCGGCTCGGGCGGCATCGAGGCGTTGGACCTCAGGGCCGTGGAGGCCGAGATCCGGGTGTCGGGCTCGGGCGACGTCAGCCTGACCGTCACGGGGCACGCCGAGGTCGACATCTCCGGCTCGGGCGATGTCCGTCTGGCCGGCGGGGCCACGGTCGACAGCGACACCAGCGGCTCGGGAGAGCTGATCCAGCTCTGAGCTCAGCGCCGGGCGATCTTCCAGGCGTCCCAGGCGGCGTAGAGGTTGAGCAGGCCGCCGAGGCCCAGGGTCAGGACCGAGGCGAGCAGGATCAGCCCGCCGCGGCGCCGCTCGCCGCAGAGGATCTGACCCAGCCCGGGCAGGAAGAGGCTGGCGATGGCGGCCAGGCCCGGCGCGGGGAGGGCCGCCGGCTGCGGCGCGGGGAGAACCGCGGGCTGCGGCGAGGGGTCCGCGATCTCTGCGGGAGGCTCCTGCAGGGCCACCGCCGCGTGCTCCACCGCCTCCTCCTCCTCCTCGATCACCCAGGGCGGCGTGGCCTCGGCGACGGTGGGATCGTCCCCGTCCTCCTCTTCGCAGTCCTCGGGGTCGATGATCTCCAGCACCGGCTCGTCGAGCAGCTCGCCCTCCTCGTCCTCGTCCTCGCGCTCGACCAGGGCCAGCTCGGCGAGGTTGACCAGGGGGCGGTAGTCGTCGAGCTCGGTCGGGGTGTCGTCGTCCTCCTCCTCCAGCAAGGGCTCGGGCACCAGGACGAAGCCCTCCTCCTGGCGCCAGTCCGGGTCCCAGCTCTCCCCGGCGGGCTGGTCGTGCAGGGCGAGGCAGTCGCGCGCGGCCCCCATGGGCAGGGCGTAGGGGCGCTCCCAGCTTCGCAAGAGGTGGCGCACCCGCGGCAGCAGGTCCATGAAGACGGAGAGGCCCAGCTGGTCCTGCCGAGGTCCGACCGGCCCGGTGCGCACCGCGAGCAGGCAGCTCTCGGCGGAGTCGGCGACGATCTGGACCAGCCAGTCCTGGCCGCCGTCGGGCGCCGGGGCCCAGCTCAGCCCGCCCTGGAGGACGTGGGCTTCGCGGAGTCGGTCGCAGAAGGCCCGCGCGAAGGGGTCGTCGGCCTGGTCAGGGTGGGGCTGCCAACCCTCGCGGCCGAGCAGGGCGGTGGCGGGCGCCGGCAGCTCGATCCGGGCCGCCAGCTCGGCCGGCAGCTGCTCGTCGACGGTCACGGGCAGGTGCAGCATGACGGACTGGTCCATCGCCGGGATGCGCGCGCTGAGCAGGCTGAGCCCAGGCTCGACCTCGTGCAGGACCAGGCAGGGCGGCGAGAGGGAGAGGCGCCGCAGCTCGTCCCCGAGGCGCTGGCGAGCGGTCTGGAGGGAGGTGTCGAGCTCGGCGAGGCGGGCGAGAGAGGTGGTGCGCATGAGGGTCCCGGGGCTGGTATCCGCTGGGGGATCCTGCATCGGATGAGTTGACCTGTCAAGGTGCTGCATAGATTTCGACTCACCCACCCGTCCGCCCTGCGCTCTGCCAAGATGCGCGCATGGACCGCACCGTCGATCGTCCTCCCCCCAGCCCCCAGGCC
>ERZ761602.909-NODE-909-length-58379-cov-11.963428_pt1 | contig 58379 bp, 50 predicted proteins | sample MGYA00512165_ERZ761602 | MGnify/ENA primary metagenome ERZ761602 (study PRJEB28899, sample SAMN02445085) | bioreactor sludge metagenome | biome: EBPR sludge; isolation source: Thorneside wastewater treatment plant | place: Australia: Brisbane, Thorneside... | reverse complement strand
GAGAATCCGCGGAGACCGACATGCCCCTTCGAACCGTGACCCGGCGCGCCGTGCTGGGCGCATCGCGCGCGCCGGTTCTCGTCATGGGCCTCGCACCCAGGCAGCGGTTGCTGCCCGACGCCACGTGATCGATCTGCCCTGGCCGGCGCTGGCGGCCGTCGCCGCCGCGGTCACGCTCGGCTACACCGTCTTCGGCTTCTGCGGCTTCGGCGCCGGCATCGTGGTGCTGCCGCTGGTGGCCCATGTGTTGCCGTTGCGCGAGGCCGTGCCGATGATGCTCGTGCTCGACATCGCCACGTCCCTGACGCTGGGCCTGCAGTCGCGCGGCCTGGTCGACCGGCGCGAACTGCTGCGGCTCGTCCCTTGGCTGCTGGCGGGCATGGGCGTGGGCATCGTCGTGCTCGCCCGCGCCCACGAGACCTGGTTGCTCGCCACCCTCGGCGTCTTCGTGGCGGCGAATGCCGCCTGGAGCCTGGTCGGCCGCCTCGCTGCGCAGCCGGTCGCGCCCGGCTGGGCCGTGCCGGCGGGCTTGGTCGGGGGCACGTTCTCCGCGATGTTCGGCACCGGGGGGCCGGTCTACACCCTCTTCCTGGCGCGACGCATCCACGACACGGTGCGCCTGCGGGCCACGATCGGCACGCTCATCCTGCTCAGCGCGGCCTTGCGCGCGGTGCTGCTCGTGGGAGGAGGGTTCTTCGCCCAGCGCGGCGTGCTGCCGCTGGCCCTGGCGATGCTGCCCTGCGCGGCGATCGGTTATGCGGTGGGCAGCCGCTGGTCGGCGCGCGTCCCGCAGGATCGCGTGCGGCGGGCAATCTGGCTGCTGCTGCTCGCCAGCGGCGCCAGCCTGGTCGTGCGCGCCGCCGTGTCCTGAACGGTGCCGGCGACGCACTCGGCGTGCCGCGGTGACCGCGGCTGACAGCGCCATGCGCGCGGCACCGCGTGTCGCCGCCGCGCACGCTCAGTCAGCGGGAGCCGGCGTGCACAGACCGACCAGCGCGGCCGTGTCCCACCCGTCATCCGGGCGTCCAGCCGGCTCCAGCAGGTCCAGCATGGCCAGCACCGCCTCGCCGCGCGCAGTGCCGATCACCGGGAACGCCAACGCCCGGAACTTGCCGAAGACCCGCGCCGACTGCTCGCGCTTGTCGGCCAGCGGCACGCCGCAGTCGTGGTGGCGGCTCAGCCGTGTGCCATCGCGCAGCTGGACGAGCACCTCCGCGTCGCTGAGTCCCATACCCGGCACGAGTTCCACCGTGACCTTGTCGCGAACGGCCATGACCTCGGGGTCGGTGACGCGGTCCCAGGTCCGCAGCCCGCTCGTGTCGATGCCCAGCAGCGCGAAAGCCGCCACGGCACGCAAGCTGAACTTGGCTTCCAGCGCGGTGGACGGCGTGGAGATGTTGCAGATCGTGCAGCCCTCGCCGGCCGTGACGCGGATGCTCTCCACGTCATCGGGCCGCAGATCCTCCGTCCGGCGCAGCGTGGCCAGCGCCTCGATGGTCGCGTGGGTGCTGTAGCAGGCCGCGTGGAACTTGAACAGGTTGGCCAGGATGTGGAAACCGTCGGCGGGCGGAGCCAGGGCCTCGTCGACACGGAAGTCCCGCCCGTGCAAGGCCGCGAAGCCCTGCCGGCACTCGATGGCGTCCGTGCGCGAGGTGAAGCCCCTGGCCGCCAGGAGCGCCGCACGCACGCCGGCCTGCGCCGCGAGCCCGGCGTGCAGCGGCTTGGTCATCGTGCCGAACATGGCCTTCATGCCGGCGGCCTGCGTGGCCGCTAGGCCGACCGCATGGCACGCGGTCGACGCGTCGAGGGCCAGCAGGCGGGCACAGGCCACCGCGGCGCCCAGGGAACCGATCGTCGCCGTCGCGTGAAAGCCGTTGGCGTAGTGAGCGGGTTCGACGAGCCGCCCCACGCGGCAGGCGAACTCGTAGCCCGCCGTGAAGGCGGCCAGAGCCGCCGTGCCGCGCTCGCCACGCTGCTCGGCCAGGGCCAGGACCGCCGGCAGGATGGCCACCGAGAGGTGCCCCGGCACGCTGAGGTTGACGTCGTCGTAGTCCAGGGCATGCGAGGCCGTGCCGTTGACGACGGCGGCCTGCAGCACGCTGCCCCTGCTCGCTCGTCCCACGAAGCTCGCCCGGGCATGGCCACCCTCCTCGTCGGCGGCCGCGGCGACCGCCACGGCCGCCGGCTCCCCAAGCCCGGCCAGCGTGCAGCCGAGCCAGTCGGCCAGGCAGTCGCGCGCGACGCGCCGCACATCGGGCGGCACATCGGGCCAGGACAAGGCGAGGGACTCCCGGACGAGGGTTTCCGTGAGGCCCGCACCGTCCGCCCCGGCCTGCGTCATCGGCCGCTCACTCGGCCAGGCTGATGCCGGACGCCTTCAGCCGGTCGCCCAGGCGCCGGATGTCGTCGGCCAGGACCTTGCCCAGTTGCGCCGGCGTGACGTTCCACGGGACGTTGCCCTGGACGTAGAGCTTCTTCTGGTACTCGGGCTCGTCGGCCATCGCGCGCAGTTCGGCCGTGAGCTTGCCGACGAGCTCGGGCGGCGTGCCCTTCGGTGCGAACAGCGCGTACCAGATCGGGAACACCATGTCGGGATAGCCGAGCTCGGCCAGCGTGGGCACCTCCGGCAGGAACGGCAGGCGCTTCGCCGACGTGACCGCCATCGGGACCAGCGTGCCGGCCTTGACCGCCTCGGTGATCGCGCCCGAGTAGCCCGGAGCGGCCATCGACACGCGGCCCGCGATGGTGTCCTGCATCGCAGGGGCGGCACCCTTGTACGGCACGTGCAGCAGCTTGATGTCCGCCTGGTGCGCGAAGAGCGCCAACGGCAGGTGCGTGGTGCCACCGACACCCGCCGACCCGAAGCTCACGCCACCCGGATCCTTCTTCGCCGCGGCGACCATCTCGGCGATGGTCCGGAAGCCCGCGTTGCGCCCGGCCACGACCACGTGAGCCGACTCCGCGACGCCGCCCACAGGGACGAAGTCGAGCGGGTTGAACGGCAGCGGGTTGCTAGCCGGTCGCGCGTGCGGGAAGATCGCCATCGAGTTCACGGCGAAGTACAGGGTGTAGCCGTCCGGCCGTGCGCGGCTGGCCTGCTCGGTGCCGACGATGCCGCCGGCGCCGAGCACGTTGGAGACGACCACGGTCTGCCCGAGGCGCTCGCCCAGGCGCTGCGCCATGATGCGCCCGGCGACGTCCGTGGGACCGCCGGCGGTGTAGGGCACGATCAGCGTGATCGTGCGCGTGGGGTAGGCCTGTTGTGCCGCGGCGCCGAGCGCAGCCAGGCCGAGGGCTGCGGCCAGACAGGCGCGGCGGAAGAGGAATTGGCTCATGGCGGTCTCCTGTGGTGTGAAGGTCGGGATCAAGGGCGCTGGCGCCCGGCAGTGAGCATGGCCGCGTGTTCACCGGCCTTGCGGCCGAAGACGGCACCGCGCAGCACCGAGGTGGCACCCGCATAGCGGCCGTAGTAGAAGCCCATCGTCTCCCCGGCGGCGTAGAGGCCGGGAATGAAGCAGCCGTCGCGGTCGACGACCCTGGCGTTCGCGTCGACCTTCAACCCGCCCAGGGTGAAGGTGTTGGCGGAGATGATCGGGTAGGCATGGAACGGCGGCGTGTCGATGGGCACCGCGTAGTGGGACTTGGCCGGATGCAGGCCGACGGTCGAGAGGCCGTCGAGCGTGAAGGGATCGAAGCGCCCTTCGCGGCAGGCGGCGTTGTAGTCCCGCACGGTGCGCTCGGCTGCCTCGCCGTCGAATCCCAGCCGGCGTCCCAGTTCACGGATGTCGGGCGCGGACTCGGGCGGCTGGTCGGTTCGCAGCGTGCGCTTCCAGTTGGGGATGCGGTTGATCTTGTCGTCCAGCAGGGCGAACGCGATGCCCTTCCTCTGGTCGGCGATGGTCCGCACGGTCTCCTCGTAGTGGGCGTCGATCGTCCCCGGGGCCTCGTTGATGAAGCGCCTGCCCTCGCGGTTGATCAGCACGCCGTAGGGGTAGACCATGACCAGCGCCTCCGAAGCGCTGGAGCGCGGGTCCACGGGCTGCCCGTGGTACTCGGCGAAGTCACCCGATCCCGTGGCGCCGGCGCGCAGCGCCATCTCGATGCCTTCGCCCTTGTTGTAGTAGCCGCCGCGCGCCACGGGCCTCAGGTAGCGTCCCTTCGGGCCGATGTAGCGAACCACCATCTCCGGGTTGCCCTGGAAGCCGCCGCTGGCCAGGATCACGGCGTCGGCCCGCAAGGTCAGGGCTGTGCCGTTGCGCGGCTTGGCCACGAGGCCGCGGATGCGGCCGTCCTCGGACTGCACCAGGTCGCGCGCCGTGGTCTCGTAGAAGAAGCGCACGCCGAGCCGCTCGGCGCAGTCGCTCATCGTCTCGACCAGCTGCAGGCCGCCGCCGTTGATCGCGATGCGCGGCGAGGGGCGGGGGGTCAACCCGTAGAAGCCGGCCTCGCCGAAGCTGATGCCGTGCGCCTTGAGCCAGGCCACGGCATCCGGTACCGCGTCGACGAACGCGGCGATCAGTTCCGGGTCGGTGAAGGCCCGGGTCCTGACGACGGGCGACCAGTTCTCGTAGTCGAGCACGGTGCTGGCGACGAGATCCGGCTCGATGTAGTAGCCGCTGTTGTCCAGGAGCAGGGACTCGAAGTCGTGGCTGAGCTCGGTCTCGCTCTTCATGCGCAGGTACGCCTCGGTGTAGCGCGTGTTGCCCCCGCGCTCGTCGCGGGTGCTGCGCTCGAGCAGGCCCACCGTCGCCCCGCCTTCCGCCGCGGCCACGGCGGCACTCAGGCCCGCGACCCCGCATCCGACCACCAGGATGTCGAAGCCTTCAGCCGCCGCTGCCATCGGTATCTCCTGTCGTCGCAGCCACCGGCTGCGGGGCGCCGCGCAGCCGCTGGTCGTTCACGTACCGGTACGCCCCGGTGATCGTTCCGGAATACAGCACATCCAGTCCGCGGCTCTGCGCCGGCGCGCCGCTCAGCCGCCGGGCATGCTCGACGCCCCAGCCGCCGAGCTCGCGCATCGCCCGCCGCTCGTCGAGGACCTGCCGGCCGCCGCGCCAGGCCCGCACGGCGACCGTGGCCTGGTCCAGGCGCGTGGGCGCCGCCGGATCGGCCACGAGCTGCACGCGGGGCAGCAAGGCGGCCACCTCCGGCTTCGCGATCCACCGCCCGCGCGGGCCCGAGAAGGCTGCATAGGAGGTGTCGCCCGCTCCGGCGATCGCCGCCACGGCTTGCGCGCTGTTGCGCGCCTGCCGGATGTCGCGCGGGGCCGGGCAGTCGAGATGCGGGATCCACGGCATGCGGATCTCGATGCGCTCCACCGGACGCTCGGGCACCTGCTCCAACAGGCTCACCAGGGCGTTCAGGTAGATGTTGCACGGATAACGCTTGAACACCAGCCCGGCGGCGGCACCCAGGCCCCCCGGACCGGCGATGGAGCTTGCATCGACCGTGCCGCCGCCCGAGAGGGACGACAGCGCCTTGTCCAGGTCGTGCGCGGCATCCCAGCCCTCGGCGGCGAGCAGCGCGGCCTCGAGCCCGTGCGCCGCGCCCCAGCCGAAGTGCGTCATGCCGATCATCGAGGCCGCGCTGTTGATGGCCAGGCCGGCCGCCCGGGTCAGCGCGATGGCCATGGCATTCGCGCAGCCCGGGGCGTCGAGCCGCATCGCGCGGGCACCAGCCGCCGCGGCGGCGACCGCACCGTAGACGCCGGCGCTGTGGAAGCCGACGCCGGGGCGCGCCCCCGTCACGCTGCGGCGCAGCCGCCACGCCGCCTCCACCCCTGCGAGCACGCCCGAGCCCACGTCGTCCTCGCTGGCGCCGACGACACAGGCGGAGAGCGTGGCCGGCAGCACCGTGTGCGACGGGCCGGGATCCATCGGATCCAGGTCGGCGGCGGCGGCCAGCGTGGCGAGGTGCCCGATGCCGTCCAGCGGCTCGAACACGCCGGACAGCAGCCTGGCGCGCGCGCCGCCAGCGTCCCGGCGGTACGGCCAGACCCAGCCCTCACGCTCGACGCCCAGCAGCGAGCACAGCAGCGAGGCCCGCATCGCCTGGTCGATCGCGAGCCGCTCGTCTGCCGGCGCGCGCCCGAGCTCCGCCGCAGCGACGATCCCGCCCAGGCCGATCAGTTCACCCGCCATTCACGTCGTCCCGAAAGGGTTGGCCATCGGCAGGTCGCTGGAGATCCAAACGCTCTTGGCTTCCATGTACTCGCGCACCGCCTCGATGCCGCCCTCGCGCCCGATGCCGCTGTGCTTGAAGCCGCCGAAGGGCGTGGTGTAGCTGCTGGACCGGTAGTTGTTGACCCAGACCGTGCCGGCGCGCAGCCGCTCGGTCATCACCATCGCGCGGTGCAGGCTGCGTGTCCACACGCCCGCCGCCAGGCCGAAGCGGATGTCGTTGGCGATGCGCACGGCGTCCTGCTCGTCCTTGAAGCGGATGACCGCCAGCACCGGGCCGAACACCTCTTCCTGCGCGATGCGCATGTCGTTGGTCACGTCCACGAAGATCGTCGGCTCGACGAACTGTCCGCAGCCGTAGCCCTCCCCGGACAGGGTGCGCCCCCCGGCGACGCAGCGCGCGCCTTCGCTGCGCGCGATCTCGAGGTAGCGCACGACCTTCTCGTACTGCGGCCGCGTGGTGATCGGGCCGATGCGGGTCGCCGGGTCGGCCGGATCGCCGATGCGTGCGCCCCTCGTGAGGCGCACGATGCGCTCGACGAACGCGTCGTGGATGCCCTCCTGCAGCAGCAGCCGCGAGCCCGCGACGCAGGTCTGGCCGGTGGCCGAGAAGATGCCGCTGAGCGCGCCGTGCACGGCCTGGTCCATGTCGGCGTCGTCGAACACGATGTTGGGCGACTTCCCGCCGAGTTCCAGCGACACCCGCTTGAGCCCCTCGGCAGCCATCGCATAGACCCGCCGCCCCGCCTCGTCGCCGCCGGTGAAGGCGACGCGCTGCACCTGCGGGTGGCGCACCAGTGGTTCGCCCACCTCGTTCCCGAGACCGGTGACCACATTGAAGACGCCGGGCGGGAAGCCCGCCTCGACGACCAGCTTCGCGAACTCCAGCAGCGACGCGGACGTGAACTCCGAGGGCTTGCACACCACCGTGTTGCCGGCGCACAGCGCCGGGGCCACCTTCCAGGTGGTCAGGGACAGCGACGAGTTCCACGCGGTGATGCTGACCACCACGCCCATCGGTTCGTAGCGGATGTAGTTGAAGACCCGGGGCTTGTCGATCGGCACGACATGCCCCTGGATCTTGTCCGCGAGGCCGCCGTAGTAGTAGAAGTACCGGGCCATGTACCGCACCTGACCCAGCACGTCGGCGTACAGCTTGCCGTTGTCGCGGCTCTCGATGCGCGCGAGCTGCTGCGCGTCGCGTTCGATCAGCGTGCCCAGCCGGTGCAGCAGCATGCCGCGGTCGCTCGCCGACATCCGTGCCCAGGGGCCCTCGAAGGCCCTCGCCGCGGCCGCCACTGCCCGATCGGCGTCGACGGCGTCGGCACGCGGGATCTCGGCCCACGCCTCGCCGGAGAACGGGTCCAGCGTGTCGAACCACAGACCCGAGTGCGGGTCCACCCAGTCGTTGTCGATGAAGAGCCGGTAGCGTGTCATGTCGTGTGGCGGGTGTGGGGCGCGTCGGCGGTGGCGAAGCGCACGTCCTGGCGGGTCTCCAGCGAGCGGATCTGCGCGAGCAGCGCTCGAGCGCGAAGCTCGCCGATCACGGGTGAGGCCAGCTCGAGCAACTTGCCGTCCACCTCGTGGTCGTCCAGCGGCTCCTCGGGATCGCCCTTGCGGTTGGGCTGCAGGTGGCTGAACCGACGGCCGTCGCGCAGCGTGATCTCGACGCGTGCGGCACGCATGCCGGGAAAGCGGGCGTCGAGCTCGGCATCCACGCCGACGTCCACGCGCTCCATCAGCGCCCGCGTGCGCTCGTCGTGCAGTCGTGGCGGCTCGTAGGCCGCCATGCGCACGCTGCCGTGCACGAGGGCAGTGGCCACGACGTACGGGATGCTGAAGCGGGCCTCGTTGGCCGTCTGCGGCCGCGGGTAGCAGGCGATGTCGAGCGCCGGCCGGTAGGTGGACACCCGCACGCGCTCGATCCGATCGGCCGCGATGTTCTCGCGCCGCTGCAGCGCGAGCGCGCCGTCGATGGCGGGAAAGGCGTGCCCGCATCCGACGTGGTTCTTGAAGGTCAGGCGCGTGACATGGAAGTCGCGCCCCAGCGTCTCGGCCACTCGCGACCAGTCCGGCCCGTCGCCGAGGGCCCGGCCGAAGCCGACCTCACCCTCGAGGATGTCGAGCGCGCCGGTCGCGCCGGTTGCGGCGAAGCGGGCGGCGAGCACGCCGCCCTCGGCCGCGCGACCCGGGTGCAAGGGCTTGGACATCGAGTCCAGGCGGAAGGCCTGCTGCAGACCCGCGGCGAACGTGGCGGCCGTGGCCAGCGCGTGCGCGAAGGCCGCCACGTCGAGTCGCAGCAGCTCGGCCGCCGCCGCGGCCGCGCCGAAGGTGCCGACCGTGCCGGTGTTGTGCCAGTAGCGGTAGTGCGCACGCCCCATCACCTCGCCGATGCGGGTGGAGATCTCATAGCCCACCACGACGGCGCGCAGGAAGCGTTCGCCGCTCGCTCCGACCGACTGCGCCAGGGCGAGCGCGGCAGCGATGGTGGCCGCACCGGGGTGGTACATCGCGTCGCGGTAGCTGTCGTCGACCTCGGCCGCGTGGGCTGCGGCCCCCTGGATCAACGCCGCGGCTCGCACGGTGGCCGCGCGGCCGGTGGGCAGGCAGGCATCACCGCGATCCAGGTCCTCGGCGAGGGCACTCGTCAGCGCGAGCACCGGTTCAGTCTGCAGGCCGGGAAACACGGCCGCGTGCCAGTCGATGACCGCACGCTTCGCGTGGTGCACGACCTCCGGCGCGAGCACGCTGCCGCGCGAGCCCACTGCATAGCGCGCGAACTGCTCGGTCACGTGCATGCCAGCCCTCCGGTCTCGTCGGCCACGGCCTGCGCGGCCGGCGGCGCGTCGGCCAGCACGACCAGGCCGTCGACGGCGCGCACACCCTGGCCGCGGGGCAGCACGAGGACGGGGTTGATCTCCGCCTCGAGCAGGCGGTCCCCGAGCTGTGCGGCCATGCGCGAGAACGCGACGATCGCGTCGGCCAGGGCCTCGACGTCGGCGGCGGGCCTGCCCCGGAATCCGTCGAGCAGCGGCCAGGTCTTCAGCTCGCGGGCCATGGCGACAGCGTCCTCGCGACCGAGGCCGCCCGCCGGGGGCAGCAGGCGCAGGGCGGTGTCGTCGAGCAGCTCGGCAGCCACGCCGCCCATGCCGAGCATCACCGCCGCCCCCAGCCGGTCTCGCCGCAAGCCGAGGATGAGCTCGATGCCGCCCCGGATCCGTTCCTGGACGACGAAACGCGACGGGCGGACGCCCGCGCGAGCCTGCACCTCGTCGGCCATGGCGCGCAGGCGAAGGCCGATCTCCTCGGGCGCGACGTCGACGGCCACGCCGCCCACGTCGCTCTTGTGCGCGAACTCGGTACCCAGGATCTTCAGCACGACGTGCCCGCCAAGCTCTCGCGCGGCGCGCTCGGCATCCCGCGGCGTGCGGACCTCCGTCTCGCGGGCGGCCGGCACGCCGAAGCGGGCGAACAGGTGTTTCGACTGCACCTCGTCGAGCATGCCGGCCAGCAGGTCGTCGACGAGCACCGGCGCGCCCGCGTCGGACACCGGGCCCGGGCGCCATTGGCTGGCGCGCAGCAGTCCGGCCAGCGCAGCCGTGCAACCCTCCACCGCGGAGAACGCGGGCACGCCGCGTCGCGTGAGCAGGGCCGCCACGTCCGGGGCGTGCGGGCTGACATAGGCGATCACCGGCTTGTCCGACAGGGCCAGGCAGTCCTGGATCGCGCCGGCCATCAGCTCGGGCCGAGCCAGGCTGGAGGAGCCGACGACGATGGCCAGCGCGTCGTAGCGGGCGCTGGCCAGCAGCGCCCGGATGACGCCCCGCAGGAAGTCCGGTTGCAGCCCGGCGAGCGTGACGTCGATCGGGTTGGCGTCCAGCGCCGCGTGTCCCACCGTCTCGAGCGCGCACAGGGACGAGACCGTCGCGGCGTCGGGTGGCGGGGTCTCGAACCCGCCCACGCCCAGGCTGTCGGACAGCAGGGCCCCGGCACCACCGGTGGAGGTCAGGATCGCCACCCGTCGACCACGCAGCACGCGACCCGTCGCCAGTGCCGCGGGGATGTCGAGCAGCTCCGCGAAGGATTGCGCCCGGATCACGCCCAGCTGCCGGAAGAGCGCGTCGTACATCCGGTCCGTGCCGGCCAGCGCGCCCGTGTGCGACACGGTGGCACGCGCACCCGCCTCCGAACGCCCGACCTTGAATGCCACGACGGGCTTGCCCGCCCGCAGCGCCTTCAGCGCCGCGTCGCGGAACTTCGCCGGGTGCCGGATCGTCTCGATGTACAGCGCGATCACGCGTGTCGCTTCGTCGTCGGCAAGCGCGTCGACGAAGTCGGACAGCTCCAGATCGGCCTCGTTGCTCGTGGACACGAGCTTGGACAATCCGATGCCGCGTGCCGCGGCGCGCGACAGCAGCGACCCGAGGATGCCGCCGCTTTGCGAGACCACCCCGATCGCACCGGCGGGCAGGTGATCGGTCTCGAGCGCCCCCGAGGCGGACAGGACGATGTTCGCGGAGAGGTTCACCAGACCGATCGTGTTCGGCCCCAGCAGGCGCATCGAGCCTGCGGCCTCGAGCAGCTGGGCCTGCCGCTGTTCACCCTGCGGACCGGCCTCGGCATAACCACTGGCCAGCACGATCGCCGCGCCGCAGCCCCGCGCCGCGAGCTCGCGCACCGCGTGGTGCGCGCGCTCGATGCCGAGCAGCACGATGCCGACATCCGGCACGCCGGGGACGGAGGCGACATCGGGGAAACACGGGAGCTCGCCGATGCGGTCGAGCTTCGGGTTGACCGGGTAGATCTCGCCCGCGAAGCCGTGCTTGCGCAGGTACGCGACGGGGCGCCCGGCCGTCTTGGCCGCGTCACCCGAGGCGCCGACCACGGCGACGCTGCGGGGCTCCAACAGCCGGGACACGCCGGGACTTGCCACCGTCAGCTCCTCGCGGACCGGGCCAGGAAGGCCATGACCGCCTCGCGGTGCTCGGTGCTCGTGTAGCAGATGCCCTGAGCCTGGCTGCCCTGCATGAACACCTGCTGCGCCGGCAGCTCGAAGCTCTGGTTCAGGATGGTCTTGGCCAAGGCCAGCGCCGTGCCGGACGCGCTGCCGAGTTCGGTGGCCCAGGCGCGCGCGTCGGCCAGCAGCCGCTCGGGCGTCGTCCGGCGGTCGACGATCCCGAGCGCCAGCGCCTCCTCGGCGTCCACCTTGCGGCCCGTGAAGATCAGCTCCTTGGCCCTGACCAGGCCCACGCGCCGGGGCAGGAAGTACATGCCGCCGCCATCCGGGACGATGCCGCGCAGGATGTAGGACCAGGCGAAGCTGGCTGCGTCGCTGGCGATGATGAAGTCGCACGCGAGCGCGGTGTCGGCACCGAGGCCCGAGGCGGCGCCGTTCACCGCGGCGATGACCGGCTTGGGCATGGTGTGCAGGAGGCTCTGCGCACGATGCACGCGCTGCTGCCTGCGCCAGCCGTTGATCGCGACCTCGCCGGCTGGCGCGTTCATGCGGCGTTGCATGCCCTCGATGTCGCCCCCGGCGCAGAAGGCCTTGCCCGATCCGGTGAGCACCAGCGCGCGGATCGCGTCGTCCACGGACACGCGCTCCAGCACCTCGATGAAGCCGCTGCGCATCTCGTCGCTCATCGCGTTGCGCTTGTCGGGCCGGTTGAAGGTCAGGAGGGCGACGCCGTCCTGCACCTCGAGATCGATCAGGGATGAACTCATGCGGGACACACCTTGTCGGGCTGGTCCGCAGCTTAGGCAGCCGCGGGCCGCTTGGCACCCCTCGAATTCCAAGGAATGGAATTCCAGTCGTACAGTCGGGCCGTGCCCTCACCGCTCACGCTCGAGCCGCCGAAGCCCGGCCGCTCGCCGGTCAACCGCTCGCTGTACAGGGGTGTCGAGCTGTTGCGCGCGTTCCGCCCCGGCACGGAGGTGCTCGGCAACGCCGAACTGGCCGAGCGATCCGGCCTGTCGCCCGCGACGGTGACGCGGCTGACGCAGACGCTCGTCGGTGCCGGCCTGCTGCAGCAAGCCGGCCGCGGCCGGGCTTACCGGCTGGCCCCGGCGGTGCTCAGCCTGGCGCACGCCATGCGCTCGGGATGTCCCGAGTTGCAGGTGGCCGCGCCCGTCATGCGGGAGGTCGCCGAGACGCACGCGATCAACGTTGGGCTGGCGGCACCCGACCGCGACGAGATGGTCTACCTCGAGTCCATCCGGTACAACCGCCGCGTGGCACTGCGCCAGGTCGTGTCAGGCCAGCGCGTGCCGATGGAGCTCACCTCGCTCGGCAGGGCCTACCTGGCCGTCGCGCCTCCCCGGCGGCGCAGCGCGCTGCTGTCGATCTTCCGTCGCCGACGGGGTGCACAGTGGCCGGCCCTGCAGCGCGAGATCGACGACGCGATGGAGCAGGTGCACACGAAGGGCTGGTGCGCGGCGGCCTGGCTGCCCGAGGTCGTCGCGCTGGCCGCGCCGCTGGACTGCAGCAGCATGCCGCTGGTCCTCAACGTCAGCGTCTCCACCGCCGAGCCGCTGGAACGCCGTGCCCCTCAGCTCGGGCCGATCCTGCTGGACACTGTCGCGCGCGTCGAGGACGCGTTGCGCCGGTCCTCCGGCGTGTGAGGCGCGCGGCGAAGCCGGTCCGGGCACCCGTGGATGCCGTCTCGGCGGGCGGCCCCGGGCCTCCGGCGAAGTTCCCGGGCCGCCTGGCACAGGCGCGAAGCCGACGCCGGGGGCAAGACATGCCGCGCGACGGGTGATCGCCTCGGCGGCGACACTCGCGGCATGAGGCTTCTGCTGCACCAGGGCTGGCTGCTCGTGCTGCTCGCCACCACGAGCGCCGTCGCCCAGCCGTCTGCGCCGTCGATCGACTGGCAGCCGCTCGGGCGCTTCGCGATCGCCCGCACGGAGACGACGATCGGCCAGTTCCGCCGCTTCGTCCAGGCCACGGGGCTCGTGACGCTGGCCGAGCGCCGCGGCGGCGGCGAGGTCTACGAGGCCGGCTGGGTGCGCAAGCCGGGCTGGACCTGGCAGCGGCCCTACGGCGCAGCTCACGTGCCCGACGAGCGCGAACCGGCGGTCCACGTGGCGTTCGACGAGGCGCAGGCCTTCTGCCGCTGGGCGGGCGGGCGGCTGCCCACCGATGCCGAGTGGGTCGAGGCCGCGTACACCGAGCGCCGCGCGCGGCCCCCTGCACCGTTCACCGCGGGCCGCACCTACCCGTATCCGACCGGCGAGCACCCCGAGGGCGCCCAGTGCCTCGACGAGTGCGGCCCGGCGGCGCACCAGCGCGCCGTTCGGCATGGCGCGGCGCTGGCGCGCGGCCCGGGCCATGCGCGCGCCGGCGACACGCCGCCCGGCGTCAACGGGTTGCACGACATGGGCGGCAATGTCTGGGAGTGGGTCGACGATCCGCCAGGCCCCGGCGCCGCATCGGCCCAGCGCGGCACGCGCGGCGGCTCGTGGTGGTACGGGCAGGGGCCGATGCGCGCCGGGCACCGGCAGTCCAAGTCCGCCGACACGGCGGTGGTCTACATCGGCTGGCGTTGCGTACGCGATCAGCCGGCCACGCGCGCGCCGGTCCAGTAGGCCCACAGCACGGCGAGCGACAGCAGCGTCACGGGCACGCCGATCGCCGCGTGGCGCTTCCAGTCGATCCTGATGCCGGCCTTCTCGGCGAGATCGACGACGATCAGGTTCGCGATGCTGCCCACCAGCAGCAGGTTGCCGGCGAAGGTGCTGGCCAGCGCGAGCAGCACGCCGGCGTCGGGCCCGGCCGCACCCACGTACGGCAGCAGCAGCATCACCGCCGGCACGTTCGAGACGAGGTTGGACAGCGCGGCGCCAGCGACCAGCAGCGTGGCCGGCTGGTCCAGGTGAACCCCCTGCCCGGCCAGCCAGCCGACCGCGTGCGCCGACAGTCCTGTCGCCTGGAACGCGTGGTTGACGATGAACAAGCCGGCGAACAGCAGCAGCAACTGCCAATCCACATATCCCATCACCTGCGCGGAGTGCAGGCGCCGGCTGAGCAACAGCACGCCAGCCCCGATGAGCGCGGCGACTTCGCGCGGCCAGTCGGTGAACAGGAAGACCACCAGCAGCGCGGCCGACACCAGCAGGCCCTTGGCGGACTGCAGCGGGTCGAACGGCGGATCGTCCGCCGGGGCGCCCGGCGGGTCGGCCGGCCCGGCGGACGGTGGCGTGCCGCCCGGGCCGCGCAGCGGCCGCGTGAGCTCGGGCGCCGTTGCAGGGGCGTGACCCGCGGGCGCCGGGCTCAGGCGACCGCGCAGCCGAGGCAGCAGCGCCAACCAGGCCCACAGCAGCACCAGGCTCGCGGCCACCGGCACCCAGGCCGCTGCGACGTAGGGCGCAAACGGCAGGCGCAGCATCGAGCCGATCAGCATGTTCTGCGGGTTGCCGATCAGCGTGGCCGCCGATCCGATGTTGGCGGCGCAGGCCAGGCCGACCAGGAAGGGCAGCGGATCGAGCCGCCGCCGCAGGCACAGTTGCGCGACAACCGGCGTCATGGCCAGGCAGACCACATCGTTCGAGAAGACCGCCGACAGCGCCGCCGCCACCGCGAGCACCGCGGCCAGCAGGGCGTCGCGGGGCAGCGGCAGCGTGCCCACGCGCCATGTCACGGCCGTGTAGAAGCCGCCCAGCCGCATCTGCGCGGAGACCACCATGAACGCGAACAGCAGCACCAGCGTGGACAGGTCGATCGCTTGCGCGGCCTGTTCGAGCGTCATGCCGGTGATGGCGATCACCGCGATCGCGCCGAGCAGCGCGACGCCGGCACGGTCCAGCTTGAGGTGCGGCAGGCCGCCGAGGAACATCCCGAGGTAGACGATCGCGAAGACCGCGACCACGCCCGCCTCGACGGCATGCGGGGGAAGCGCCACGCCGCCCGGCCAGGCTGCGCTGGCCGCGGGCAAGGCCGGGTCGGCGTCGCCGGCGGTCCGCGGCGGGATGCCACCGCCTGGCAGCGCGGTGCTCGCGGCCAGGGCCGCACGAGCCGGGGCATCGCCCGCCACCGGCAGGCCCTGGGCAACCGCGACACCCGCGGCAGCGACCAACGCCCAGCAGGCGGTGGCACGCTGCAGGAATCGAAGCAGGGACATCGGGACGCCAGGCAGTCGGCCGGTCATGGCTCCGCGAGGAAGGCGGCGAACGCCGCCATGAATTGCGCCGGTTGCTCGAAGTGCGGCATCGCCCCGGTGGGCATCGGCGTGAAGCGCCAGTTCCCGCGCGCCTTCGCCCAGGCGGCGTCGCTGAAGTCGGCGAAGTCGCCGCGTGTGGCATGCGGCACCCACACCGGCAGCGCCAGCTTCTCGTAGACGGCACGGATGTCGCGCGCGAAAAGCCGGGCCGACAGGAAGGCAAACGGTGCATGCCGGGCACCCGGCTGGTGCGTCGTCAGGTAGGCGTAGTCCCAAAGCCCCGGATCGACCTCGGCGCTGCCATTGGTCTTGCGCAGGAAGAAGCCGATGCTGGCCCGCGTCACCAGCAGGTCGAACAGCCGCTGGCCCCACAGCGGGCCAGCCCATGCGCCGTTGAGCGCCGCGTGGACCCCGGGTACCTCGCGGCTCGTGCCGGGCGCTGCCCGCAGGCGATCGCTGCCGCGCGAGAAGCCGGTCGGCGTGATCAGCGTGAGGGTGCGGAAACACTGGGGCGCCTCGCTGGCCGCGCGCGCGACGAACTCGCTGCCGAGCGAGAGCGCGGCCGCGTCGACCGCTGCGCCGCTGTCGGAGCCGATCAGACCGAGGACGTCGTGCACCGCGTCGGTGTACAGGCGGATGCCGTAGTCGCGCGCGCTGCGGTCGGAAGCGCCGAATCCCGGCAGGTCGGGCGCGTAGACCCGCCGGCCCTGTGCGACAGCCCAGTCATAGATCGGCTTCATCTCGTAGGCCGAGGCGGCGGCATTGACGCTGTGCACGAGCAACAGCGGCGCGCCGCCCGGCGGACCGCCGACGTGGCAGACCAGGGGTCCGGCCTTTCCGGCGAGCTGACGGCGCTCGCCGGCGACCGCCGGTGGCAGGGGAGACGAAGGCTTGGGCACGGCAGGCAGTCTGGAGGAAGAGACGGGGACGCGAGCCGTCGAGCTTACGCCCGCTCGAGGGCAGGCGACGCGGAGCGCGCCGCCGGGCTCACGGGACAACGGCGGGCCGGAGGGCGCTGCCCATCAGCGCGGCCGTCACGTCGCGCCACCAGCGCGCATCGACCCGCACGATCCAGTCGTTGTGGTCCGCGTCCGCGATGACCACCAGCCGCTTCGGCCCGGCGGCCGCGGCGTGCAGCGCCCGACCGAAGTCCGGTGGGACGATGCGGTCCCGCTCGGCGACGACCACGACGACCGGCAACGGCGTCGCGGCCAGGTGCGCCGCGCTGTCGTAGCGATCGCGCAGCAGCCGGCGCACCGGCAGCCACGGGTGATGATGCTGCGCGACGTGGACCAGGCGGTCCCAGGGGGTGATCAGCAGCAACCCGTCGACGTCGCTCGGCAGACGGGCGGCGGCGGCCGCAGCGACGCCGGCCCCGAGCGATTCGCCGACCAGGATCAGCGGGCCGCCGAACTGCTCGCGCGCCAGCGCGATCGTGCGCCGCGCGTCCTCGACGAGGACCTGCTCGCCCGGCGAACCGGCCCGCGGCCCGTAGCCCGGGTACTCGGCGAGCAGCACGCGCAGGCCCAGCGGCACCAGGGCCTGCACGAAGTAGCCGCGGTCGCCGGCATGGCCCGCATTGCCGTGGAAGACGATCACCGTCGCGCGCGCGGCCGGCGGCTCGGCCAGCAGGGCACGCAGCTCGCCCGTGGCAGGCCACGCCCGCAGCCCGCCAGACTGAAGCTGCTGCGCCGTCGCACGGGCAGGCAGGTACAGCAGCCGCTCCTGCTGCCAGGTCACCAGGCCGACCAGCAGCGCATACAGCGCGGCAGCGGCCAGCAGCCCGAACAGCAGCGTCTTCATCGGTGGCCGGGGCAGCGGTGCGTGCGGTTGGGAAAGTCCCGCACAGCATAAGCCCCGCGGCGCACAATCGTCGTCCATGGATCGCGCCGACGAACGCCGCTTCGGCGGCCTCAGCCCGTTCGAGCTGAAGGACCGGCTGGTCGCGCTGGCCAAGCATCGCGCAGAGCGCACCTGGCTGAACGCCGGGCGCGGCAACCCCAACTGGCTGGCCCTGGAGCCACGTGCGGCCTTCTTCACGCTCGGCGCCTTCGCGGTCGCCGAGTCCGCCCGCGTGCCGATCGGGCCTGCAGCCGGTCCTGCGTTCGGCGGCTTGCCGCGTCGCCGCGGCCTCCACGGCCGGCTGCAGGCGTTCCTGGCGGAACGCCCGGACGAGCCCGCGAGTGCGCTGCTGTTGCGCGGCGTCGAGCAGGCCTGCGCACGGCACGGGTTCGACGCCGACCGACTCGTCGGCGAATGGGTCGACGGCATCCTCGGCGACCACTACCCGCTGCCCGTGCGCATGCTCGAGCACGCGCAGGCGCTGGTGCGCGCGCACCTGGTCGACGAGCTGTTCGGCGGCGACGCCGCGGCCGGTGCCTTCGACCTGTTCGCCGTCGAGGGTGCAAGCGCCGGCATGACCTACGTCTTCCAGTCGCTGGTCCACGCGCGGCTGCTCGAGCCGGGGGACACGATCGCGCTGGGCGTGCCGATCTTCACCCCGTACCTGGAGCTGCCGCGCCTGCCCGAGTACCGCTTCAGGACGGTCGAGATCGAGCAGGACGAGCGCTCGGGCTGGCGGTACCCGGCGGAGCAGATCGACAAGCTGCGCGACCCGCGCGTGCGCCTGTTCGTCGCGGTCAACCCGTCCAACCCGACGGCGCGGGCGATCGATCCCGACGCTGTCGCGCGGATCGCGGCCATCGCGCGCGACAGGCCCGAGCTGGTCATCGTCACCGACGACGTCTATGCGCCGTTCGTCGACCGCTTCCGATCGCTGGCGGCGGCCGCCCCGCGGCAGACGATCCTGCTGTACTCGTTCTCGAAGTACTGGGGCGCGACAGGCTGGCGGCTCGGCGTCGTCGGCGTGCACGAGGACAGCCTTCTCGACACTCGGCTGGCGGCGGCACCCCCGCGCCAGCGGCACGCGGCCGCGCGGCGCTACGCGAGCCTCTCGCCCGCGCCGCAGCGCCTGAAGTTCATCGACCGGCTCGCGGCCGACAGCCGAGGGGTCGGCTTGAACCACACGGCCGGCCTGTCGACGCCGCAGCAGGTGCAGATGTCGCTCTTCGCGCTCGATGCCGCGCGGGATGCGGCGGGTGAGCGACGGCGCGCGGCGCGCGCGATCGTGCGCGAGCGCTGCGCCAGCCTGTACCGAGGCGCAGGACTCGCGCTCCCCGACGATGCACTGTCGACGCACTACTACGCGACGCTGGACCTTCCGCTGCTGGCCCGCCATCGCCACGGCGCGGACTTCGCACGGTGGCTGCTCGCATCGGTCGAGCCGATCGATGCCGTCGTCCGGCTCGCCGAGGAGCGCGGCATCGTGCTGCTCGACGGGGGCGGCTTCCACGCGCCGCGCATGTCGGTGCGCGTCTCGCTGGCCAACCTGCCCGACGACGCCTACGAGCCGATCGGGCGGGCGATCGTCGAGCTCCTCGACGCGTACCACCGGCGCTGGCGGCAGGGCGCTTCCGCGCGGCCCTGAGGGCGCGGTGCCCGACCGTGCGGGGGATCAGGTCGCCAGCCCGGCCCGCTCCGCGCGGCCGCCGCCAGGCTCAACCGGCCCGCACCGCGAAGCGTTGCAGCAGCCGCAGCGCGCGTTCGGCACGTCGCCACAAGCGCCAGCCGCTCCACAGGCGCCCGCCCCAGCGCAGCGCCCGCCGCGGGCGCAGCACGAGCAGCGTGAGCACCACACCGGCCGGCACGACCGGGTGTTCGCGCAGCCACTGCCATCCCGCGCGCGCCTGATCGGCCAGCGCCAGCGGTCCCGCAAGCACCTGCGCGTCGCGCGCGATCGTCAGCCGGAGTTCGGCGCTGCGCAGACGCAGCCGCTCGCGCCGCGCCTGCAGTCGCGCATGCTGCTGACCGAGACCGCTCACGGCAGGCCCGCGCTATCCCGGCCGGCCAGTGCGGCGCGGTCGCGCCTCAGCTCGGCGATGCTGGCTTCGAACGGAACGCCGTCGCGCAGGCGGGCCCTCGCGAATCGCCACGCCAGCGCGGCGATCGCGAAGTCCAGCAACACGACCGCGCCCAGCGCGACGAGCCGATGCTCCTCGCCCGCGAGCAGGACGAGGAACAGGCTGGCCATCACCAAGCCCACACCGAAGGCCAGCAGCGCGATGCCGAGCCAGGCCAGGGATTCGAGCGCCCGCAGCTTCTCCTGCTGCAGTTCGGTCGCGAACAGCTCCAGCCGCAGCTGCGCCAGCTCGGCCAAGTCGCCCGACAGCCGCCGCAGCGACGCGAACAGGCCCGCGCGCGCGCCGACGTCCATCGCCGGGGCGTCAGCGACGGCCGATCAGCAGGCCGATCAGCAGGCCGAAGCCGGCCGCCACCCCGATCGAGGTCCACGGATGCTCGTGGACATAGTCGTCGGCGGCATGTCCGGCCGCCTTGGCGCGCTCGACGGCGGTGTCCTGCAGGTGGTGCAGGCTGTCCTTGGCGTGGAGCAGGCGCAGGCGCACACGCTCGCGCAGCTCCGTGGTCTCGGCGCCGACTTCGCCGGCCGTCAGCTTCAGCAGCTCCTCGGCGTCGTGGATCACGCCCTTCAGGTCATTCACCAGCCGTTCACGTTGGACATCAGTGAGGGTGCTCATCGTGACCTCCTTGTCATCGTCGTCGAAAGGACCTTACGGCGGCCACGGAGCCCACGTCGTGACCCAGCGCAAGGAACGGCCGCCGCGGGGCGGGCCGACCGGGCCGTCAACGCTCAATCGCCGCCGACCAGCGGGACAAAGCGTACCGCGATCGTGCGCCGGTGGCTGACCACGCCCCGGGAGTCCTTGCGGACGACCTGGAGCCATTGCGCATCCCCGTGCTCGCCCACCGGCGCGACGAGCCGTCCGCCGGCTGCGAGCTGGTCGGTCCAGGCGTCGGGCAGCCGTGTCGGCGCCGCGGTCGCGATGATCGCGTCGTAGGGTGCACCCGCGGGCCAGCCGGCATGCCCGTCTGCCACGTGCAGTTCGACGTTGCCCACACCGAGTTCGGCCAGCGTCTGCGCGGCGCGACGGGACAGATCCGGGACGATCTCCACGCTGGTGACCTGCGCCGCGAGCCGCGCGAGGACCGCGGCCTGGTAGCCGCAGCCGGTACCGATCTCGAGGACCCGGTCGCCCGGCTGCAGTTCGAGCAGCGCGCTCATCAGGGCGACGATGAAGGGCTGGGAGATCGTCTGGCCATGCCCGATCGGCAGCGGCCGGTTCGCATAGGCCAGCTCGCGCCACGGCTGGGGAACGAAGCGGTGGCGCGGCACGTCGCCCATCGCCTCGTGCAGCTGCGGCCCCATCCGCTCGATGCCGGTCTCGCCGGCGGTGGCGAGGAAGTCGCCGCCGATCTCCTCGAGCAGCTGCCGGCGCTCGGCAGCCCAGCGGTCTTCGGACATGTCCCGATCATGCCCCAGGCGGCGCGCGCCGGCGCAGCCCCTGTGCACAATCGCCGCCGGCATGTGCCGGCGGCGACGGGGGAGCCGATGACGACCGACATCGAGATCGCGCAGGCGGCGCGGCTGCGGCCGATCGCCGAGCTGGCCCGAGACCGGCTCGGCATCCCGGACGAGGCGCTGCAGCCCTACGGCCGCTACAAGGCGAAGGTCGCGCTGGACCACCTCGCGGGGCTGGCCGGGCGTCCGCCCGGGAAACTGGTGCTGGTCACCGCCATGAGCCCGACACCGGCCGGCGAAGGCAAGACGACGACCTCGGTCGGCCTCGGCGACGCGCTGTGCCGCCTGGGCCGGCGCGCCGTGATCGCGCTGCGCGAACCGTCGCTGGGCCCCGTGTTCGGGATGAAGGGCGGCGCGGCGGGCGGCGGCCGCGCGCAGGTCGTGCCGATGGAGGACATCAACCTGCACTTCACCGGCGACTTCGCGGCGATCGCCCTGGCGCACAACCTGCTCGCTGCGATGGTCGACAACCACGTCCACCACGGCAATGCCCTCGGCCTGGACCTGCGCCGCCTGACGTGGCGACGCGTCGTCGACCTGAACGACCGGGCACTGCGCCGCATCACGGTCGGCCTCGGCGGTCCGGGCAACGGCTTCCCGCGCGAGGACGGGTTCGACATCGTCGCCGCCTCCGAAGTGATGGCCATCCTCTGCCTGGCGACCTCGCTGCCCGACCTGAAGGCTCGGCTGGGCCGCATCGTCGTCGGGCAGAGCCTCGGCGGGCAGCCCGTGCGGGCGAGCGAGCTCGGCGCGCACGGCGCGATGGCGGCGCTGCTGCGCGACGCGCTCGCGCCCAACCTCGTGCAGACGCTGGAGAACAACCCCGCCTTCGTGCACGGCGGGCCGTTCGGCAACATCGCGCACGGCTGCAACTCGCTGCTGGCCACGCGCGCGGCGCTGGCGCTGGGCGACATCGTCGTCACCGAGGCGGGCTTCGGCGCCGATCTCGGCGCCGAGAAGTTCCTCGACATCAAGTGCCGGATGTCGGGCCTGGCGCCGGCGGTCGCCGTGCTCGTCGCGACGGTGCGGGCCCTGAAGTATCACGGCGGCGCAGCGGTCGAGGAACTCGCGCACGAGGACCTGGCCCGCCTCGAGCGCGGTCTGCCGAACCTCGAGCGCCACCTGCACAACCTGCGCGAGCACCACGGGCTGCCGGTGGTCGTCTGCCTGAACCGCTTCGCCACCGACACCGAGGCCGAACTCGCCCTCGTGCAGCATGCGATGGCGGGTCACGGGGCGCCGGCGGTCGTCGCGAGCCATTTCCAGGACGGCAGTGCCGGCGCACTCGAGCTCGCGCGCGAGGTGCTGCGGCTGGCCGACACCGGCCAGCCGCCGGCGCTGCGGCTGCTGTACGACGACCCGATGCCGCTGTGGCAGAAGATGCAGGCCGTGGCCCGACGGGTCTACGGCGCCGCCGAGGTGACCGCCGACACGAGCGTGCGCCAGCAGATCCGCCGCCTGCAGGACGACGGCTGGGGCCGCCTGCCGGTCTGCGTCGCGAAGACACCCTACTCGTTCTCGACCGACGCGCAGCTGCGCGGCGCGCCATCCGGCCACGCCGTCAACGTGCGCGAGGTGCGGCTGGCCGCCGGTGCCGGCTTCGTCGTGATGGTCTGCGGTGACATCCTGACCATGCCGGGCCTGCCGCACGAGCCGGCCGCGGTGCACATCGACGTCGACGAACACGGGCGCATCAGCGGCTTGTTCTGACGGACGAGTCTTGTCCGCGCCGCACGGCCGGTGCGGTGAACCGCCACGACGGCGAGCGTCCCTTGCGCGTCCCGGCGCGGACACCCTCTCGCGAGGGGTCGGCTTGAGTAGTTCTACTACATCGAAGCGGGCCCTGCTGCTTGGACAATTGAGGCGACGCTGCCGTCGCCGCCAGGTTCGCCTGTAGTTGGATTACTTGGCCTGGCGCCGGGCGTAAGGTGTGTCCCGCTGAGGCCATCGGGAGGCCCGCGTTATAGTGCCCGCTGCCTCGGGCGGCCAAAAGCCCGCTGCGGGCCGGCACGGCCCTTGCAAGAACCAACGAAACACGTCGGACGGCTGGCCTGTCCGGCCTGCCCGGAGGACGTCCAGTGGAGTTCGGCGACCAACAGAGAAACGGCGGCAAGCACGCGGTCAGCTTCGGCGTCGTGGTCGGCCTGCACCTGCTGCTTGGCTGGGCACTGGTCAGCGGGCTCGCGCAGCGCATGGTCGAGGTGATCAAGGCGCCGATCGAGACCAAGATCATCGAGGAGGTCAAGCCGCCGCCGCCGCCGCCGCCCGAGAACCTGCCGCCTCCGCCGAAGTTCGCGCCGCCGCCGCCGAGTTTCGTGCCGCCGCCCGAGGTGGTCGTCAACCCGCCGCCGACTCCGGCGCCGACGATCACGACGACGACGGTCGCACCGCCACCGGCGCCGGTCACGATCGGCCCGCCGCCCGCGCCGCCGGCTCCGCCCGCACCCCCGGCACCGCCGGCGCCGCGGCCGTCGGCGGTCGCGCCGATCATCAACGTGACGAGCTGCGAGAAGCCCGAGTACCCGCCGGCAGCCGCGCGAGCCGACGCCACCGGCACGACGGTCATCCGCTTCACGGTGGACGCCCAGGGCAAGGTCTCCCGCGCCGAGGTCGTCCGGCCGTCGGGCAGCAGCCGCGAGCACCGGATGCTCGACCGCACCGCCGTCGAGGCCCTCAGCCGCTGCCCCTTCACCCCTGGTCGCGACGAGAGCGGCCGCCCGATCGGCGGCGTGTCGACCGTCGAATACGTCTGGAAACTCGACTGAGCCAGTCCGGTCATCCGGCATCGACGTCCTTCCGCCCCGCATACCGACAAGGCGCTCGTCCCGGCGCCGCTTTTCCTGGAGGCCCCATGTCACTCACCCACCTTCTGCGCGCGAGCCTTGCGGCAGCGCTGATTGCGGCCGTCTCGCTGGCCGCCACCCTGCCGGAGACCGCACACGCGCAGGCCGCGTCGGCGCCCGAGGCCGCCGCGTCCCCGGCGGCTGCCACGCCGCCGGCGCCGGCCCCGGCCGACACCGCACCGCAGGCGGTGGTCTCGCAGGAGGCGGTCGAGAACCCCTACGGCCTGAAGGCGCTGTGGAACCAGGGCGACTGGGTCGCCAAGGGCACGCTGATCATCCTGGTCATCATGTCGCTGGGCAGCTGGTACATCATCTTCACGAAGCTGTTCGACCAGCGCGCGATGATGAAGAGTGCCCGCGAGTCGGGCGACGCCTTCTGGAAGGCTGCCAGTGTCAAGGCCGGCCTCGGCGCGCTGCAGGAAGGCTCGGCGTTCCACTACATCGCCTCGCAGGGCATCAAGGCAGCCGACCACCACGAGGGAACGATGGTCGAGGCCATCGACAAGCACACCTGGATCGGGATGTCGGTCGAGCGGGCCATGGGCAGCGTGCAGAGCCGCCTGCAGGACGGCCTGGCCTTCCTCGCGACGGTCGGCTCGACGGCGCCGTTCGTCGGCCTGTTCGGCACCGTCTGGGGCATCTACAACGCGCTCGTGAAGATCGGCATCAGCGGCCAGGCCTCGATCGACAAGGTCGCGGGCCCGGTGGGCGAGGCGCTGATCATGACGGCGATCGGCCTGGCCGTCGCGGTGCCCGCGGTGATGGGCTACAACTGGCTGATCCGTCGCAACAAGACGGTGCTCGACCAGACCCGCGCGTTCGCCGGCGACCTGCAGAACGTGCTGCTGTCGGGCAAGCGCTGAGCCGCCGGCCCGGCATCCGCGCCGGCGCCGACCAGCCCGCCCCGGCGCGCCACCGTCCCCAGGAGAAGCACAGATGGCCATGAACGTGGGTCCCGCCGATGGCGGCGAGGAGCAGTTCAACAACACGATCAACACCACGCCGCTGGTCGACGTGATGCTGGTGCTGCTGATCATCTTCCTGATCACGGTGCCGGTGGTCACGCAGACCATCAAGCTGGAACTGCCGAAGGAGCGCAATCTCCCGACGCAGACCAAGCCGGAGAACATCGTGATCGCGGTCAACCGCGACGGCGAGGTCCACTGGGGCACCGAGCGGCTGCCCGACATCGAGACGCTGGTCAACCGCCTGAAGCTCGAGGCCGTCAAGGAGCCGCAGCCCGAGGTGCACATCCGCGGTGACCTCGAGGTGCGCTACGAGTCGGTCGGGCGCGTGGTCGTGGCCTGCCAGCGTGCCGGCATCTTCAAGGTCGGCTTCATCACCGAACCGCCGGCCGGCGCAGGCGCGCGCCTCTAGGGGCCGGACGAGCCCCCGGACGAACCGAGACGAAGGGAACCCGCCATGGGAATGAATGTCGGATCCGCCAGCGACGAAGAGCCGATGGTCGACATCAACACCACGCCGCTGATCGACGTGATGCTCGTGCTGCTGATCATGTTCATCATCACGATCCCGATCCAGACGCACGCGGTCAAGATGAACATGCCGGTGCCGAGCAATGCGGCGCCTCCGCCCCGGCCACCGGAGATCATCCGCATCGACGTCGACTTCGACGGGACCATCGGCTGGAACGGCGAGGTCATCGCCGACCGCGCGACGCTCGAATCGCGCCTCCAGCAGGTCGCGCTGCAGCCCGACCAGCCGGAGGTACACCTGCGGCCGAACAAGCTCGTGACCTACAAGGTCGTCGCGATGATCCTCGCTTCGGCACAGCGGCTGGGCGTCACGAAGATCGGCATCGTCGGCAACGAGCAGTTCCTCTAGGCCCCGGCGACGCCGCCGGCCCGTCCCTTCCCGCAAGACCCGCCATGAACAAGCTCCCCCTCTTGGTGCTGGCCCTGCTCGCCGGCCTGAGCATCGGCAGCGCGCAGGCGCAGTTGCGCGCCGAGGTCGGCAAGCCCCTGCAGGCGGCCGGCGAACTGCTGCGCGCCGGCAAGGCCAAGGAGGCCCTGGCCAAGGTGCGCGAGGCCGACGCGGTTGGCGGCAAGACCGCCGCGGAGCAGCTGACGATCGACCGCATGAAGGCGGCGGCCGCTCAGCGTGCCGGCGACACGGCCACCGCGATCGCGGCGCTGGAATCGATCCACGACAAGGTCGGCGCGGGCGAGAAGGGTCAGATCGCCGAGCAGATCGCGTCGGCCTACGCGCAGGCGCGCAACAACGCCAAGGCCACCGAGTGGCTGAACCGCGCCGTCGCCGCCGGCAACAACTCCCCCACCCTCAAGCAGCTGCAGTCCTACCTGCAGTCCGCCGGCGGCGACTACGCGGCGATCGCCCGCGACGCGGCGGCCGCCGTCTCGGCCGCCGAGCAGGGCGGCCGGCGGCCCGAGGAAGGCGACCTCCTGCGCCTGGCCGACGCTCAGCAGCGGCTGAACAGTTCCGGCGGCTACATCGCCACGCTCGAGAAGCTGCTGGCCTACTACCCGAAGAAGGACTACTGGAACGCCTACCTCGGACGCCTGCCGCGCAAGGCCGGCTTCGCGACGCGCTTCGAGATCGACGTGCTGCGCCTGAAGCTCGCCAGCGGGACGCTGACGAAGACCGAGGACTACATGGAGCTGGCCCAGCTCGCGTTGCAGGCCGGTCTCCCGGCCGAGGGGCTGCGCGTGGTCGAGCAAGGCTTCAAGGCCGGTGCGCTCGGGACCGGCGCCGAGGCCACGCGCCACCAGCGGCTGAAGGACCTGGCCGCGCGCAACCTGGCCGACGCCAAGGCCGGCATCGGCGCCCAGGCGGCCGAGGCGGCCCGCCAGGCGACGGGCGAGGATGCGGTCAGGGTCGGCTACGCGATGGTCTCGCTCGGCGATGTCGATGCCGGCATCCGCCTGATCGAGCAGGGCATCGCCAAGGGCGGCCTGAAGCGACCCGAAGATGCGAAGCTGCGCCTCGGCATGGCCCTGCTGCAGCAGGGCAAGAACCGCGAGCGTGCGGTCCGGACGCTGCGCAGCGTCACCGGCGCCGACGGCACCGCCGAGATCGCGCGCCTGTGGACGGTGGTCGGCGGCTGATCGCGACGGTCGGGCGCTGGTCCTGACCCGGCCGCGCAGCGCATCACGCGAGCCCGCGAGCGCCGGGCTCGACGACCCGCCGGGCAGACGGGGCGGGCCCCCGTTCGACCTCGCCCGCCGCGCCGCTGCCTAGAATCCCACGATGCGCCTCCCCCAATACGTCGAGCCCTTGTCCGACGGCCTGTACGCGATCGACACCGGGTTCCACCGCCCCCGCTTCGACGCCGCGTATCTCGTCGTCGACGCCGGCCGTGCGGCCTTCGTCGACACCGGCACCAATTTCGCCGTGCCGCGGCTGCTCGGTGCGCTCGACGCGCTGCACATCGGCCGCGACGCGGTCGACTGGGTGATCCCGACACACGTCCACCTGGATCACGCCGGCGGCAGCGGCCTGCTGATGCGCGAGCTGCCGGCGGCACGGCTGCTGGTGCACCCGCGCGGCGCACGCCACCTGATCGATCCGTCGGCGCTCTACGACGGTGCCCTGGCTGTCTATGGACAGGCGGAGATGGACCGTTCCTACGGCCGCCTCGTCGGCGTCGAGGAGCGACGCGTCACGCTGTCGACCGACGGGATGCGGGTGCAGGTCGGCGGCCGCGTGCTCGAGCTGATCGACACCCCGGGCCACGCCCGGCACCACCACTGCGTCTGGGACGCATGCACGCGGGGCTGGTTCACGGGCGACACCTTCGGCCTGAGCTATCGAGAGTTCGACATCGACGGCCGCGCCTGGATCCTGCCGACCTCGACGCCGGTGCAGTTCGAGCCCGATGTCCTGAAGGCATCGATCGCCCGGCTGCTCGAGCGCGATCCGCTGCGCATGTACCTGACACACTACGGTGCGGTCACGGACGTCGCCCGCCTCGGCCGCGACCTCGTCGCGATGCTGGATCGCATGGTGGCGCTGGCCCGGCAGGCACCCGGCGGCGACGCGCGGCACGCCTGGCTGACGCGAGCCTTCGGCGATCTCTACGTCGACGGCCTGCGCGGGCACGGGCTGGCGGCGCCACGCGAACGGATCACCGCGATGCTGGCGATGGACATCGAACTGAACGCGCAGGGCGTCGGGATCTGGCTGGACAAGGCCGCGGCGGCGGGAGGGACACGATGAGCAGCTCGACGCACAGCCAGCCCGCGGCGGACGGCCCGCGCGTGCACTTCGGGCTGCAGGGCCGCTCGGCGGTGGTCACCGGCGGGGCACAAGGCATCGGCGCGGCCTGTGCCCGGCGCCTGGCCGCCGACGGTGCGGCGGTGGCGATCTGGGACGTCGCCGACGCGGCTGCCGAAGCCCTGTGCACCGAGTTGCGCGACGGCGGCGCGCGCGCGACCTGGGTTCGCTGCGACGTCGCGGACAAGCGCTCGGTCGACCACGCGCTCGCGCAGACGCTGGACCGGCACGGCCATGTCGACGCGCTGGTCAACAACGCCGGCATCTTCCGCGCCGCGGACTTCCTCGACATCACCGAGGACGACTGGGACGCGGTGATCGCCGTCAATCTCAAGGGCGCCTTCCTCGTCGGCCAGGCCGTCGCGCGCGCGATGACACGGCACCCGTCGGCCGCCGGCACCGGCGCGATCGTCAACATGAGTTCGGTCAACGGCACGCTGGCCATCCCGAGCATCGCGTCCTACAACGCGAGCAAGGGCGCGATCGACCAGTTGACGCGGGCGATGGCGCTGTCGCTGGCCGATCGCGGGATCCGGGTCAACGCGGTCGCCCCCGGCACGATCGCCACGGAGCTCGCGCGGGCGGCGGTGCTCGGCAGCGACGAGGCTCGTGCCCGCATCATGAGCCGCACGCCGCTGCGGCGGCTCGGCGACCCCGCCGAGGTGGCCGACGTCGTCGCCTTCCTGCTCAGCAGCGCCGCGAGCTACATGACCGGCGAGGTCGTCTTCGTCGACGGCGGCCGCATGGCGCTGAACTACACGATGCCGCCCGTCAGCCCCCCACCAGGCCGTTCTTGATGGCGTAGACGGTCAGTTCGGCGTTGTTGGCCATCGACAGCTTCTCGAGCACGCGCGCGCGATAGACCGAGACGGTCTTCGGCGAGAGCATCAGCTCGTTGGCGATGTCGGCCAGCCGCTTGCCCGAGGCGATCATCACGAGGGTCTGCATCTCGCGATCCGACAGCCGCTCGTGCGGGTTGTCGGTCACCGGCGAGGTCAGCCCGTCGACGAGCATCTCGGCGATCTCCGGCGTCACGTACCGTCGACCCTGCGCGACGGTGCGCACCGCCTGGACGAGCAACTGCGGATCGCCGCCCTTGTTGACGTAGCCCGCCGCGCCGGCCCTCAGCGCGCGGATCGCGTACTGGTCCTCCGGGTACATGCTGACGATCAGCACGCGCACGTCGGTGGTGCCGTCCTTCGTCAGCGCATGCAGCACGTCCAGGCCGCTGCGGCCGGGCAGGTTGATGTCGAGCACGAGCACGTCGCAGCGCTGCTCGCGCATCAGCTCGCGCAGCTCGCCGTAGTCGCCGGCCTCGCCGACGACGCGGATGTCGCTTGCATCGGACAGCGTGTCGCGGATGCCGCGCCGGATCAGCGCGTGGTCATCGCAGAGGATCACGTCGATCATGGTTCCAGGCCCCCCCAGCCCGAGGGGTCGTGCGGATCGGTTTCCAGGTGCGGCTCGGGTTCACGCTGCTGGCGCGTCGTGGCACGCGGCAGCGGCACCGACAGGATCAACGTGGTGCCCGCTGCGCCGCTGGACAGCTCGACCCAGCCGCCCACCGTGTCGGCGCGTTCGCGCAGCCCGCGGATCCCGAAGCTGCGCGACTTCGCGAGGTCGGACTGCACGAGCCCGCGGCCGTTGTCGCTGACCTCGAGCGAGAGCACGCCGCTGGCCAGCGTCAGGTCCACGCGGGTCCGGCTCGCGCCGGCGTGCTTGCTGACGTTGGTCAGCGCCTCCTGCGCCGTCCGGTAGGCCACCAGCGGCACCCCGGGCGGCAGCTGCATCGTCTCGTGGCTGGTGCGGAACTGGGTGACGATGCCCGTGCGGCGCTCGAAGCGGCTGGTCATCCACTGCAGGGCCGCGACCAGCCCCTGCTCGAGGATCGCCGGCCGCAGGTTGTGCATGATGCGCTGGCTGGCCTCGATCGCATGCGTGACGGTCTCCAGCGCGGAGCGCACGCGCTGGCGCAGCTCCGGGTCGTCGCTGCGCCGTCCGATCCAGGCGAGGTCGAACTTCAGGGCGGTCAGCGAGCCGCCGACCTCGTCGTGGATCTCGCGGGCGATCGCCGCGCGTTCCATCTCGACGCTGGTCTGCAGGTGCTGGGCCAGCTCGGACAGCTGCTGACGCGAACGCACCACCTCGGCATCGGCCACCTCGCGGGCGCGGCGGATCTCGCAGGCCTCGATCGCGTGCTCGAGCGCCGGGGCCAGGCGGGCCAGGTTGCTCTTCAGCAGGTAGTCGCTGGCCCCCTTGCGCATCGCCTGGACGGCCATGTCCTCGCCGATCTCGCCCGAGACCAGCACGAAGGGCAGGTCCAGGCCCTTGCCCCGCAGGTACTCCAGCGCCTGCATGCCCGAGTAACCGGGCAGGTTGTAGTCCGACAACACCGCGTCCCACTTCTCCAGCAGCGCGGCGCGGAACGCTGGCGCCGAGTCGACTCGCCGGACCTCGAACGACCACCCCGCGCGCTTCAGTTGCGCCATGGTCAGCTCGTGGTCGAGCTCGCTGTCCTCCAGGTGCAGCAGGCGCAGCTTGCGGTGACGTGCAGAGTTCACGAAACGAGTATCCCCGAGCCTGCGCACGCACTTGAAACACAATCTTTCAATCGTGATCGATGACCGCCGAGCGCGGCCGCGGCGTGCGGGAATCGCCGCTTCCAGCTGCCCACCGGGCTGCAAGGCACGCCCAGGGCTGCCGATAAGCCGTCAAGGGCCGCCGGTACGCGCGGCCGCATCACCGCGTCGACAAGGCCGAACCCGATGGACCACGCCCCCCCACCCCCGCGAGCCCGCAGCCGCGTGCCGAGCCCGGCGGTCGCGGGCGGGCGTGCCGGCGGCTGTCCGCCATTGCCCGCCCCCGAGCTGATCGAGCACCTGGTGGTCGCGACACACGACCTGGATCGCCTGCAGCACCTGCTCGACGATGCCGGCCAGGCCCTCGTCACCCACTTCCAGGCTGCCGCCACGCAGATGAAGCTGCTGCGCCGCGCCGTGACCGCCCGACCGGACATGGACGCGCGGCCCCTCGAGGTCGCGATGGACCACCTCTCCGCGGCGATCACCTCGCTGCAGTTCCGGGACCTCGCGGCCCAGCTGCTCGAGCAAGCCGGTGCCCGCCTGCGCGACTGCGCGATGCGACTCGGGGGCGAGGACATGCCGCCGCCCCCCTGTCCCGCCCAGCAGACCGCCTTCGAGGACACGGTGCGGCTGGGCTTCGCACCCACCGCGATGCCCGACGAGATCGCCGACACGGTGCCCCACGCGCCGACCGGCGAGCCCCCTCGACCCGACACGGCGCCGGCGGCCGGCGGCAGCTGAGAGGCCGCAAGGCCGCCGAGCGAGCCTCGCCGAGACCACGGGATCCGGCGGCCTGCGGCGTTGCCCAGCGCGGGCGCTACTCGGCGGCCTGGCGCAGCGTCTGCACCACGGGGCGCGTGACGACGCCGCGCAAGCCCCACCAGCCCGCGGCCAACGCGAGCAGCGCGCCGGCCGCCGCACCGGCCAGCGGCACCCAGGCCGCCGGGTTCCAGTCGAACTCGAACGCGTAGCGCGCCAGTGCCCAGCCGACGACGACAGCGGCGATCGAGGCCAGCAGCCCGGCCAGCGCCCCGACACCCAGCAGCTCCGCCCGCTGCACGCGCGTGAGCAGGCCTGCGCTCGCGCCCATCGCGCGCATCAGCGCGTACTCGCGGGCCCGCGACTCGCGCGTCGCGCTGACCGCGGCGAACAGGACCACCAGGCCCGCGGCCAGCGTGAAGCCGAAGAGGAACTCGACCGCCCGGATGACCTGGTCGAGAACCTGCTGCACCTGCTGGACCGAGGCCGAGACGTCGACGTTCGTGACGTTCGGGAATTCGCGGCTCAGCGCGTTGTCGAAGCCCGGCCGCGGCGGGACGCGGAAGGCGCTGATGTAGGTGACCGGCACGCCGTCGTCCAGCCTGGCGCGCGGGAACATCACGAAGAAGTTGACGCGCATCGACGCCCAGTCGACCTTGCGCAGGCTCGTGATGCGGCCCTCGTGCACCTGCCCGGCGATGTCGAAGGCCAGCCGGTCGCCGATCTTCAGGCCCAGGGTCTGCGCCAGCCCCTCCTCGACGCTCAGGGCATCGGCCTCGTCCGGGGCCCACCGGCCCTGCACGACGAGGTTGTGGCGCGGCAGGTCCTTCGCATGGCTGAGGTTGAACTCGCGCTCGAGCAGGCGTTGCGCCCGCTCGGCCCGGTCCTCGCCGCGCACCGGCTGCCCGTTCACCGAGACGAGCCGCCCGCGGATCATCGGAAACCAATCGTAACGCTCGACCTGCGCGGACCCGAGCATCGCGCGGAAGGCCTCGGTCTGGTCGGGCTGGATGTTGATCACGAAGCGGTTCGGCGCGTCCGGCGGCGAGGCGTTGCGCCAGCTGGCGATCAGGTCGGTGCGCAGCAGCACCAGCAGCACCAGCGCCAGCAAGCCGACAGCCAGCGAGGCAACCTGCAGCACGGCGAAGGCCGGCCGCGCCGCGAGCTGGCGTGTCGCGAGCACCAGCCAGCGCGGCGCCCGCGCTTCGGGGACTGCGCGGCGCAGCGCCTGCACCGCGGCCCAGCCCAGCAGCGCAAAGACGCCGATCGCGGCGGCGAAGCCGCCGACGGCGATGCCGCCGAGCTTCGCGTCGCCGGCCACGGCGAGCAGCAGCGCGGCGAATCCGGCCGCGCCGGCGGCCAGGACCAGCAGCGACGCCGCCTTCGGTGCGCCGACGTCGCGGCGGATCACGCGCAGCGGCGGCACGCGGGCCAGCTGCAGGACCGGCGGCAGGCCGAAGCCGACCAGCAGCGTCATCCCGACGCCCAGCCCGAAGATCGCCGGCAGCGCGCCAGGCGCCGGGAGATCGGCGTTCAGCAGCCCCGCGAGCAGCCAGACGAAGACATGGTGTACGGCCCAGCCGAGCAGGACGCCGGCCCCGCTGGCGACGAGGCCCACGAGGCCGAACTCGATGCTGTACGCGCCCGCGATGCGGCGCTGCGGAAGGCCCAGAACGCGCAGCATCGCGCAGTCGTCCAGGTGGCGCTGGGCGAAGTCACGCGCGGCGATCGCCACCGCGACCGCCGCCAGCAGCGCAGCCAGCAGCGCGACGAGGTTCAGGAAGCGCTCGGCACGGGCGAGGGTCTGCTGCATCTCGGGCCGCCCGGAGTCCAGCGACTCGACCCGCACGCCGCGCAGCGGCACGCGGCGGATCTCGGCCTCGGTCTGCTCGACGAACAGGCGCACCGCGGCGTCACGCCCCTCGGGCGCCGCGACCGCCAGGCGCCAGGTCACGCGGCTGGCCGGCTGGATCAGGCCGGTGGCCGGCAGGTCCTCGGCATGCAGCATCACGCGCGGCGCGAAGCCGAGGAACCCGGCCCCGCGGTCCGGTTCGACGACGATCAACCGGTCGATCCTCAGGGACGCGTCGCCGAGCAGCAAGGAATCGCCCGGCTTCAGGCGCAACGCGTCGAGCACCGGCGGATCGACCCAGACCGTGCCGCGCGGCGGTGCGGCGGCCACCGACTCGACCGTCCCGTCCACGGCCTGGCGCAGCTGCAGGCGCCCGCGCAGCGGATAGGCGTCGCTGACCGCCTTGACCGACACCAGGCGGGCCGCGCCCCCCTGCTCGTCGGGCGCCCGGGCCATGCTCGGGAAGGCCGCCGACGTCGCGGTGCGCAAGCCGAGCGACGTGGCCTTGGCGACCACTTCGGGCGGCGTGGGCTTGTCGCTGGCGACGATCGCGTCGCCACCGAGCAACTGCCGGGCATCGCGCGCCAGGCCGCCGTTGAGGCGGTCGGCGAAGAAGCCGACCGCCGACAGCGCGGCCACCGCCAGCATCACCGCGACGATGAGCAGCCGCAGTTCGCCGGCGCGAAGGTCGCGTCGCAGCTGCGTGGCCGCCAGCGTCAGCGCCGATGGCGGCGTCCCGGCCGTCGCCGGCTTCGACTCGAAGGTGGACATGCCGTGCACGATACGCCAGCGCAGGCCTTGCGTCCGCCGCGGGGTGAATGCGGTGCGCAGGCCCGCTGAACGACCGCGCCACCCCAAGACACTCGCGTGCCGTCACGATGAGCCGTGTGCGCGCGGCGGGCCGGCCGCTGCCGCTGTCCCGCCCCGGGACGCTCAGGCCGCGGCCGCTTCGGTGAACAGCCGGTCGAGTTCGGCCCGCCAGGCGGCCTTCTGCTCGGCGCCCGCGAAGCTCGCCTCGAAGCTGTTGGCCGCGAGCTGCCAGGCCGCGCGCGCGCCCAGCCCGGGTTGCGCCTCGAAGAGCTGCAGGAAGTTGTCGTTCAGGTAGCCACCGAAGTACGCCGGGTCGTCGCTGTTGACCGTCACGCACAGGCCTGCCTCCAGCAAGGCCGGCAGGTTGTGATCGGCCAGGGTGTCGAAGACGCGCAGCTTGATGTTGGACAAGGGGCACACCGTCAGCGGCACGCGCTCGCGCGCCAGGCGTTGCACGAGTGCCGGGCTGCCGGTGCAGCGCACGCCGTGGTCGATGCGCTGGACCTTCAGCACGTCCAGCGCGCTCTCGATGTAGGCCGGCGGCCCCTCCTCGCCGGCATGGGCGACGACGTGCAGGCCGAGCTCGCGGCAGCGCGCGAAGACGCGGGCGAACTTCTCCGGCGGGTGCTCGCGCTCGCTGCTGTCCAGCCCGACACCGGCGAACAGGTGCCGGTACGGCAAGGCCTGCTCCAGCGTCGCGAAGGCCTCCTCCTCGCTGAGGTGGCGCAGGAAGCACAGGATCAGCTTCGCGCCGATGCCCAGCTCGGCGTGCGCACGCTGGCACGCGTGGTGCAGGCCGACGATCACCGCCTCGAACGGCACGCCGCGCGCGGTGTGCGTCTGCGGGTCGAAGAAGATCTCGGCGTGCACGATGTTGTCGGCGGCGGCACGGCCGAAGTAGTCCCACGCCAGGTCGAAGAAGTCGGCCTCCTTCAGCAGCACGCCCGCGCCGGCGTAGTACACGTCGAGGAAGCTCTGCAGGTCGGTGAACGCATACGCCGCGCGCAGCGACGCGACGTCCGGCCAGGCCAGCGCGACGCCATTGCGCTGCGCGAGCTGGACGATGCGCTCGGGCTCGAGCGATCCTTCGATGTGGATGTGCAGCTCGGCCTTGGGCATGCGCCGCAGCAGCGACGGCAGTGCGCCGCGCGGGATGCGATCGAGTCCGGCAGGGGGCGGGTTCATCGTCGGACGACTCCACAGGCAATGCCGCTGGTGCGCAGGTAGCGGCGGTAGGCGACGCTGAGCCGGTCGGCCGGGCCGTGCTGCTCGCCCTCGGGCGAGTCGTCCAGCGGCAGCCGGCGCGGGCTTTGCGACTCGAGGATGGGCCGGTCCTGCGCGAAGATCCGGTCCTGGAAGGCCCGCAGCTCGTCGGCGGACGTGGTCTCGTCGGAGGTCGCGAGGACGAACCACAGCCGCGTGCGCTCGTCGTCCAGCGGGCAGGCCAGCAGCGCGTAGGCCTCGGACAGCGACGATCCCTCGGCCTGCTTGACGAGCAGCGCGGCATGCGGTCCCAGCACCTGGTAGCGGTAGGCGACCCAGGCACCCCCCTCGGCCGCCGAACTCGCGCGGGGCTGCCAGGCCCGGTAGCGTGCGACGCCGGGGCGGCCCTCGGCGTCGAGCACGACGTCGTAGGGCGGCACCTCGGCATGGCCCCGGTCGCCGAGCCAGCGCTCGTGCACGAAGGCGAAGTGGGCCGTGTCGAGGAAGTTCTCGACGGCCCTCGGTGCCGAGGTCTGGATCTCGTAGGGGCCGCACAGCACGCGCCGGGCCGGTGCCTCGCCGAGCGCCGGTGGCCCCGGGGTGGCCGGCTCTGCTGCCACCCAGACCAGCCCCTCGGCCTCGCAGGCGCGCCACGCGCATGCGCGGTGAGGCGGATCCAGCCCCGGCCGCGCCGGTATCGCGAGGCAGCGACCGTCGGCCGCGAAGCGCCAGCCGTGGTACGCGCACTCGATCGCGCCGGCCTCGACGCGGCCCGACGCGAGGCTCGCACCTCGGTGCGGGCAACGGTCGTCGAGGGCCGCCACCTGCCCGCGGCCATCCCGCCACAGCACGAGCGCGGTGCCCTCGCGCTGCTCGCGCAACGGGGTGTCGTGCAGCGACGAGGCGCTGGCCACCGCAACCCAGAAGCCCCGGTCGGCGGCCGGCGCGCTCATGACCCGGCACTCACTTGCCGGCCGGCACCTTGCCCTCGACGCCCTTGACGAAGAAGTCCACCTTGTCCTTCCACTCCTGGGTCGCCTTTTCGTCCTTCGGCAGGCGTTCCTTGCCGGTGTTGTCGACGACGGGCCCGGTGAACGGCTCGAGCGTGCCGGCCTTGATCGCGTCGAGCGCCTGCTGTGCCTTCTGGCGCGCCGCCTCCGGGATCGCCTCGCTCATCTTGATCACGTCGTTGGCGCCCTCCGGCTTGCCCCAGATCGTGCGCTGCTCGCCCTTCCAGGTGCCGTCGAGGACTTCCTTGACCGATTTCCGGTAGTACGGGCCCCAGTCGACGATGTTGCTCGCCAGGTGTGCCTTCGGCGCGTAGCTGCTCATGTCGCTGTCCCAGCCGAAGGCGTACTTGCCGTTCTTCTCGGCCGTCTGCAGCACCGCGGTGGAGTCGGTGTTCTGCAGCAGGACGTCGGCGCCCTTGTTGATCAGTTCCTGCGCCGCCGCGCTCTCCTTCTCGGGGTCGAACCAGCTGCTCACCCACACGACCCGGGTGCGGATCTTCGGGTTGACGCTCTGCGCCCCCATCGTGAACGCGTTGATGTTGCGCAGCACCTCGGGGATCGGGAAGCTGCCGACGAAGCCCAGCGTGTTCGTCTTCGTCATGCTGCCGGCGATGATGCCGCTGACGTAGGCGTCGTGGTAGAAGCGGGCGTCGTAGACGCGCAGGTTGGGCGCGGTCTTGTAGCCGGTGGCGTGCTCGAACTTCACGTCCGGGAACTCGCCGGCCACCTTCAGCATCGCGTCCATGTAGCCGAAGCTGGTGGCGAAGATCAACTTGTTGCCCTGGCTGGCCAGGTCGCGGATCACGCGCTCGCCGTCGGCGTACAGCACCTTCTCGACGAAGGTGGTCTTGACCTTGTCGCCGAACTCGGCCTCGACCGCCTTGCGCCCGAGGTCGTGGGCGTAGGTCCAGCCGGCGTCGCCCACCGGGCCGATGTAGACCCAGGCCACCTTCAGCGGTTCGGGCGAAGGCGCGGGCGCCGAGGGGGCGGGCGCGGGCGCCGTCGCGGCTGGGGCCGGCTCCTTCTTGCCGCAGCCCACCAGCGCGGCAGCGGCGGCCAGGCCGGCCACCGCGAAGGCGCGGCGGCTGAAGACGGGAAGACTCCTGAGGTTCATCGTGCTTGCTCCAGGTTGTGAGGGAATTATGAGCCGGGCCGGAAAGGCTTCCCCAGCGAGGCCGGCATGTTCAGGCGGATGAAGGCGGGGTTGCGGCTGATCAGCACCAGCACCACGATGGTGGCCAGGTACGGCAACATCGTCAGCAGATGCGACGAGATCGCGACGCCCTGGGCCTGCAGGCTCAGCTGCAGCACGGTGACCCCGCCGAACAGGTAGGCCCCGAGCAGCACGCGGGCGGGCCGCCAGGTCGCGAACACCGTCAAGGCCAGCGCGATCCAGCCGCGCCCCGCGGTCAGCCCCTCCACCCACAGCGGAGCAGTCACCAGCGACACATAGGCGCCGGCCAGCCCGCACAGCGCGCCACCGACGCAGACCGCGCCCAGGCGGATCAGCCGCACGGGATAGCCCAGGGCGTGCGCCGGCTCCGGGTTCTCGCCCATCGCCCGCAGCAGCAGCCCGGCGCGCGTGCGGTACAGGAACCACGCGATGGCGACGGCCAGCGCGATCGCGACATAGACCATCGGGTGGTGGCTGAACAGCGCCGGCCCGACGAAGGGCAGGTCCGACAGGCCCGGCACCTCGTAGGTCTGCCGCGGGCTCAGGCTCTTGCCGACCATCGACACGCCCAGGAAGGCCGACAAGCCGTAGCCGAACAGGCTGAGCGCCAGCCCGGTGGCGTACTGGTTGGTGTTCAGGAAGATCACCAGGCCTGCGAACAGCGCCGCCAGCGCCGCACCCGCAGCAGCTGCGGCCAGGAAGCCCAGCGTGTCGCTGCCGGTGGTCAGCGCGGCCGCGAATCCGGCCACGGCGGCCACGAGCATCATGCCTTCGGCGCCGAGATTGAGGACGCCGGCGCGCTCGTTGACGAGCAGGCCCAGCGCCGCCAGAGCCAGCGTCGTGCCACTGGCCAGCGCGGTGTTGATCAGCAGCGCGGTCTCGTTCATGCGGCACGGCCCGTCGCGCGGCGCCAGCGAAGCCGCTGGTCGATGAACGTGTCGCAGGCCAGCAGGATCAGCAGCAGCAGCCCCTGCAGGACGCTGGCCATCGCGTTGGGCAGGCCCAGGCGGGACTGCGCCAGTTCGCCGCCGATCAGCATCAGCGACAGCAGCACGCCCGCCACGACGATGCCCAGCGGATGCAGCCGCCCGACGAAGCAGACGATGATCGCCGTGAACCCCAACCCCGTCGAGAGGTAGGGCGTGACCTGGCGGATCGGGCCGGCGACCTCCATCGCGCCGGCCAGTCCGGCGAGCGCCCCCGACAGCAGCAGCGACGTCCACAGCGCCGAGCGCGACGAGAAGCCCGCATAGCGTGCCGCGGCCGGCGCCAGCCCCCCGACCTGCAGCTGGAAGCCGCGGAAGCTGCGGAAGAGGAACAGCGCGACCGCCGCGGCCAGCACCAGCGCGGCCACGAATCCGACGTGCAGCCGCGTGCGCTCGAGCAGCGGCGGCAGGTGCAGGCTCGCGTGGAACATCGCCGACTGCGGCATGTTGAAGCCCTGCGGATCCTTCCAGGGCCCGAAGACCAGCGCGTTGACGGACTGCTGCGCCACGTAGACGAGCATCAGGCTGACCAGGATCTCGTTGGCGTTGTAGCGGTCGCGCAGCAGCGCGACCGCGCCCGCCCAGAGCATCCCGCCGAGCATGCCCGCGGCCAGCACCAGCGGCAGCCCGAGCACCTTGGGCAGCACGATGCCCTGCGTGGTCAGCCACAGCGCCACGCCGCCGCCGCCGACACAACCCAGCAGGAACTGGCCCTCGGCGCCGATGTTCCAGACATTGGCGCGGTAGCACACCGCCAGGCCGAGCGCGATGACGATCAGCGGCGTGGCCTTCAGCAGCACCTCGCTGACCTGGCGGCGGTTGGACAGCGGCTCGGCGAAGATCACCCGCAGCCCCTCCAGTGGGTCCTTGCCGAGCGCGGCGAGCAGGAGCGCCGCGACCAGCGCGGTCAGCAGCAGCGCGATCAACGGCGACGCCAGCGTCATGACACGCGACGGCGCGGGGCGCGGCTCGAGCATCAGCATGCCAGTGGCGCCCGGCCGCCCGTAGCCACTGACCGCCCCCCCCGGGGGGCAGGAGCGAAGCGACGTGGGGGCTGGCTCATGTCAGGCCTCGGCCCCGGCAGGGGTCGACCACAGGCCGGACATCCAGCTCCCGATGCGTTCGACGGTGGCTTCGGCGGCGGGTACGGTCGGCGACAAGCGCCCGCGCGCGACGACGACCAGTCGGTCGCTGATCTCGAACAGCTCGTCGAGCTCCTCGCTGACGACCAGGATCGCGCATCCGGCGTCGCGCAGCGCCAGCAGCTCGCCGCGGATCAGCGCGGCGGCGCCGACGTCGACGCCCCAGGTCGGTTGGGCGACCACCAGGCAGGCCGGCTTCGCGTCGATCGCGCGGCCGACGATGAACTTCTGCAGGTTGCCGCCCGACAGCGAGGCGGCCGCGGCGTCCGGTCCGGCCGCCTTGACCTGGAAGCGCTCGATCAGCCGACGGGCCAGCGCGCGAACACTCGCCACCCGCAGCCAGCCGCCGCGGCCGACCGATTCGGTGCGCGTCAGCAACGTGTTCTGCGCAAGCGACATCGTCGGCACCGCGCCGCGACCCAGCCGCTCCTCGGGCACGCTGTGCAATCCCAGGCGGCGGCGCAGGCGCGGCGCGCGGTCGCCGATCGGCCTGCCGGACAGGCGGATCGCCGCCGGGCTGGCGCGCCGGTCCTCGCCGGACAAGGCGGCCAGCAGTTCCTGCTGGCCGTTGCCGGACACCCCGGCCACGCCGAGGATCTCGCCGGCCCGCACCTCCAGGCGGATGTCGTGCAGGTCGACCCCGAAGGGATCCTGCCGCGCGAGGTTCAGGCCATCGACCGCCAGCACGACCGGCCCGGCCTCCTGCGCGCGACGCTGCAGGGCGGGCGGCTCCGTCCCGATCATCATCCGGGACAGGCTCGCGTTGCTCTCCCGCGTCGGGTCCACCTCGCCCGTCACCTTGCCGCCGCGCAGCACCGTGCAGTGGTGGCACAAGGCCCGGATCTCGTCGAGCTTGTGGCTGATGTAGAGGATGCTGGTGCCCTGGTCGGCCAGCCGCCGGAGCGTGACGAACAGCTTGTCGACCGCCTGCGGCGTCAGCACCGAGGTCGGCTCGTCGAGGATGAGCAGCTGCGGGTCGGTCAGCAGGGCGCGGACGATCTCGACACGCTGGCGCTCGCCGACGGACAGCGAATGCACCGGGCGCAGCGGATCGACATCCAGCCCGTAGGTGTGCGCGACGTCGCGGATGCGCTGGGTGACGGCGTCCAGCGCGAGCGAGCCGTCGAGCCCGAGCCACACGTTCTCCGCGGCGCTGAGCGTGTCGAACAGCGAGAAGTGCTGGTAGACCATGCCGATGCCCAGCCTGCGTGCCGCGGCCGGACTGGCGATGCGCACGGGCCGGCCGTTCCAGCGGATCTCGCCCTCGTCGGGCCGCACGGCGCCGTAGATGATCTTCATCAGCGTGCTCTTGCCGGCGCCGTTCTCGCCGAGCACGGCGTGGATCTCGCCCGGCCGCACGCGCAGGTGCACGCCGTCGTTGGCCTTGACCGCCGGGTATTGCTTGCCGATGCCGATCAGTTCGAGTCTGTACACCGCTGCCGCCTCGTCCCGCCCACCGAGTGTGCGGCCTCCGTCAGGCGCCGCGCGAGAACTGTCGTGTGCCGGCCACCCAGGTTTCCACCAGATCACCCTCGTCGCCCGAGGTCACCCAGGCGAAGAGACGCTCGTGCAAGTCCCGTGCCACGGCCTGGCGGCGCCGTGCCAGCGGCTGGCTCGCCCAGTCCCAGATGCACAGGTCGGCACTCGTCCCCGGCTCGAGCGAGCCGATCTCGGCCTCCAGCTGCAGCGCACGCGCCGCGCCCCGCGTGGCGGCGTGCAGCAGCGCCCAGGCGGTGACGCGCTGCTGCAGCCCCGCCTGCACCTCGTAGGCGTCGAGCATCGTGCGGCGCATCGACAGGCTGGTGCCGCCGCCGACGTCCGATCCGAGCGTCACCGGGACGCCGGCCTCGCCGGCGCGATGCCAGTCGAACAGCCCGCTGCCGAGGAACAGGTTGGAGCTCGGGCAGAAGGCGATCTGCGCACCGGCGTCGCGCAGCACGGCGCGGTCGGCATCGTCGAGCCAGATGCCGTGCGCGAAGATGCTGCGCGCCCCCACGAGGCCGCGGCGGGCGTAGACGTCGAGGTAGCTGCGCGCATCGGGGAACAGCTCGCCGACCCAGCGGCCTTCGTCGCGCGTCTCGGCCACGTGGGTCTGCAGGTACAGGCCGGGCACCGCGCGCAGCAGCTGCCCGGCAAGCTGCAGCTGCGCGTCGCTGGAGGTCGGTGCGAAACGCGGCGTGATCGCGTAGGCGATGCGTCCCTGGCCGTGCCAGCGCTCGATCAAGCCCTGCACCAGCTGCGCCGTGAGCGCCAGCTCGCCGTCGCAAAGCGCCGGGGGCGCGTGACGGTCCATCAGCAGCTTGCCGCCGATCACCCGCATGCCGCGCGACTGTGCCGCCTCGAACAGCGCCTCGACCGAGGCGGCATGCACGGTCGGCAGCACGCAGGCGGCCGTCGTGCCGTGCGACAGCAGCCCATGCAGGAACAGCTGCGACATCTGCAGCGCGTGCAAGGGATCGGCCATCCGTGCCTCGGCCGGGAAGGCGTGCTGCTCGAGCCAGTCCAGCAGCGTGGCGCCCCACGACCCGATGACGTCGGTCTGCGCACTGTGCACGTGGGTGTCGATGAACCCGGGCAGGACCAGCCGTCCCTCATGGTCGACGCGGATCCAGTCGTCGCCGGGCGTCACCGCACCTGCCGGCTCGGCGCCGACGATGCGGCCGCGCTCGACGAAGAGCCAGTGGTCCGGCCGGTGGCGCACGCCGGAAGCCGCCGGGTCGTCCAGGCCGGGGTCGCCCGTGAAGTCCAGCAAGTCGCCGCGCAGCGCCAGCTTCGTCGTGGGGGTCGGGCTCGCCATGGTCGGCGCATCATAGGGGCGCGGCACGGGCGAGCGACGCCGGCGCGGAATCGAGAGCCGCCTCCAGCGCGGGCCGTCGCGGCTCGGCGGACAATCGATGCCGTCGTCCCTCGCCAAGCCCGGCCGGCTTGCATCCGGCAGGCGCCGGGGCCGCCGAGAACCACCCGTCACACACCATGTCCGACCTCATCGTCCACGGCGGCACGCCGCTGCGCGGCCAGCTCGTCCCTTCGGCCAACAAGAACGCCGTGCTGCCGATCCTCTGCGCGACGCTGCTGACGCGCGAGCCCGTGCGCCTGCACGGGATCCCCGAGATCACCGACGTGAAGAAGATCCTCGAGATCTTCCGCACGCTCGGCAGCCGCGTCGAGGTCGACTTCCGTGCGCGCGTGCTCGAGGTGCACCACCGGGACACGCGATTCGACGAGGCCGTCCACCGTCTCCCCGAGGAGATGCGCAGCTCGATCATGCTCGTGCCGGGGCTGCTCGCGCGCTTCGGCGTCGCGCGCATCGAGGACGACGTCAAGGGCTGCAGCCTCGGGATGCGCGAGATCGACCCGCACGTCGAGGTCATGCAGAGCTTCGGCGCCGTCGTCGATCGCCGCGCCGACGGCCTGCTGATGCGGGCCGGGCAACCGCTGCGCGCGGCACAGCACTGGCTGGACTACGCCTCGGTGACCACGACCGAGAACTTCGTGCTGTGCGCCGCGCTCGCGCAGGGGCGTTCGGTGCTGATGAACGCGGCCAGCGAGCCGCACGTGCAGGAGTTCTGCCAGTTCATGGCGATGCTCGGCGCCCGCATCGAGGGCATCGGCACCTCGCGCCTGGTGGTCGAGGGTGTCGGGCGCCTGTCCGGCGGCGAGTTCACCTTCGCCGAGGACTTCCACGAGATCGTGACGTTCATGGCGCTCGGCGCGATCACCGGCGGCCAGGTGCAGGTGCGCAACTCGCACCCCGAGCAGTTCCCGCTGATCGACCGCACCTTCGCGAAGTTCGGCGTGCGCATCGTCCACCAGGACGGCTGGTCGCGCACCGAGGTCGACGGGCCGCTGCACGTGCGCGAGCCCTTCACGCGCAACATCCTGCCGAAGATCGAGGCCGCGCCGTGGCCGTACCTGCCGGTGGACCTGCTGCCGATCTTCGTCGCGCTGGGCGTGCGGGCCGACGGCGCGATGATGTACTGGAACAAGGTCTACGACGGCGCGATGGGCTGGACCAGCGAGCTGTCGAAGTTCGGCGCGCATGCGGTGATGTGCGACCCGCACCGCGTGATCACCTTCGGCGGCAAGCCGCTCGCGCCGGCCGCCGTCGACAGCCCGTACATCATCCGCGTCGCGATCGCGCTGCTGATGGTCGCGGCGAGCATCCCCGGCCACTCGACGATCCGCAACGCCGCACCGATCCGGCGCGCGCATCCCCGCTTCGTCGAGAACCTCACCGCGCTGGGTGCGCAGATCGAGTGGCGCGAGGAGAGCTGAGGGCCACCGCCGCGCCGGCACGGCGCGCGGCCAAGGCGGCCAAGGCGGCCAAGGCGGGCAGAGCGGGATGCTGAAGGCCACCGCGCAAGCCTGGCTCGCGGCCGGCGTGCCGGCGGTGCTCGTCGAGGTCGTCGCCACCCGGGGCTCGGCGCCCCGCGAGGCGGGCACGCGCATGCTGGTCAGCGAGGCCGAGGCCGTGGGCACGATCGGCGGCGGCCACCTCGAGTGGAGAGCCATCGCCGATGCCCGGGCGTTGATCGCGCGCGGCAATGACGGCACGCCGCTCGAACAGCACGTCGCGCTCGGCCCGTCGCTCGGCCAGTGCTGCGGCGGCGCGGTGGACCTGCGCTTCGAGCGCCTGCGCGACACTCACCTGCGGGACTGGCCCGAGCCGCCACCGCGGTTCACGCTGCAGCTGTACGGCGCCGGCCACGTCGGCCGCGCCATCGTCGACCTGCTCGCGCGGCTGCCCTGTCGTGTGCAGTGGATCGACGAGCGCGAGAGCGAGTTTCCGGCAGGGCGCAGCGAGCCTGCGCACATCGATCGAGTCTGCGTCGAGCCCGTCGAGGCCGAGGTGGACCTGGCGCCACCCGGCGCGTTCTACCTCGTGCTGACGCACAGCCACGACCTGGACATGGCGATCGCCGAGGCGATCCTGCGGCGCGGCGACTTCGGGTTCTTCGGGCTGATCGGCAGCCGCACGAAACGCGTGCGCTTCGAGCGTCGGCTGCTCGAGCGCGGCATCGCGCCTCAGCTGCTCGAGCGCATGAGCTGCCCGATCGGCGTGCCGGGCATCGCCGGCAAGGAGCCAGAGGTGCTGGCAGTGGCGGTCGTCGCGCAGCTGCTGCAGGCGGCGGCGCGGTCGGCGGCGGCGCGCTGAGTCTCGCGCGGGCCGACGCACGTGCGTCGGGTGGCGCGCCAGCCGCAGACCGTGGGCCACGAGCATCGGGTCGCAGCTGCGCTGCGGATGCGGCAGCCGTGGCAGCGACCGGGCGGAAGGCGGCGGCCAGCCCGCCGCGGCAGATCCTGGTCGGCGGACGGCGGTGCCAGCACCGCTTCGGTCGCGGGCGCTGCTTCGCCGTCGATCAGCCAGGCTTGCGGCGACGCGCCGCCATGCCCAGCACCGCCACCCCGGCAGCGGCCAGCCAGTACGCACTCGGCTCGGGCACGGCTGCGGCGTAACTCACGCCGTTGGCCGAGACGGCCGCATGGAACTTTCCGTCCATGCTGGAGCCGGTCAGATTGGTGAACGACGCGGCCAGGGACCTGCTCGAGGTGTCCGCGTTCGGCCCGCTCAGGTTGTCGAAGAACAGGCCCAGTTCGTCGAAGGAGGACTGGAGTCCGCCACCGGAGGCGCCCGGACCCTCGACGCGGATGTCAGCGAACGCCGTCGCGTACTCGTAGTTGTACGGCGAATCGACGTACGACGTCGTGACGCTGGCCGCCACCGTGCCGGCGGCCGAGAACAGGACCAGCGTGTTCGCCGAGACCGTGAACTGCGTCGACAGGTGGTAGTTCACGCCGCCAGAGGCGGAGTAGCCGCTTTCGTCCAGGCCGAGGAAGGCCGAGGTTCCGTTCGCGTATCCGCCGGCCATGATCGTGCCGATGAGCGTGCTGGCGCCCGTGAGGGTGGCCGGCGCCCCTCCCGTGACGCTCGCGCCCGACGCGCTGTGCAGCGTGGAGGTGGAAACCGAGAACGCAACGAAGGGACCTGCGGCGAAGACCTCGTCGTCGGGATGCTGGAACGGGTCGCTGTTGAACGCGCGGCTGGCCCCGGTTGCCACGCCGGCGAAGGAAATCGACGGGCTGATGCCATCGCCCGGATTCAGGTCGACGAGCTCGATCGTCAGGTCGCCCAAGGTCGCCGACGACGACGCGGCAGCCCACACCGGTGCGTGCGCCGCCCATGAAGCCACCGCAACCGCCGCCATGCCAATCAGCCGTTTGACCACCTCTTCTCCTTGCGGCGACATGCTCGCCCCTGCCCGACGCTTGCGCACGCGGTCGAACCCGGTCGAGCCGTGCATCAGGTTCCCCGCGACGCGCGCACGAACTGTCGCGGACGACGAACTTGTTGTCGCCCCCGCAGTCGTGCGGTTGCGGCACCTCATGCTGCAAGCCGACACGCCCGGGGGCAGGGGATGGCGGGTGGCCACGGCCGAGAGGCGGAAGGCGGGGCCCGGGCGCAGCCCTCAGGCGACCAGCACCGCCCGGAAGTCGTTGACATTCGTGAACGTCGGCCCGGTGGTCACCAGGTCGCCGAGCGCGGCGAAGAAGCTGTAGGCGTCGTGGCGGTCGAGGAAGTCGGTCGCCTTCAGCCCGAGTGCCGCGGCACGCGCCAGCGTGTCGGGCCCGACCAGCGCGCCGGCGTTGTCCTCGACGCCGTCGATGCCGTCGGTGTCGGCGGCCAGCACGTGCACGCCCGGCTCGCCTTGCAGCGCGATCGCGCAGCCGAGCAGGAACTCGGTGGCCCGCCCGCCACGGCCACCGCGGCTTCCGACCGTGACCGTGGTCTCGCCGCCGGACAGCAGCACGCAGGGTCGCGCGAACGGCTGGCCGCGCCGCGCCACCGCGCGCGCGAGCGCTGCGTGGACCTTGCCGACCTCGCGGCTCTCGCCCTCGATCTCGTCGCTGAGCACATGGGCCTCGATCCCGTGGCGGCGGGCGGCCTCGGCGGCCGCCTCGAGGCTGTCCTGGGGCGTCGCGATCATCCGCACCTCGTGCCCGGCGAATCGGGCATCGCCGGGCTTGGGCGTCTCGAAGGCGCCGCTGGCCAGGCCGGCTTCGGCCGCCGGCGGCAGCGCGATGCCGTGCCGGCGGCAGATCGCCAGCGCATCGGCGCAGGTGCTGCGGTCGGGCACGGTCGGCCCGCTGGCGATGACCTCCGGCGCGTCGCCGGGCACGTCGGAGATCAGCAGCGTGAGCACGCGTGCCGGTGCGCAGGCCGCGCCGAGGCGACCGCCCTTCACCGCCGACAGGTGCTTGCGCACCGTGTTCATCTCGTCGATCGCGGCACCGCTGCGCAGCAGCGCCTGGTTGACGGCCTGCTTGTCCTGCAGCGTCAGGCCCGGCGCCGGCAGCGACAGCAGGGCCGAGCCTCCGCCGGAGACCAGGCACAGCACGAGGTCGTCCGGGCCCAGACCGCGCACCAGCGCGGCGATGCGCTCGGCGGCCCGCCGGCCGGCCTCGTCGGGCACCGGGTGCGCAGCCTCGACGACCTCGATGCGCCCCGGCCGCGCCGCGTACGCGGGCGGCACGTGCCCGTAGCGCGTGACGACCAGGCCGGACAACGGCGCGCCGGCAGGCCAGAGCGCGTCGACGGCCGCCGCCATAGCGCCGCCGGCCTTGCCGGCACCGATCACCACGGTGCGCCCGCGGGCCGGGTCCGGCGGCTGCGGCAGGTGGGCCGCGATCACCTGCTGCGGCAGGGCGCGCCGCACGGCGGCGTCGAACAGCTCGCGCAGCAGGCGGCGCGGCGCGGTGGTTGGGGTCGCCGTCAGGGTCTCGATCATCGCCAGCCCTTCACGGTCGATCGATGCGCGCGAACGGCGCGGCCAGCGGCTCGCCGACGAACAGGCTCTGCTGCGGCCACAGCACGCTCTTCCAGTAGGCCTCGATGGCCGTGGCCCCTTGCAGGTAATGGCCGAGCAGCCACTGCGGCTGCGGGAACTTGTGCAGGTGGTTGCAGGGCTCGCTGACCGAGCCGTGGCTCGCGGTGACCCCCGAGGCCAGCCAGTCGAGCACGGTCGATTGCCCGTGGCCGCCCTGCAGGTCGCCACCGAACGAGGTCAGGTGGTCGGCCAGCGCGCCCGGCACCCAGCCGGCATCGGTCAGCCCGTCGATGCGCGCCGTGCCGGCGGTCATCAGCACGGCTCGCCGCGCGGCCGCCGCGGCCGGGACGCTGTCGGCACGCCGCAGGCGCACCGGCGGCCGCACGAGCACGCGCTCGGCCGGATAGAACACCGCGCGCACGTTGCGTGCCCCGTCGCCCAGGCTGGCGAAGACGGCGTCCGCGGGCTCGGCATCCGGCAGGGTCAGCGTGCCGTCGGCCGCGACACCACGGTCGATCATCGCCTTGGCCTCGTCGACGCTGCGCGAGGCCAGCAGCATCGAGGGCCGCATGCGGAAGTCCGTGTAGGGCCGCCCGGAGCGCGAGTTGGCGTACAGCGACACGCGCGAAGCGCCACAGGTGTGTCGGCACAGCGCCGCGTCATAACCCAGCGTGACCGCCCCGGTGATCGAGTTGCAGCCCACGGCGTACGGTGCGCTCCAGGCCAACGCGAGGGCCTGCGTGCGGAAGTCGAAGTGCTGCTCGATGGCGCGGCTCAGCCGCTCGAACTCGTCGGGGCCGAGCACCGGCTGCACCGGCAGTTCGACGTAGAGGATCTGCTCGGGCCGCAGGCCGCGTTGCCGGGCGTAGTACGCGCCGACAGCGGCCGAGTACGGATCACGCAGGTTGACCACCAGCCCCAGGTCGGCTGCCCGCAGCCGCTCGAAGACCAGCGGCACCGGACGCACCAGCGGACGCGGGTCGCCCGCGCGCTCACGGTGCGGCCCGGATGCGGCACGCCCTTCGGGCGTCGAGGCGGCTTGCGCGAAGGCGGGCGCAACCGCCGGGGGCGCATGGCCCGCAACGACCGCCAGCAGGCCCGCGGCCGTGACGCGGACGATGGCGCGCAGGACGGCCGGCACCGCGCCCCGCGTTCGCACCACGCCGGCCGCCGCCAGTCGCGCCCACCGCGCGGCACGCGGTCGGCCACCGGGCCGCATCAGTCGAGCACCTCGAACACGAGCCCCGCGTGGGCCTGCAGGCGCCGCTGCAGCGCCAGGCCCATCGCCGCGCCGGCCGTCCAGACGCCGCCCGGTGTCGCCCGGTGGTCGGTGTCGCGCAGCAGGCACAGCGCGGCCTGGACGATCATCCGGCTCGTCGAGCCGTAGCCGGGGTCACCCTCGCCCCGCACGCGCACCGACAGCCGCTGTCCTGCGGCACTGCGCCCCGTGATCACCAGTTCGTAGCGCCCGCGCTCGCGCGCCTGGCGGTCGGGGCCCTCACCGGGCTGCGGCAACACCCAGCGGCGGATCAGCGCGCGAGCCGGCTCGATGCCCAGCAGCAGCTCGGTCAACCGCGCCTGGCGGGCCAGCGCCTTCGCCCGCGCCTCGCCGCGCGAGCCGGGCCCGGTCTGCTGGCGCTCGGAATACGTGAAATCCGCCCCCCACGGATGCCCGCGCAGCGCATGCGTGCGATGGACGTTCTTCGTGTTGATCGGCGCCATCACGAACGGCGCGGTCCAGGCCTGCGCCCAGTCGTCGAGGCTTGCCGCGTCGCCGTCGGGCTGCGCCGGGCCGCGGAAGCCCGGCGTCAACGCAAACGGGTCGGCCAGCACGCGGGCGAGCCGCCGGTCGGCCGCGATGGCCTCGACGGTGGCCAGCGCGCTGGCCGCGGTGCCGCCCGAGAACCCGCCCTTCATCGCGGTGACGCGCGACCGCACCTCGACGGCGGACGCGCCGTGACGCTCCATCATCTGCTGCTGCAGGAAGACCACGCCGATGTCGAACGGGACCGAGTCGAAGCCGCACGAGAACACGATGCGCGCGCCGCTGGCCGCCGCGCGCGGCTGCAGCTTCGGGATCATCCGGGCCATCCACAACGGCTCGCCGCACAGGTCGACATAGTCGGCACCGGCGTCGGCGCAGGCGGTGACCAGCGGCTCGCCATGCCGCTGGTAGGGCCCGACCGTGGTGATCACGAGCCGTGCCTCGCGGGCCAGCGCGCCCAGCGCCGCGCGGTCGGCGGCGTCGGCGGTCAGCAAGGGCAGCGAGGCATCGGCGCCGATCGCGTCACGCACCGCGGCGAGCCGCTCGGGCTGTCGACCGGCCAGTGCCCAGCGCAGGCCGGGATCGCGTGCGCCGATCGACTGCAGGACCTCGGCGACGAGCCGCCCGGTGAAGCCGCTGGCGCCGAAGAGGACGATGTCGTGAAGCCGCGTCACCGTCGCCCTCCCGGGGTGTCGCCGGCCGGGGCCTGCCGGGTGCACGGCGTGCGCGCGGCGCGCTGGTGGTCGTCCTGGGCGTGGGTCGTGCGGGCCATCGGGCACCGAGCATATCGCGACCGGATCGGCGGGCTGCCTGCATGCGGCACCCGCCCGACCCCGGGCGGGCATGCCCGCCCAGGGGCCGCGGCCCGGTACAGGCCGACTCAGCCGCCCACCGCGAGCCGGCCTTCCTCGACCGCGTGGCAGGCCACGCGCACGCCCTCGCGCTCCAGCAGCACCGGGCGCTCGGCGCCGCAGCGCGCGTTTGCGTGCGGGCAGCGCGGGTGGAAGGCGCAACCGCTAGGCGGATCGAGCGGGTTCGGCACCTCGCCCTGCACCGGCGTGCGCGCGCGGCCGGTCATGTGGATGTCGGGAATCGCGTCGAGCAGCATCCGCGTGTACGGGTGCCGCGGCGCGGCGAACAGCGTGCGCTTCGGGGCGATCTCGACGAGCCGGCCGAGGTACATCACGCCGACCTCGTCGGCGACATGGCGCACGACCGCCAGGTTGTGCGAGATGAACAGGTAGGTGAGCCCGCGCGCGCGCTGCAGGTCCTTCATGATGTTGAGCACCTGCGCCTGCACCGAGACGTCGAGCGCGGAGGTCGGCTCGTCGCAGACGAGGAACTCCGGCTGCGTGGCCAGCGCCCGCGCGATGCTGATGCGCTGGCGCTGGCCGCCGGAGAACTGGTGCGGGAACTTCACCGCATCGGCCGCCGCCAGGCCGACCGACTGCAGCAGCTCGCCGACCCGACGCTCGATCGGCTCGCGGCCGTCGAGCAGGCGGTGCTCGCGCAGCGGCTCGGCGACGATGTCGCGCACGCGCCAGCGCGGGTTCAGGCTCGCGTACGGGTCCTGGAAGATCATCTGCATGCGCCGGCGCAGCGCCTGGGCCTGCGGCGAGGCCAGCACGGCGCGCGTGTCCTGGCCGTCGAAGCGCAGGCTGCCGGCAGTCGGCGCGTACAGGCCCACCAGCAGCCTGGCCACCGTGCTCTTGCCGCAGCCCGACTCGCCCACCAGCGCGAGCGTCGTGCCGCGGCGGATCGCGAAGCTGACGCCGTCGACGGCGTGCACCTTCTGCCGCGGCTTGCCCTCGAGCACACGGTTCAGCCAGGGTGCGGAAACGTCGAAGACCTTGGACAGGTCCTGCACTTCGACGAGCGGCGCGTCCACCGACGCAGCCACGCCGGCGACCCGGGGCGCGGCCGCGCTCACCGGGCCGCCTCCGCGCCACGGCCCGCGAGCCAGCACGCCGCGCGCGTCGCCCCGGCGTCGGCCAGCTCCGGGCGCTCGCGCCGGCAGCGATCGTGCACCCCGGGGCAACGCGGGTTGAACGCGCAGCCGCGCGGGATCGCGTTGAGCCGCGGCATTGCGCCGTCGATCTGCAGCAGCCGCTCGCGATCCTCGTCCATCGCCGGTATCGAACCCATCAGGCCCTTCGAGTACGGATGCGCCGGCCGGTGGATGACCTCGTGCACCGGGCCGATCTCGGCGATGCGCCCGGCGTACATCACGGCGACGCGGTCGCAGGTCTCGGCGATCACGCCCATGTCGTGCGTGACCAGCATCACCGCCGCGCCCTGCTCGCGGGCCAGCCGCTTGAGCAGGGCGATGATCTGCGCCTGGATCGAGACGTCCAGCGCGGTGGTCGGCTCGTCGGCGACGATCAGCCGCGGCTGGGCCGCCAGCGCCAGCGCGATGACGACGCGCTGGCGCATCCCGCCGGAGAACTGGTGCGGATACTGGTCGATGCGCGCCTCGGGCGCCGGGATGCCGGTCTGGCGCAGCAGGTCGACCGCGCGCTCGCGCGCCTGCGCCTCGTCCATCGGCAGGTGCGTGCGGATCGTCTCGACGAGCTGCCGGCCCACGGTGTACAGCGGGTTCAGCGAGGTCAGCGGGTCCTGGAAGATCGCGCCGATCTGGCGCCCGCGGATCTTGCGCATCGCGTCGGCGTCGAGGTCGTCGATGCGCCGTCCGTCGAGCAGGATGCGCCCGGCAGCGATGCGGCCCGGCGGCTCGAGCAGCCCGATGATCGCCGCGCCGGTCAGCGACTTGCCGGCGCCCGACTCGCCGACCACGCCGAGGATCTCGCCCGGCGCGATGTCGAAGCTGATGTCGTCCAGCGCGAGCAGCGTCCCGTGGCGAGTCGGGAACTCGACACGCAGGTTCTGCACCTGCAGCAGCGGGGTGGCCGGCGTGTTCACCGCAGCCTCGGGTTCAGCGCGTCGCGCAGCCAGTCGCCCAGCAGGTTCACCGACAGCGCGATGACCATCAGCATCGCGCCGGGGAAGACGGTGATCCACCACTCGCCGGAGAACAGGAAGTCGTTGCCGACACGGATCAGCGTGCCCAGGCTCGGGCTCGTCGGCGGCACGCCGACGCCGAGGAACGACAGCGTCGCCTCGATGATCACCGCCTGGGCGACGTCGATGGTCGCCAGCACCAGCACCGGGCCGAGCACGTTGGGCAGCACGTGGCGCCACATGATGCGCCCGGACGACACGCCGATCACCCGCGCGGCCTGGACGTACTCCTTCTGGCGCTCGACCATCGTCGAGCCGCGCACCGTGCGGGCGTACTTGACCCAGCCGGTCAGCGCGATCGCCAGGATCAGCACCGCGAAGGCCAGCGTCTCGTGCGCGTTCGGGAACATCGCGCGGCCGACGCCGTCGATCAGCAGCGCCACGAGGATCGCCGGGAACGACAGCATCACGTCGCACACCCGCATCAGGAACGCGTCGAGGCGGCCGCCGACGAAGCCCGACAGCAGCCCGAGCCCGACACCGAGCAGCACCGACAGCACGACCGCGGCCAGGCCGACGAACAGCGAGATGCGGGCGCCATACATCAGCGCCGAGAGGATGTCGCGCCCCTGGTCGTCGGTGCCGAAGAGGTAGGTCGCGCGCCCCTCGGGCAGCCAGGCCGGCGGCAGCCGCGCGTCGCTCAGGTTCAGCGTGGCCAGGTCGAAGGGGTCGTGCGGGGCGAGCCAGGGCGCGAAGACCGCGCCGACGACGCAGATGAGGACGAGGACCGCCGAGCCGATGGCCACGGGTGAGCGCGTGAAGCTGTACCAGACGTCGCCGGCGAAGAAGCGAGCCAGCGCGCTGCCGGTCTCGGCGCTGCGCGTGGCGTCGGGGTCGGTGCTGGTGGGGTTCATCGCGGGCGCGGCGGCGCGTCAGTGGGCGGCGGCCGCGCGCTCGATGCGCAGCCGCGGGTCGACCGCGAAGTACAGCAGGTCGACGACCAGGTTGATGACCACGAAGATCAGCGAGATCAGGCACAGGTAGGCCGCCATGACCGGCACGTCGGCGAACTGCACGGCCTGGATGAACAGGAAGCCCATGCCCGGCCACTGGAAGACCGTCTCGGTGATGATCGCGAAGGCGATCAGGCTGCCCAGCTGCAGGCCGGTGATCGTCATCACCGGCACCAGCGTGTTCTTCAGCGCGTGGCCGAAGTAGACCGCACGGTCCGACAGGCCGCGCGCCCGCGCGAACTTGATGAAGTCGGTGCGCAGCACCTCGAGCATCTCCGCGCGCACCAGGCGCATGATCAGCGCGAGCTGGTAGACCGACAGCGTGATCGCCGGCAGGATCAGGTGCAGCCAGCCGTCGGTCGTGAGCAGCCCGGTCGTCCACGGCCCGATCGCCACCGTGTCGCCGCGGCCGAAGCTGGGCAGCCACTTCAGCATCACCGCGAAGACCAGGATCAGGAAGATGCCGATCAGGAAGGTCGGCAGCGAGACGCCCAGCAGCGACGCTCCCATCAGCGACTGCGCCAGGAGCTTGCCGCGGCGCAGCGCGGCGTACACCCCGAGCGGGATGCCGACCACCAGCGCGATCACGCCCGCGGCGAACGACAGCTCCAGCGTGGCCGGCAGGCGCTCGAGGATCAGCGAGGAGACCTTGCGCCCCTGGCGGATGCTCATGCCGAACTCGCCCTGCACCGCGTTGCCGACGAAGGCCGCGAACTGCACGAAGAACGGCTTGTCCAGCCCCAGGTCCCGGCGCAGCTGCTCGCGCTGCTCGGCGGTGGCGTCCTGGCCGAGCAGGTTGGTGACCGGGTCGCCAACGTACTGGAACAGCATGAAGGCGATGAAGGCCACCGTCAGCATCACGGCGACGGCTTGGGCGAGGCGGCGGAGGACGAAGGCCAGCATGGGACGGGCGGAAGCCCGGCATTGTGCAGGCCACGCCGGGCCCGGCGCACACCAGCCCCTCGGGGATTCCCCGCATCGCCCCGCAGCCGGACGGGTGCGCGGAAACCGCCTAGCATTCGGGGCTTTCCACCAACACCCCGGAGCGATTCCATGAAGTTCAAGGCCCTGTGCGCCGCCGCCACGCTGGCGGCGGCCGTGCTGGCAGCCCCGGTGCAGGCGCAGACGCTGCGCTGGGCGGCCCAGAACGACATCCTGACGCTGGATCCGCACTCGCAGAACCATGCGACGACCAACGCGATCCTGCAGCACGCCTACGAAGGCCTGGTGCGCTACAGCGCCAAGTACGAGGTCGAGCCCTCACTGGCCACCAAGTGGACCTACGTCTCGCCGACTCAGGTGCGCTTCGAGCTGCGCCGCAACGTCAAGTTCCACGACGGCACGCCGCTCACCGCCGACGACGTGGTCTTCTCCTACGGCCGCATCAAGCAGCCGCAGGGCACGATGGGCATCTACGTGACCGGGGTCACCGACGTCAAGAAGGTCGACAACCACACGGTGGACCTGACGCTGTCCGGGCCCAACCCGATCCTGCTGCGCAACCTGGTGAACTTCTTCATCATGAGCAAGGCATGGGCCGAGAAGAACAAGACCACGAACACGCAGGACTACAAGAACAAGGAAGAGAACTTCGCCTCGCGCAACGCGATGGGCACCGGGCCGTACAAGATCACCGGCTGGACGCCCGAGCAGCGCATCACCATGACGATCAACAACGACTGGTGGGACAAGCACACCAGCAACGTCAAGGAGGTCGTCTACACCCCGATCAAGAGCGACCCGACCCGCGTCGCGGCACTGCTGTCGGGTGACGTCGACATGCTCACCGACCTGCCGACGCAGGACGTCGGGCGCCTGCGCGCCGACCCGAAGCTGAAGATCCTCGACGGCCCCGAGGTGCGCACGATCTACCTCGCGCCGGACATGGGCAGCCCGGAGCTGAAGCACAGCAACGTCAAGGGCAAGAACCCGCTGGCCGACAAGCGCGTGCGGCAGGCGCTGTCGCTGGCGATCGACCGCGCGGCGATCCAGCGCAGCACGATGCGCGGGCTGTCGATCCCGGCCGCCCTGATCGTCGCCCCGGGGGTCAACGGCTACGACGAGGCGCTGGACAAGCCGGCGCCGGTCAACGTCGACGCCGCGAAGAAGCTGCTGGCCGACGCCGGCTATCCCGACGGCTTCGAGGTGCGCCTGAACTGCCCGAACAACCGCTACGTCAACGACGAGGAGATCTGCCAGAACGTCGTCGCGATGTGGGCGCGCATCGGCGTCAAGGCCCAGCTGGCCGCCGAGAACATGGCCACCTTCATCCAGAAGGTGCAGAACTTCGACACCTCGATCTACCTCCTCGGCTGGGGCGTCGCCACCTACGATGCGCAGTACTCGCTGCAGTCGCTGGTGCGCACGCGCACGACCGGCGCCGACGGCAACTTCAACTTCAGCCGCGTCAGCGATGCCGCGCTGGACAAGCTGGTCGACGCGATGAAGACCGAGACCGACGTGAGCAAGCGCAATGCGATGATCCGCGAGGCGCTGATCCGCACGCGCGACGAGGTCCTGGTGATCCCGCTGCACCACCAGATGCGCCCGTGGGCGATGAAGGCCGGTGTCACCACCATCCACCGCTCGGACGACCGTCCGGAGGTCCGCTTCACGACGGTGCGTTGATCCGTCGCGCGCCGGGGGCCGTCCCCGGCGGCGCGATCCGTACACCGAGGCCGCCTTCAGGGCGGCCTCTTGCGTTTGCGGGCCGGCTACAGGGCGCGGGGCGCAGGCCTCTCGCGCCGCCCAGGCGGGCAGGGCACGCGAAGCCGGTCACGCTCTGCCGATCAGCACCGGCCGGGCAAGGCTGTTCCGGCATTGCCCGGGGCGATCCGTTCCGATACTGCGTCGAATCGGTCATTCGGCCCCGAGGGACGCGATCGCCTGCATCGGGAATCGTGCGCGAACCGCGCCGCCGGCCCTGGCGGTGATGGGTCGGCACGCCGTCGACGGGTTGATCGACCGACCACGCCACTTCCCGCGAAAGCCCGCGACGCGCATGATGAGACGCCTGCCCGCCCCCGGACCCGAGTTCACGGCCTCCGACGACGCCCCGACGCCCGAGGGTGGCTTCTTCGCACATCACGGGGCCTGGGCACCCGGGGTGCGCCTGTTCCGCCGCCTGCGCTTTCCGGCCAAGGCGGCCATCGTCTCGATCTGTTTCCTGCTGCCACTGGCCCTGGTAGCTGCGCTGTGGCTGGAGCGCGAGCTCGAGGACCTGCGTTTCGTGCGCAGCGAGCTCGACGGCGTCGCGGCGACGCGGGCCGTGGTGCCGCTGCAGCCGGTCCTGATGCAGTGGCGACGCGCTGCACTGGACGCCACGGCCCGCGAGGTCGAGCAGCCCGCGGCCCCGCCGGAGCTGGCGGCCGCGTTGGCATCGGCGCGGGCAGCTCTCGACGCGACGCGACTGGATGTGTCGCCCGCCTGGGCAACGCTGGTCTCGAGCGTGGACAAGCTGCCGCGCGGCCACGTCGCGCCCACCGAGGTGGTCAAGGCCCACGGCGCCGTGCTCGACCACTACAACGCGCTGCTGGGCCGCATCGGCGACGCGTCGAAGCTCACGCTGGACCCCGAGATGCGCAGCTACTACCTGATGGATGCTGCACTGCTGCGCGCGCCGCGGCTCGCCGACGAGATCGGTCGCATGGCCGGCATCGCCGGAGCCCTGGCCCGCGGCGGTGTCACGCCAGAGCTCATGGCGCTGCTGACGAGGGCCACCGCCTACGCCGACCTGCACTGGGCCGACCTGCTGGCCGTGCTGGACAAGCTGGAGGCCGAGCAGCCCGGGCTGCGGGCCACACTGGAGCTGCCGGCCTTCGAGACCCTGCACGACGAGTTCTCCCGGCTGATCGTCGGCCTGGCCGACCCGCAGGGCATCGCGGCGAGCGGCCACCGGCTCACCGAGACGGCGCTGCGGATCCAGCTCCAGGCGCTGGGCGAGCTGCAGCGCGAACTCCGCGCCCGCGAACGCAGCCTGCTCGGCCGGGTGACGGTCGTCGGCAGCATCGTGGTCGCGGGCCTGCTGGCCGCGGCCTACCTGTTCGCGTCCTTCTACCGCGTGATGCACGGCGGGCTGCAGGAGACGCAGCGGCACCTGTCGGCGATGACCGCCGGCGACCTGACGACGCGACCGCGCCCCTGGGGCCGCGACGAGGCCGCCGAGCTGATGATCGCGCTCGGCCACACCCAGGATGCGCTGCGTGCCGTGGTGCACGACGTGCGCAGCGGCAGTGCGGAGATCCTGCATGCCAGCACCGAGATTGCCGAGGGCACGCTGGACCTCTCGGCCCGCACCGAGCGCAGTGCGGCCAGCCTGCAGGAGACCGCCGCCTCGATGGAACAGATGTCGGGCACGGTCAGGAGCACGGCCGACCACGCACAGGCCGCAGCCGAGATCGCGCAGCGCAACTCCGCAGCCGCCACCGAGGGCGGCGAGGTGATGACGCGCGTCGTGCAGACGATGAACGAGATCGAGTCGTCGTCCGCGCGCATCGGCGAGATCATCGGCGCGATCGACGCGATTGCGTTCCAGACCAACATCCTCGCGCTGAACGCCGCGGTCGAGGCCGCCCGGGCCGGCGAGGCCGGGCGCGGTTTCGCCGTCGTGGCGGCCGAGGTGCGCGCATTGGCCCAGCGCAGCTCGGCAGCCGCGCGGGAGATCAAGGCCCTGGTGCACGACAGCGTCGAGCGTGCGCACGCCGGCAGCGCGGTGGTCTCCGATGCCCAGCAGGCGATCCGCCACGTGGTCGACAACGCATGCCAGATCGGCGGCCTGATCGGCGAGATCGCCTCGGGCGCCAAGGAGCAGGCCCTGGGGGTGCAGCAGGTCGGCCAGGCCGCCCAGGACCTGGACCGCACGACGCAGCAGAACGCCGCGCTGGTCGAGCAGACCGCCGCCGCGGCGAACGCGCTGCGCGAGCGCGCACGCCAGCTGAGCTCGCGGGTCGCGCAGTTCCGGCTGCCCGACAGCCCGGCCGCGTCGTCCGCGACAGCGGCCCTCGCGCTGGCCGCACCCCCCAACTTCGACTTCGACGCAGCGGTCGAGGCCCATCGCGCCTGGAAGGTCAGGCTGCGCTCGGCCATCGCCGAGCATGGCCGGCTCGACGCCGAGTCGATCTGCCGCGACGACCGCTGCCCGCTCGGCCAGTGGCTGCACGGCCCGGCGCGCCAGCGCTGGGGCAGCCGCCCGGCCTTCGCCGAGCTGCTGGGCGAACATGCCGCCTTCCATCGGGCAGCCGGCGAGGTGGCCGAGGCGATCAACCGCGGGGCCTACGAGCAGGCCAACCGCCTGCTGGGCAGTGGCTCGGCCTTCGGCGAGGCGAGCACGCGCGCCGTCGCCGCGATCCTGAAGGCCAAGCGCGAGCTCACCTGAACGGCCGGCCTCCGGGGACCGCCCGTGCGCCCGGCGCAGTCGGCCCCGGACTAG
>ERZ761602.908-NODE-908-length-58487-cov-6.528101_pt1 | contig 58487 bp, 54 predicted proteins | sample MGYA00512165_ERZ761602 | MGnify/ENA primary metagenome ERZ761602 (study PRJEB28899, sample SAMN02445085) | bioreactor sludge metagenome | biome: EBPR sludge; isolation source: Thorneside wastewater treatment plant | place: Australia: Brisbane, Thorneside Wastewater... | reverse complement strand
CACCCGCGTGTTCGCGCCCGCACGTTCACGCCGCCCCACGGAACGTTCACAGCCCGCACGTTCACGCCGCCCCACGGAACGTTCACAGCCCCGCGTGTCAACGCGGGGTGCCGTTGCCGTCGTTCGCGAAACACACCCCGTGTTGACACACGGGGGCTGTCGTGAAGTGAAGCGGGGGCGCGCAAGCGCCCCCGCTTCATCTTTCACAAAAACCGCCAAGGAGCGGTCATGCCATGCCGCGCCGCTTTCTCAGGAACAGTGCAGCCAGGGGCAGGACCATAAGGGCAAGCCAAAGTCCCTTCGTGGTGTCGCTCGAGCAACCGCCGCCACCGCCGCCGCCTCCGCCCGTGGTGCCGAGGGTCGCCACGTTGATGGAGAAAACCTGCGTGTCGGGCGGGTTCACGCCGTTGGTGGCCGTGATGGTGATGGGGCCGACCACTCCAGCCGTCGTCGGAGTGCCGGAGAGCGTGTTGCCGGACAGCGTCAGCCAGGCGGGGTTGCCGCTGACGGAGAGCGTGGGCGTGGGGCTGCCGGTGGCCGTGATGTTGTAAGTGTACAGCACGCCTGCCTGACCGCTGGTCACCGCGGTGCTGGTGATCTGCGGGGCGACAGGAGCCGGCGTGACGGTGATGCTGAAGTTCTGCGTGGCGTTGGGGTTGACGCCGTTGGTAGCGGTAATGGTGATCGGGCCAAAGACGCCGGCGGCCGTAGGCGTGCCGGAGAGTGTGCTGCCCGTGAGCGTCAGCCAGGCGGGGTTACCCGCGACACTGAGCGTGGGCGTGGGTACGCCGGTGGCCGTGATGTTGTAGGTGTAGAGCGTGCCGACCACGCCCGCCGTGGGTGCCGTGCTGGTGATCTGCGGCGCCACCTGGGCGGGTCCCACGTTGATGCTGAACTGCTGCGTGGCGTTGGGGTTCACGCCGTTGGAGGCCGTGATGGTGATGGGTCCGAAGGTGCCGACGGCCGTGGGCGTGCCGGAGAGGGTGCTGCCCGTGAGCGTCAGCCAGGCGGGGTTGCCCGAGACACTCAGGGTGACGGCGGGATATCCCGTGGTGGTGATGTTGTAAGTGTAGAGCGTGCCTACGGTGCCCGTCGTGGGCGCCGTGCTGGTGATCTGCGGTGCCGTCAGGGCCGGGTTGACCGTGATGCTGAACTGCTGGGTGGCGTTGGGGTTGACGCCGTTGGCCGCCGTAATGGTGATGGGGCCCACGGTGCCCACGGCGCTGGGAGTGCCGGAGAGAACGTTGCCCGTCAATGTCAGCCAGGCGGGGTTACCCGTGACGGAGAGCGTGGGCGCGGGGGTACCCGTTGCCACGATGGTGTAACTGTACAGCGAACCGACATTGGCCGTGGTGGGCGCGGTGCTGGTGATCTGCGGCGCGACCGTGGTGGCCACGTTGAAGGTCACGGTCCAGACCTTGCTGAGCGTGCCGTCGTTGAGCGTGACTGTAAACGTCGTGGTGCCCGACGCGGCAGGCGTGCCCGTGAAGTTGAAGGCCGTGCCGACGGGGTTGGCGCCGGTCAGGTTGGGTGCGGTGATGCCGTTTTGCGTGGTGGAAGGCGTGATGCTGGTGACGGTGATCTGGGCCGAAGCGTTCTGGGAGTCAAGGATGAGGTTCGCATTGACCAGAGCGCTTCCAGCACCGGCGTTGTAGCTGAAGGTGGTGCCGGTCGGGCCCGTGAAAAGGGTAGTCGCGGCCAGAGCCAGCTTGGGGGCGGGCTCGGCTGAAGCGGGGCCGCCCTGGCTGTCCATGCCGGTGGTGCCGCCCACGCCAAAGGTGCCTGAACCGTCTACGGATCCGCTGGCGCCGCCGGTGGTCTGAACCACGCCGGTGCCAGGGTTGCTGAAGGTGTTGTAGGTAAGGAGCACACGGCCCCCGGCGCCTCCGCCGGCAGCCCCTCAGCATCCTCCCTTGCCTCCTCCACCTCCTCGAACGCGGATGGTTCCCGCGAGGGTCAGGGCAGCGTTGCTGTGAACATAGATGCCGCCGCCCGAGCCGCCGCCCGAGGCGCCGTAGTTGGCGACTTCGCCGTCGCCGCCGTCGGCGCTGAGGATGCCGCCGGAGTTGATGGTGATCGCGCCGATGGCGCCAAGTTCAATGCCGCCGCCGCCGCCGCCGCCGCCGGTGGCCTCGCCGCCGCCGCCGCCCGAGCCGCCCTGAAGCTGGGTGGCGAGGTCGCCGGCAGCCGCGCCGCCGGGCATGCCGGGCGTGCCGCTGCCGCCGCCGTTGGCGCCGGCGCTGCCAAAGCCGCCGCCGCCGGAGGCCGAGTTACCGCTGGAAGCGGTGCCGCCGCCGGGGCCGCCGCCGTTACCGTTGGGGATGGCCAGGCCGGGATCGCCCGCCGTGCCGCCCGCGCCGCCGCCGGCGCCGCCGGCGGGTGTAAAGCCGGTGAAGCCTACCTGGGCGTCGCCGCCGTCGGCGGAGATGGTGCCGGAAATGATCGCGGTGCCCTTGGACAGGAAAGCCACGGGCCGGGTGCCGACGCAGGTCACCGTCGCGCCGGTCTGTACGGTGATCGAGTCAAAGCAGAACACGCAGATGCTGCCTGAAACCACGCCGTTGAAGTTCGTGCCGGGACCGGTCAGGGTCAAGGCCGTGGTATCCACGGTGTAGCTGCCTGCCGCCAGATTCATGGTACCCAGCGACGTGAACGAGTTGGGGTCGAGAGGCGCGGCTCTCAAACCCGAGGCAGCCAGGGCTGCCAGCAGCACGGTGGCTGCAAAGACGTACCTACGGAGGGGCATGTGTTACCTCGCATGCGGTTGGCCAACAAAGTGCTGGCCTATCAATGGGACAGAGTTGAATGGAGAAATTCTGTCCGAAATGGTTGCAACCGCAAGCGAATTCCCCCGCCCAAGTGGCAACATCATCGCATCAGTGTGGCGACTAGCCACTTACGCCAAGGAGGCGCGGCGGGAGTCTTGGCTCAGCTCAGGCTTCGCCGGTGATGCGAACGCAGGTCGTGCCGCGTGACTTGAGCTGGCCCAGCTTTCCCAGGAAGGTGGGCTGGCCGTCAAGTTCGATGAGCAGGGGCGTATCGACGGGGTGGGAGAGTGTAATGATGTGCCCAACCTCGAGCTCGCTCAGTTCCTTGAGGGACATGTGGACAGGTTCGAGCGTACAGGTGAGTTCCACAGGAGCCGTGGCCAGGCGGCCGCGGATGCTGTCGCGGGTGTGTTCGTCGCGATGGACTTTGGTGCCAAGCCACAGGCCGGAGATGCGCGAGAGCACAGGTTCGATGAGGTTATGGGGCAGGCAAAGCGTCATGCGGCCGTTCTGTTCGGCGCTCAATGTCATCTCAAAGGAGATGAGGACCACGGGCTCATTTGGGGCGATGCTTTGCGCAAGCTGAGGATTGGTTTCGTGGCTGGCCCACTCAAAGCGCATGGGCGCGAGGCTCTCCCAGGCGTTGCGCAGCTGTTCGAGCACGCGATTGAGGGTGGGGCGCATCACCTTCCATTCAAGTTCGGAGAGGGCCCGGGCGGGGGCTTCAAAGCGCGCCGAGCCGCCGCCGGTGAGCTTGTCAAACATGCCAAAGACCAGCCTGGGGTTGATATCCAGGATCAGTTCGCCTTCCAGTTCCGGCGCGCGGATCAGGTTGAAGCAGGTCGGGTTCGAGACGCCGAGGGTGAACTCCTGATAGGTAGCCTGCTCCATGCCCAAAAGCCGGCAGTCAATGAGGGTGCGCATCTGGCTCGACAGCGCCGCCGAGACGTTCCGGGCGAAGACTTCGTGGAGGCGCTCCAGCGCACGGATCTGCTCCTTGCCCACGCGCTCTGGCCGCTTGAAGTCGTAGTTAGTCACCCCGCTGGCTGCCGGCCGCGGCGCGGCAGGAGACGGGGGCTTCTCGCCGACGACTTTGAGCAGAGATTCCAGTTCGCTTTGCTTAAGTGTGTCCGCCATGGGCCGCCCCGGGGGCCGGCGCTATCGGCTGGACACGCTGTTCCCCGGCGAGGGGTCAGACGCGCCATTGCGAGCACGCCAAGCCTCAGACTTCTCATCCCACCGGAAATTGTACCTAGAAGGTAAAATCTGTGCAAGATAATAAGGGTCGCTAAGTGCGTCGATCTCGCCCTGCAGGCGCTCCACCGTTTCGCGCCGTTGCTCAAGCGTTGCCTCCAGGCCGGCGGCACGCTTGAGGCAGTCCTGATGCTCGTGGTAGTTCGGGATGATGCTGTTGGAGAGCAGGATGCCAAGGGCGGCCAGCATGGCGGCCACCAGCAACAGCGATGAGCGCGACGCCGATTGCCGACCGCTGGTCAGGGTGCTGGTGGAGTTGGGATCGAGTCCGGACATGGGTTCTCCTGCCAGACTATCGGATGTTGGAGGAGTGAACTGAAGTGAGGCCCTTGCAGGCAGGAAGGTTGGTGACTATCTTCCCGCCCCGCAAGGTGCATTGCGCAAGGCCGCCCTCGGGCAAAGACCATGACAAGCCAGCGAAAGCGAAAGTAACCCGCCCTCGAAGGTTCGAGGCGGTCGCTTTGCTGGCGCCTGGTTTTGCTGCTCTTTCTGGCGGTCCTATCTTTACCAGTCAGGGGCGAGCAAGAGCCGGAACAGTTCAAGGGGCGAAAGGCCCGGTGTGAAGCCATGCTGGTCATGAAGTTCGGCGGTTCAAGCGTTGCCGACGGCAAGCAGATCGAGAAGGTGTTTGAGATCGTAAAGGGGCGCCTCGCGCGCAAGCCCGTGGTCGTTTCTTCAGCCCACAAGGGCATTACCAACGCCCTGATCGCCTGCGGCAAGGCCGCCGCAGCGGGCAAGCCCGACGCCTCGCCTGTCATCAACCGCCAGAAGGAAGTCCTCGTGCAGTGCGGCTGCAAGGACTACATGCTCAACGCCCACTTCCGCGAGATCGAAGACCTGCTCAGAGGCATCGCCCTGGTGCGCGAGTACAGCGCGCGCACCAACGACTACCTTTCGGGCTTTGGCGAGCGCATGAGCTGCCGCGTCATTGCGGACTTCTTCACGCGCCACGGCATTCGCGCCGAGGCCTACGACATCAACGAGCTGGGCTTCATCACCGACGACAAGTTTGGCCAGGCTCGGCCCATCAAGGGCTGGGAAGCCGGCTTCAAGGCCGAGTTCGACAAGCGCGTGCCCAAGAACACGGTTCCCATCATCACCGGCTTCATCGGCAAGACGCCTGCGGGCGACTGGACCACCGTGGGCCGCAACGGCAGCGACTTTACGGCCACGCTCGTCGCCAGCGCCATTGACGCCGAGGAATGCGAAATCTGGACCGACACCGACGGCGTGATGACCGCTGACCCCAGCGTGATTCCACAGGCCAGAAGCATTCCGTTCATGAGTTTTGCCGAAGCAAGCGAACTGGCTTACTACGGCGGGCGCGTGCTGCACCCCAGTACCCTGCTGCCTGCCGTGACGCACAACATTCCGGTGCGGGTGCTCAACACCAACCGGCCCGACCACCCCGGCACGGTGATCACGCAGGACGGCAGCGCTGACGAACGCCCCGTCACCAGCATCGCCTACAAGGAAAGCCAGTGCGTCGTCACGATCGAAAGCGAGCGCATGCTGGGCCAGCCCGGCTTCCTGGCCAAGGTCTTTGACGTGATGGGGCGCCACGGCGTGGACATCGACATGGTGACCACGAGCGAGATCAGCGTTTCCATGACCTGCGCCGAACTGGACAAGCTCAATGCCGCCGTCAAAGAGCTCGAGCAGTTCGGCCGCGTCACCATCACTACCGATCGCACGATTGTCTGCATCGTGGGCAAGAACGTGAAGTACCAGCGCGGCATCGGGGCGCGGATTTTCGCGGCCCTGCGCGACGCCGAGGTGAACGTGGAGATGATTTCCCAGGGCGCCAACAAGATCAACTTGAGCCTGCTGATTGCCGACGACGACATCAAGGCCGCCATCCCGGCGCTGCACCGGGCCCTGTTCGAGTCGTAGGGGGCTGGATTGGGCCGCGCGGCATCGACAGAGTGCCGATGCCGCAGAACGGCGCGCACGACGCTACAACTGCGGCGGCATTTTGGAGTGGCGAAGCGCCAGGACGCCGCAACAATACCGCCTGTGAACTGGTTTGAGCTTGATTGCCCCATGGCTGAAGACCCCGTGCAGGTGCAGTTCACGGGGGAGGTCCTGTCGCGCGGCAAGGCCATGTATCGCGGCTTTGCCTGCGAACTGGAGGCCCGTTGCGAGGCCGCAGGCATCCGCTGCGGGCTGTTTGACGCCGGGGGCCTTGAACCGTTCAACCCAGCTGAGGCGCTTCGTCACCTGAATGGCTAGAAAGGGAAGAGACATGTCCACTCCATCGCGCTATGAGCCCGGAAAGCCGCCCGTGAAGCTGATTGTGGGCGGCGTGGTTGCCGTGGTCCTGTTCTTTGTCGTCATCGCGTTTGTCAGCAGCTTCTACGCGGTGGTGGATGCCGGCACCCGTGGCGTCTACAAGGTGTTTGGCGATGTCGCGGACACCCCGCTGGAGGAAGGCTTCCACCTCAAGGCGCCCTGGGCCGACGTTGAGAACATCAACGTGCGGCAGGTGGTGGTCGAAGAGCGCGTGGCGGCGGCCAGCTTTGACCTTCAGCAGGTGCAGACTACGATTGCCGTTAACTACTACCCTGAGCCCGGCAAGGTCGCCCAGCTCTACAAGAAGATCGGCGCGGACAACCTGGACTGGGAGCGGGTGCTGATGCGCCCGCGCATCGCCGAAATCACCAAGGCCGTCACGGCCAAGTTCTCGGCGGAAAACCTGATCCGTCAGCGCGCCGAGGCCAAGCTTCTGATTACCGAGCAGATCAAGAAGGAGCTGGCCGACTCCGGGCTGGTCGTGGTCGAGGTCAGCATCACCAACTTCGACTTCGACGCCACTTTCAACCAGGCCATCGAAGCCAAGCAGGTCGCCGAACAGCGCGCGCAGCAGGAGGAGAACGAACTCAAGCGCAAGAAGATCCAGGCCCAGCAGCAGATCGTCGAGGCCGAGGCCAAGAAACAGGCCCAGCAGTTTGAAACCGACGCCCAGGCCTACCGCACCCGCATCAGCGCCGAGGCCGAGGCCGAACGCACCAAGATTCAGGCCACCGCCGAGGCCGAGGCCCAGAAGGCCCTGGCCGCAAGCATCACCACCACCCTGCTCAAGTGGCGCTTCCTCGAGAAATGGGACGGCGTCATGCCCAAGGTCATGGGCGGAAACGGCAGCATCCTGATGCAGCTTGGCCTCGACGACGACGAGAAGAAGTAACCGTGTGCAGCCACGCCCACGAGCCCCTGGATTTTGCCGGCGCCCTGAAGGCCGAGGGCCGGTGGCGCCGGCTCTGGGCCTGGCGGCTGGTCCCCTTCCTGGCCCTTATCTGGCTGTACAAGCGCGCCCTCAGCCCCCTGCTGCCGCGCTTGTGCCGCTTTGAGCCCACGTGCAGCGAGTACATGTTCCAGGCCATTGTGAGGCGCGGCCTTTTTCAGGGCCTGGTTATCGGCCTGCTGCGCCTCATGCGCTGCCAGCCCTGGGGCGGCGGCGGCTACGACCCCGTTGAGGCCTTTCGCTGGCCCTGGAGCGCGCGCGGCTGAATGTGGCCCACTTGCTTTGCCGCGCCGCGCCTATAGAGTCTGGCGACGCAATACCCATCATCCACAGGAGCGAGCATGATTCTCGTAACCGGCGCGACCGGCAATATCAGTGGCCACGTGATTCGTCAGTTGGCGGACAAGGGTGTCAAGGTTCGCGCCTTTGTGCGTGATGCCAAGAAGGGCGCGGGCCTCAAGGGTCCCAATGTCGATGTCGTCCAGGGCGACCTCGGCAAGACCGAAACCATCGAGAAGGCCATGGCCGGCTGCGAGAAGCTCTTCCTGCTTACCGTGGCTTCGGCCAACATGGCCGAGCAGGAAATGAACGCGCTCAAGGCCGCCAAGAAGTGCGGCCTCAAGCACATCGTCAAGCTTTCAGCCTTCGGCGCGGCCACAGAACACAAGAGCCTGCTCGCCAAGGCCCAGGGCTACTGCGAAGTAAACGTGCGCAAGATCGGCGTGCCCTACACGATCATTCGCCCGCACGCCTTCATGTCGAACTTCCTGATGTTTGCCGGCTCCATCAAGAGCCAGGGCGCCTTCTACGCGCCCATGAAGCAGGGCAAGATTGCGGCCGTGGACCCGGCAGACATCGCCGCGGTGGCGGTGGGGGTGCTGACGGGCAAGGGGCACTCATCGAAGGCCTACAACATCACGGGCCCGGAAGCCCTGAGTTACGGCGAGTACGCCGAGAAGCTTTCCGCAGCCGTGGGCAAGGCCATCAAGTATGTAGATGTTCCCGCCGCTGACGCCAAGAAAGCCATGCTGGGCATGGGCATGAGTGAGTGGCTGGCCCAGGGCCTCCTTGACCTCTATGACGACTGGGCCAACAACAAGGCCGACAAGGTCACGGACGTCGTCAAGGAAGTCGGCGGCAAGGACCCGACGACCTTTGATGATTGGGCGCAGCAGAACGCTGCTGCCTTCAAGTAGGGCGGCCGCAAGTTGAAAGGGCGCGGGGAGACCCGCGCTCTTTCGTTTGGCGGGGCAGGGACTCGCTGCTGTCAGCCTGGGCCGCCGAGGGGTTTGCGCGAAGGGTAGTGAACCCGCCGCGCTTTTACCTGCACGACCTCGCGCTCGGGATATCTCAAGGCCGTGAGCCTGCCGCCGAACACACAGCCTGTGTCGACACAGACCGTGTTGTTGAGCCAGGCCGGCTCCTTGATGGCCGTGTGCCCGTAAACGACCAGGGGTTTGCCTTCGTAGCTTTGCGCCCAGTTCAGGCGCACCGGCAGGCCGTAGTCGTCTGTTTCCCCCGTGGTTTCGCCAAAGAGGGCGAACTCCTTGACGCGGCCGCCCGTGCGACCATGCATGGGTTCCTTGAGCCCCGCGTGGGCGACCACCAGCCGGCCCTGGTCCAGCAGGTAGTGCCAGGGCAGGGACTCAAAGAAGGCGATCACGGCGGCCTGCGTGGCCTGGCGTTCGCCGGGCGGCAGGGCGTTGAGCTGGGCCAGGGACAGCTCCAGGCCGTGGGCCACTTTGACGTCGTGACCCTGGAGCTTGCGCACGAACTTGACGTCGTGGTTGCCCGGCACACAAAGGCTGCCCTCGGCGCACATGGCCATGACCAGCCGCAGGACCTCGACCACGCACGGACCACGGTCTACCAGGTCGCCAAGAAACACGGCTTTGCGCCCGGCGGGATGTCGCAGGACCTCCTGGCCCTTCTCGTTGCGCGCGGGCAGATAGCCCAGCCATGTCAGCAGTTCCTGAAGCTCGTCAAAACAGCCGTGAATGTCGCCGATGATGTCAAAGGGGCCAGAGAGCTCGGGGCGGCGCGCAGGCAGGGGGGCACGCTCTACCTGCGCGCTGGTGGCCTGGGCCTCGGAATCGATGAGAAAGGCGCGATGAAAGCCCTCGCGATCCAGGGCTTTTTGCCTTCGGGCGGCCAGCTGGCGATGGTCCTCGCCAGGCCGCGCGGGAAGGTCAAACAGAATCGCCACGGGCTCGACATACTGGCGGCGGCACAGCGTGTGGAAGCCGGCCCGATCCTGTACGCTGGCGTTCTCCCCGCCCACCACGGTGAAGCGGCCGGCTTCGAGGCGCGCCTCAAGGATGGGCAGGTCGGCCTCGAAGACTTCATCGGGCCTGAAGTTGCGTTCCATGAACTTGCGGCGTGCCGGGCTGTCGGGCCCGATCAGCACCACCAGCGCAAGTTCGGGAATGGTCAGCTTCATGCAATTGGTGGCCGAGGCGGGACTTGAACCCGCACGAGGGAAACCCCTCAAGGGATTTTAAGTCCCCTGCGTCTGCCGATTCCGCCACTCGGCCCAGCGGCAGAGTGTGCCACGAAGCGCCATGGCCCGCCACCCATGGCATTCCCGTTTAGCGCCAACGCTCAAGGGTTCACGGCGTTGAAACTCAGGAGCTGATCCAGCCTCCCTGTGGCCGTCGCAGCCGGGCAGCGCCCTGGCCATAACCGCAGGTTGCTTGGCAGCCCCCTGATCGCGCACCTGACCCCGGAGCTAACCATGACTCGTTTGTTTGCCGCTGTGCTGGTGCTGGGCCTGGCCCTGTCATTGACCTGGGCGCAGGAGCGCCCCACGTTTGGACGCGGCACGGCCAACTTGCCTTTTGAAGTCGTCACCGTGGACGGCAAGACCGGCTGGAAGGTCACGGGGCGCGGGACCGTCTCGCTGGATGACCTGCTGGGCGGCCTGGCCAACGCCACGGGCCTGCGTGTGTCATTCTCGGCCGACGCGATGGAAGCGAGGCGCACCACCCTGAGCTACATCGCACCGGATACCGGCATGACGCTTTCCAACGCCGAGCTGGCCGCTTACACGGGCGAGCTGCTGGGCGGGCAGGGTATGACCCTGGTGGGTTTCACCACGGGCAGCGCCAAAGTGGCACGCATCGAAGAAGCCGCATCCTTTGCGATCATGGTGGGCGAAGCGGAATTGGGCGCCATGCACCCCGCCGAGTGGGTAACGTTCAGCGCGAGTTTTGTTCATCTTTCGCCGCGGGCTGCCTCCAGTGCGCTGTCCCTCTATCGCGGCGCGGACATGACAGTTGTGGGGCACGAAAGCGGTGCGGTGCTGACGGGGCGAGCCGAGCGCGTTCGCACGGCCGCCCGGCTGCTGCGCGAGATGGACAAGCCGGCCGCGGCGGGCCAGATGGTGCGCACCTATGACCTGCCCGATGGCGTCAAGGCTGACAGTGCCCGGGCCCTGCTGGGCAGCCTCTTTCCCGGCGAAGTCACGGAGGTGCAGAACATTGAGACGCGGGTGACGGTCACCACCCGCCACCAGCCGCGCGTGACGAGCTACGGCAGCCTGGCGGGCAACCGCCTCATTGTGGCCGCAAGCCCGCAGGATCACACGCTGGTGGCCCAGGCCCTGGCATCCATGAAATAGCGCGCAAGCATGGGCGCACTTGGCACAATGTTCCGGCGCGCAAGACCGCGCCGGTTCTATTGGAGATGCTTATGAAGCTTTCAGCGTCGCGTGTGGTGATTTCACTCCTGCTGCTGGCCCTCGCCGGAGTTCATGGTTCTTCGCAGGATGAACCCAGGCCGGCCCCCAAGCTGCCGGAGTGGCGCAGCGTGACGCCCTCGCTGGACTTCCTGGCCCGGCGCCTGTCAGGCGAAGACGCCAACAGCTACGAGTTCAGCTGCCTTGACCTGATGCAGGAGTTTGCGCGTCGCGCCCAGGTTTCCGTGCGCTATGACGCGCGGCAGCTTTCCACGGTGCCCAAGCTCTCCGTGGTGGGGGCGAAGGATGCCGCGCAGCGCCCCCTGTTTGAGCTCTGCCAGAAGTCGCTGGCCCAGGCAACCATGACGCTGATGCCCGAGGCCGGTCAGGCGCGGGCCTTTCAGGTCGTAGCGAGCTACAGCGTGGCAGAGAGTGCGCCCGTGGTGCCCGAGGCGGAACTGCCGGCCCGCTCGCCCAGCGAGTGGTGCGCCGTGGCTGTCAGCCTCAAGGGCAACAACTCCACGGCGGTGGTCAGCCTGCTGCGCGAAGTGCTGACGCGGCAGGGCGGCACCATCACTGTTTCGCAGGACGGTTCAGTGATCGTGCTGGTGGATCAGGCGGCCAACCTCGCGCGCATCCTTCCCCTGGTGCGCGAGGCTGACGTGCTCAAGGCCATTCCCAGGATGGTGGAGTATCAGCGTGCGGCCAAGGTGCGGCTGGACGAACTGGCCAAGACGCTGCAGGCGTTTCTGGCCCGCTATTGCGATGAAATGAAGCTGCGCCGCGACAGCGCCTACCTGAACTGGGAGCCCAACACCCGCCTGCTGATCGGTATTGTCCCCCAGAGCCTGGCGCCCTTCCTGGACAGCGCCGTAGATGCCGCCGAGCGCGCCGCCACCCAGGAAGAGGAGGCGCGCAAGGCCGGGGCCTCGAGCTACGTCATCTTTGAACTGTCTGTGCCCCAGGGCGTGAACGCCGCCAAAGTTCATGCGAGCCTGCGCGCGCTCTACCAGCAGGAGGTCACCCTCTTTGACCTCTACACCCTGCTGAAGGACGAACAGGGCACCGCCCTGCTTATCCGTTGCCGCAACTGGCTGGAGGCGGGGGTGCGCGACGCCTTTGAGCAACTGGCCAGGTAACGCGCCGCAAAACCGGGATTGTCGTAAGGGCCCGCGCAAGATCTGCCGATTTAATGGACAGGTCCCGCCCGGACCTTTGACACGCGTGCGCCGGCCTTCAGATCGCCCTCCGGAAGTAAAGTCCCGCCGCCCTGGAACAGGCTCAAAATCAGGCTTTTTCGGGCACATCACGCCCTTGCATGATGTTTAATCGTGTGGGGGTGCTGCCGGCGCAGGGCCGGCTCGGAGGTGTGCGATGCTGACAAGCACCCACAGTCGCGCGCGCAGAACGCTGGCGCTGGCCCTTTGGGCCGCGGCATTTGCGGCCTTGGCTCCGGCGCAGGATGCCTCGCTCAGGGACGTCATGGCCCGCCTGGAGGACCCGGCGCAGCACGAGCGCGAGTCCGCCAAAGCCGACCTCGCCGCCCACAGAGGCGACCTCTCCCGCCTGCTGCGGCAGGCCATGGCAGGCGCCGGCGATAACCTCAAGACTGAACTGCTGGAAGTGGCGCAGGCCCGCGCCGACGCCGCCCTTGTGGACAGCGCGGCTGGGCTTCTTGGCCACGATGACGAGCGCCTGGCCGCCGCGGCCCGGGCCTATCTGCTGGCGCTGGACAGGGACGCTCTGGTGCTTGAGGGCGAGCCCGATGAGCGCACCCGGCAGCACTGGGCGGACTTCCTGGATTACCGACAGCACTTCGTCATCGCACAAGCGCTGATTGCGGCCTACCTGCTGCCCGGCAAGTACTTCGGCCAGTTCGAGGGTCTCTACCGCACGGAGCCCGACGAGCTCGACGCGCGGCTGCTGGCCCTGGTCAGTCTCGAGGCTCGCTGCGGCGAGGCTCTGAGCGACGCTGTGGTGGCGCGGCTCGCGCAAGGCCCCCAGACCTCCGAGTACACCCGCAACGCGCGCCTGCGCCGCATGTCCAACTCGGCGGCGGTGAAGGCGGCCTATCGACTCGCCTCGCTGGACCGCGCCGACGAATCGGTGGCGGCCTCCATAGCAGATCTGGGTTCTTCGGCGCTGATTTCATCGCTCTACTTCATTCAAGACCTGCGCGTGACGGCCGTGCGCGCCCTGGCGCACAGCGCGGCGCCCGAAGATGTGGCCGACCGCCTGGCCGCGCTGCACGCGGAGAGTTCGCGCGACTATCGTGATGAGATGCTGCGCCGCAGCCTCGATCAGGAGGCGCTGCGCGAGGAGATGGAAGTTGTGCTGGCGCGCTTTGGCCGCCCGGACCTGCTGGAGGCCCGCATTGAACGACAGCGCAAGCGCTACGAGCGTGACGCCGGCGCAGAGGTTTCCGTGCCCTCGCGTTTGAGCCTTGAGGTGGAACTGCAGGTCCGCAACGACGTGGCCTACCTCTACCTGCGGGCCGGTGACGCCCAGGCCGCCGAGCGCGAGTGGTCTGCCACGGCAGAGTATGCGTCTTCCAGACTTGCCGGCTCTACGGGGCGCGCGCGGAGTTCACTCGCGTCTTCCCTTGGGGCGATTTACTATAATCTTGCCTGCGCGCAGTCGCGCCAGTGCAAGACTTCCAGGGCCATCGTGAGCCTGGTCCGGTCGGTCGAGCTTGGTTATGCGGACTTTGCATGGATGCTTGAAGATGGCGATCTCGCGGATCTGCGCGAGACTCGGGCATTTCACGACTGGTTCAATCGCGTCGCTCCGCCTGCCGTTGCTGACCGGCTTGTGGCTGGCCGCTAGCTGCCTTGTCCCCGCGCTGGCCGCGCAGGAGCCTGTTTTCAGCGATACAAGCGGGCCCAGCTCGCCCCATGCCGATGAACGCATGCACGCCCTGGCCGCGCTGTCCAGGCCTGAACTTCTGGCCGGTTGCCGTGCCCTCCTGGCTGCCGAGGGCAGCCAGGCCGCCGACCTGGTGCTGGCCATCGAGGTGCTTGGCCGCGAGCGCGACAAGGCGGACATTTCCCTCATCGCTCCCTGCATCGTCCATGCCGAGCCCGAAGTGGCCGCGGCGGCCATGCAGGCCCTGCGCGGCTATGGCAATTCCGCGCTCAAGGTCATTGAGGCCTTGGGGGCGGACGTCATCGACGCGCCCACGCGCAAGAAGGCGCAGGAGCAACTGCTCAAGGACCACATCTACGCCTGTTGCCGCCGCGACCAGGCCGTGAACCCCTATCAGCTGGACTTTGAGAGCCGCTTTGACGAGCTGTTCTCCGTCCAGGTTGATCTGCTTCCCATCATGCTGGGCCTGCTGCGGGAGTCCTTGCCCGTGGTGCGGCAGGATCTCGGCGGCGTCTACTTCAACCGGCGCTACTACTATGGCTGGATGCCCTCCAACGAGCCCGAGTTCGTGAGCTACGGCGCTCTGGCCGTAGCGGCGCTGGGCCGGCGCTGGCCCGAGGTGCTTCGCCGCGAAGTCTGGGACCTGGTGGACACGCAATCCAATTCCAACAGCTACTACTACGGCGGCCAGGTACGCGAGCCGGTCACGCGCGAAATCTGCTACTACTTTGCGCGCAACGGCCGCGCGGAACACCTGCTCAAGATGGTCTCAGACCTGGACATGAGCACGCGCTGGACGCAGGACCGCGGCTTCACCGCCACCGTGCATTGCGAAATCGCTGCCTGCCTCATGGCCGGCAACGGAGACTTGGTTCAGGCCGCCGAACGCCTGGACAGCGCCCTGGAACTCGTGGAGGCTACGGGGCTGCCGGCCGCGTCCCAGGCGCGTTTCTTGCGCGCCCGGCTGCGGCTGACGCAGGGCGACGAAAGCGGCGCCCTGCGCGACATCGAGGAATCCGTCGAGGCCTCGGCCGATCCCATGTTGCTCATCAGCGTGGATTCTGCCTTCAAGTCTCTGGCCGCCGAGCGGCGCTTTCAGGCCGTGCTGAGTTACTTGGAACTGGTGGCTCGCCGCGTGCCTGAGCCTGCGCGGCCTTTCAAGCGTCAGGATCGCTGATCTTTGAACCTGCCCGGTCTGGACAACGCTTGGTTTCTTCTGGCCGCGCTGCCATGCATCGCCGTGGCCTGTTGGATCTACCTGCGCACCCAGACGCCCCTGTCCCGGACGCGCCGCTATCTTGGCGCGGCGGGTCTGTTTCTGGCCTGCCTGGGTCTGCTGGCGGGCGCGGCGGGCTTGTACTGGAACGTGGGCAGCCGCCGTCAGACCGTGTGGGTGCTGGTGGATCGCTCGCTTTCGGCCGGCAATCGCGCCGAGGTCCGCCTGCCTGCCGTGTTGCGCGACCTGGCCGCAAGCCTGGGCGAGGATGACCTCATCGGTGTGGTCAGCTTCTCTGATGTGCCGCAGCTTGAGGCCATGCCGCAGGAGGCGAGGCGTATCAACCCGGACCTCTCGCTCGCGCCCATGAAGCCCTCAGAGGAAACCTTCCTGGCTTCGGCCCTTTCCTTTGCGCGCCAGCGTACGCCGCCGGGCACCTCCAGCGTCGCTGTGGTCATCAGCGACGGCCATGACAGCACGCTGGCCTACGGCGGCGACCTTCAGCGCGAGGCCAGGGCCGTGGGCGTGCGGGTCTTTGCCCTGCCCGTGGACTCGGACCCGGCCCCCGAGGTTGCGCTGGCCGACTTCGCGGCACGCGTGGTGGGCCGTGAGAAGTCAGTGCTGGTGGCCGACGTCGTGGTCTACTCGACTGTTCGCCAGTCCATCAAGCTCACGCTTTCTGTGGACCGAAGGGAAGTCGCCGTTCGGGAGATCACGGTCGATGAGGGGCGCACTCCCCTGCGCATTCAGTATGAGCCGCCGCGCCTTCAGGCCGCCTATGTGGTGGAGGCCAGCATCGCCGCCGAGCAGGACACCTCGAGCTCCAACAACACGCTCAAGCTGCCGGTCCGCGGGCCGGGCGAGGCGAACATTCTGCTGGTGCATGGTGAAGAGGGACCCGATGAGGCGCTGTTGCGCGTGCTGCGCGCGGCCAACCTGCGGGTGGTGGCCGGGCCTGCGGGCGTCCTGCCCAGCGAACTGGTCGAGTTGAGCCGCTACCAGGTGGTCGTACTGTCGGATGTCGCGGCTTCGGAGTTTTCCACCAGCCAGCACGCGATGCTTGAGCGCTTTGTGCGCCAGGGCGGCGGGCTGGCTATGGTGGGGGGGCCGCGCAGCTTTGCTCCCGGCGGCTATTACGAAACGGCCGTTGAACGCGCCCTGCCCGTCACCTGCAACGTAACCGAGAAGGGCCGCAAGCAGGTGCCCGCCATGGTCATCGCGCTGGACCGCTCGGGCTCCATGGGCGCGTCGGCCGGCCGCGGGCGCGAAACCAAGATGGACCTCGCCAACGAGGGCTGTGTGCTGACCCTGCGCCTGATTCCGCCGGACAGCTTCTTTGGCATGCTCAGCACGGACACGGAAAACGAGTGGATTATCCCTCTGGGGCCGCTTAAGCCCGCCGACCTCAAAAGCGCTGAACAGAAGGTGCGCCGACACACCGCCGGCGGCGGCGGCATCAACATGGCTACCAGCGTGCGCGAGGCCCTGGCGCGCCTGCGCAGCACCAAAACCAGCAGCCGCCATCTGGTGCTCTTCGTGGACGGCAGCGACGCCGACGAGCAAGAGGGCGTGGTCAAGATGATTGAGTCCGCCAACCGGACCGACCTGATTACCGTCAGTGTGATCTGCCTGGGTGACGGCAAAGACGTCGGATTCCTCAAGGATTGCGCTCGCGCGGGACAGGGCCGCTTTGAGCTGGTGCGGGACGCGGCTTCCTTGCCCGTGGTTTTCTCGCGCGAAGCCGCGCAGGTGGGGGGCAATTTCATACGCGAGGAGGAGTTCCAACCCTTCCCGGGCATGTCGGGTTTCTTCAGTGAGGGCTATGACTTTCAGGCTCCCTCCACGCCGCCCTTGCTGGGCTTCGTGGCGGTGACGGCGCGCGAGAACGCCGACGTCTGGCTGTGGACCGACAAAGACAAAGAGCGTCCGCTGTTGGCGAGTTGGCACTACGGCCTTGGCAAGTCCATGGCGTTCACCAGCGACGCCCGAGATCGCTGGGCTGACCGCTGGCTGCCCTGGGGCGGCTATGCCGTGCTGTGGCAGCGCTGGATTCGCTGGCTGTTGCCGCAACCCGAGCAGGTGAGCGGCGTGGAAAGCGAATGGGCCATGACGCGCGAAGGCCCGGAGGTCACCCTGAGCTTCTTTGACAGCGAGGGCTCGCCGCGCCAGTTGGCGGAGCCGCTGGCCGAGGTCTCCCTGCCTGACGGCACTGTCACGGATGTGCCCATGGTGGCGGTGGGCGTGGGCGCCTATCGCATTCGCTTTCCCAAGGTTGGCTCGGGCGTCTATGCCACCACGGTGCGCGAGCGCCCGCCGGGGTCCGAGCAGCGGCTGGCGGCCCGTGAGCACCAGGTGTTTGTGCCGCTGGACGAACTGCGGCGGCGGCCCGCCAACGTGGCGGCGCTGGCCGCCATCTCTCGCATGACGGGGGGCCGGGTGATCGAAGTCGGCGCTGACCTCAGGAACTTCGAGCCCGAGACGACTTTTGACCGTGTGCGGCCCCTCGATGCCATGTTCTGGCTGGCTCTGGCGGGCATGTTCATGGCGCTGTGTGCACGGCGCTTCCCCACGCTCTGGCGGCCCGCAGAAAAGACCCGCGCCGGGGCCCACAACGAGGCCAACACTCGCGCGCTTTCCGCCCGTGCCGCCTTTGATCGCGTGCGTGAGCGCCTGGATTCGCGCGTGCAGGCCGCGCGCCCCGCAGCCTCCGCCACCGTGCTGCCCAGCACGCCGCCGCGTCCCGTGGTGCCCGCAGCGTCGGTGATTCCCGTGGTGCCTGTGGCCGAGGCACCGGTCGCGCCTTCCCCTGAGGCGCCATCACCTCCTCCCCTGAATGCGGACAGCGGGCTCATTGGCGCCATGCGGCGCGTCAAGCGCGAGCTGAAGTCCCGGCAGGAGGGGCAATCATGAGAGCCTGGCCCTGGTTGCTGGTCTTGTTCCTGTCCGTCGCGGGTTGCACGGAAGGCAGCACGACCACGCGTCGGCCCGCCGCAGACCGCCCCGTAGTGGGGCCAGAAGGAACCTTCTGGGATGCCGTGGCCGCAGCCCAGCTCAAGCAGCCGCAACGCATGCGCTATGTGTTCAGCGTCCGGTTTCTTCATCGTTCCATCCTGCCCAAGCACGAACGGCGCGACGCCCGTGACGAAGCCGACTACAATGAGGAAAAGCAGCGCCAGCTCCAGGACCTCAAGGGCATGTCAGCATTGGTAGAAGCCCTGTATGCCGGCTACTGTGACTGGTTGGGTCGCCAGTTGGCCGACCGATTCGTTGAGACCGAGCCCCCGGTCTATGAGATCGATTTTCGCGATGGGTTTGGCGCGGCCAGGGGGCCCAACATCGCGCGAGTCAAGGTGAACTTTCACCACCGCCACGACGCCACGAAACCAACGGAATCCATCATCGTTGCCTTCGTTCAGGAGGGCGACGCCTGGCGCATAGACGGCATCAGCCCGGACAAGCTCTTCGGTACATTTACGCCTTGAGGACGGAAGTTTCTTCCACCGTTTGGCCTTTGCGCCTGCGGGCGCGGCTGCGCGCCTTGGCATGGCAGTTGCATTCCTGCCTGTAACGGGAGGATGCATGAAGAAGCTCTTGATCATGTTCTGGGCGTTCCTGGCGGGCTGCGCGGCACAACCTGTGGCCGAGCCGCCCCGCGAGAAAGCCCAAGGCCAGCCTGCTCCGCAGAACCATAAGGCCCGCCTGCAGGGTGAGGCTGACGCCGGAGAACGTGAGGCCATCGGGGCGTTGCTGGCCGCGGCGGAACTGGGCGACGAGCACCAGGCCCGCGCACTGCTGACGGAATACGCCCTGGCTGAAATCGAGGCCTTGCACGAGGGGCTGGGGCCCTGGCTCAAGCTGTTGGCCTCGGGCCGACTGAGCCTGACGGAACTCTACACCCGTGAGGGGGCCGGGGGCCGCTTCCAGGTGGCACGCTGGGAGCGCGACGGTGGCAGCTTGGAACTCGGCTTCTTTCTCCTGCGTGAAGGCGGGCGCCTGAAGCTGGACAACCTGTTGTGCACGGGCCCCATCGCCCCAGGCATTTCGCCGGCCCTGGCCAGTTCGCGCTCCAATGTGCTGCGGGCCTTCTGGGCCTACTATGGGGCGCTGCTGGCGCTGGCGCCGGAGTCCTTGCCCGGGGAAGCGGCCCAGGCGCCGGCCGTGTCGCAGCGCGTCAGGCTCAGCCTTTGGCGCACCTCGACGCTGCCGGAACTCAGGCGGGCCATGCAGGCCGCGGGCCCCGCCTCAACCCGCGAGAACACGACGGCCTACCTCGACGCGGCCTGCCGGGTCCTTGGCGGCTTCAACCTGCCGGAAGTGCGCGAGGCGGACCTGAAGGAAGGGCGCCTGGTGGTCCTGTTCACGCCGGCGCCGGAGCAAAGCGATGCCGGAGCCCTGCCCTTTCTCATTGAGTATCGCAGCCGCTGGTGGCACGGCATGCAGGTGCTATGCAGTGAGCAACGGGTGCAAAGCACGCCGTGAAACGCCAGCCAACTGCCTGAAACGTGCCTTCCAGCAGCCTGAGCGGCACTCCGGCCCTTGCCTTACGCCTTGAAAATCGGGCTTCTCAACTTGTTAAGCGGCCTGTTAGGAGTGTTCTTCAATGGCGTTGAGTACCCGCAGGTTGATAAACCCGCCCAGGGGTAACAGCAGAAGGGCGCAGACCACGGCGGGCGTGCTCAGTTCGAAGGACACCGTTGCGAACAGCACGGCCACGTCCAGGAGCGTAAGACCCAGCCAGAGCAGGCCGTTGAGCGTGTTGCTGTCGCGTGCAAACACGAAACGGGCAAGGGGCCAGCTCATGAAAGGCAACGCCGCCGTTGCGGCCAGCACTACAAGCGCACGCCACACTACGGCCCACACCGAGGCCCAGAATCCGGAGCCGTCGTCTTCCGCCGCTTGGGGCTTGGCGCTGCCGGACAGCCCGGTGATGGTTAGAGTCTCTCCGATGCTGGCGGCGCGATCCTTGCCCGCGGCGCGCACGATGCGCATGACCTGGAAATCGCAGCGGCCTGAGTCCGCGCCGCTGACAACCTTGGCGCTGATCTGAATGACTTCGTCGGCCTCGCCCGCACGCTCGAACACCTTGGCGGGGTCGGCCTCGTTGGGCTGCTTGCCAAGGATGGATTTGAAGATGCCCGTGGCGCGCTCCTCGAGGTCGGGGTCCGGGGGCTTGATGGCCTTTACGCCCGCCACGGCGTTGAGCCGCTCAAACGTGCGATGGCGGATCTCGCCGTTGGTGGTGTCGCCCAGCACGGGCATGACCACCACGCGCTGCTCGCCCAGGCGGCGTACCTGGTCGGCGTAATGCTCGCTCAGCCTCTCGAGGGCGTCGGACAATGCTTCGCGCTGGAGTTCCTTAAGGTCGTCGGGCGGCTTGAAGAAATTGGCATAGACCAGCCACCCGACCAAGGCCAGGGCCGCCAGCCCCACGCCCACGGAGAAAACCTTGAAACCGGGGATGTTGTCCAGAAGTGCCACGCCGCCGCTTCCCTGGTGTCTTGACTACGTAATTCAAACCTGCGAACCGGGCTCTGAAGCCTGTGGTTCTTCCCGATCTTCCCGTTCTTTGCGGCTGCGGCGCGTGGTCCGCTTGCCCTTGATGGGCCGGCCCTCATGGACCTCCGTGCCCTTGCTATCGTCCGCCGCGGGTTTGGCTGTTGCGATGAAGTTGCCCGTGGCCTCCGCCGTCAGTTCGGCTTCGCTTTTCTTCAGATGCATGATGACGATTTTCTCGGTGCGCCGGTCGGCCGTGACGGGAGCGCCGGCCTCGGCGAACAGGTTATCCATGCGCCGCGCGATCTCGCTGGCGCTTGCCTGGCGGGCACCCTCTTCCTTGGCCTGTTCCATCTGCGTGCGCAGGTCGGCGATGGACTTCACCTCGCCCGTCAGATACTTCAGGCGCGTCTGTACCCGCTCGAGTTCCCGCTGGCGGGCAATCAGGAAAGACTCTGTTTCATCCAGCTTGCGGCGCGTTTTGTCAAACTCGCTCTTGTCCTTCGCAGCTTCCTTCTCCAGCAGCGACAGCCGCTCCTGGGCCTGCACGAGCGACTTTTCCATGTCACCCTGCTCGCCCTGCGCCCGCTGGCTCGCGCGGGCCACCTCCTGCAGGGCCGCGCTGCGTTCAGTCTCGGCGTGGGTCAGGCGCTCGCGCAGCAACTGAAGCTCAGCCTCCGTGCGGCGTCCGCTGTCCGTCAGGCGTTCGGTCGTGGCGCGGGCATCTTCCTGCGCGGCATCGAGCTTCTGCTCAAGGTCCATCAGTCTCAGTTCCGCTGCCACCAGTTTCTGGCGCGTGGCGAGAAACTCCGTTTCAACTTGCCCGGCCTTCTGGCTCTGGGCGGCGGCCGCCTGATCCAGCTCCCGGCGCAGGCGCGCCTGCTCGGCTTCGGCCCGCTCGGCGCGCTTGGCCAGTTCCGCTTCGGACTGGCGCAGGCGGGCGGCCTCCTTCTCGCGGGCCTGCATGCCGGATTCCAGGGCGCCATGGGCGCGCCGCAACTCCTCGATTTCGCGGCGCAGGCGAGAAACGGTTTCCTCCGCATCTTTGGTTGTCGTGGAGACCAGTTTGAGCCGCGCCGAGGTCTCGCTCAGTCGTGCCTGATTCTCGCCCAGGTTGCGGCGTGCCTCACTCAGTTCGAGCTCCATCTGCCGGATCTGGGCCGCGCGCTCATTGGAAAGGGTCTCGGCTTCAGCCAGTTGGCCGCTGACCACTTCCACGTTGCGGCGCTGCTCCTTGAGGCGGGCCTCGGCCTGCTTCTCCTGCTCCTTGGCGCCGGCCAGGGCGGCTTCAAGCTGGGTAATGCGCAGTTCGGCTTCGGCGCGGCGGGCTTCGGCCTGGGCCAGTCTGCCTTCGTTCTCGTGGCGCTGGCGGATGGTGCGTGTGGCGCGGGCCGCCTCGCTGCGCAGGTCTTCGGCCTCTCCCTCCAAAGCGACGATGGAGGCCTGGGCATTGGCCAGGCGGGTTTCCGTTTCAACGAGTTCTTCGCGCAGGGCAGACAGGGTGTCCTGCAAGTCCTGAACCTGCTCGTCGCGGCGGGCCACCTGGTCCTTGCTCTGGTTGAGCTTCTCCTTCAGGGCCTCAATGGTGCGGGCCGCCACCTCGCGTTCGGAATCCGCGGCCTCCAGACGAGCGAGAAGCTCCTCCCGTTCGCCCTCGCGCAGCGTGGCGCGTTCGATGACGCGTGTCATTTCACGCTCGGCTTCCTGCCGCGTATGGGCCAGCTCGTCCAGGCGTGCGTGCAGAGTCCGGACTTCATCTGCCAGGGCGCGCCGCTGCTGTTCAGTTTCGGCCGCACGCCGCCTGGCCTGTTCGAGTTCCGAGAATTGCTCGCGCTCGACGCGGGCCAGGCGTTCGCGCGCTTCGGAGACCGTAAGCTCCAGGGCGGCGCGGGCGTCTTCGAGCGCCAGCGCCCGCTCCTGCGCGATGCGCTCGCTTTCGCGTAGCAACAGGTCCAGCTCGTGGCGCTCGCGCACCATCACGGCCATGCGCTCGGACGTGGCCTTGAGCTCGGCGCGCAACTCGTCCAGTTCGGCCCGCAGGGCGCCCAGGCCGCGCAGGCTGGCTTCGGCTTCTTCGACGGCGACATCCGCGCGAGCCAGCGATATCGAGGCGGACGGGGTGTGGCCGTTGGAGGGGCGCAGGATGGCGGCCTTCTCTCGCTCCAGCAGCCGCAGGAGTTCGGCGGGTTCAAGATCAAGGTCGATGCCGTCGGGGTCGAAACGGCTCAGGGGCTCCAGCATCTCCTCGAGGCTGCGCTGAAACGAGGGATCGGCCAGGGACTCGAGATTTCGCGTCAGGCGGGCGCTGGAGGAAGCGCGGCTGGCGCGCAGCGAAAGGGCGTGGCGCCCGACCACAGCCAGTAGCAGCCGGCCAAGCTGGTTGCAGCGCGCCTGGGTGCGGGCGAACTCGTCGCGTACGTCGCGCAACAGGCCCGGCTCGCGGTTGCTTTCGCGCAGGCGCGAAGACAGGGTCTGGGCCCGGCGTTCCAGGGCCAGTACCTGGGTCAGGGAGTGAAGAAAGAAGCACGACAGCGCGGCGAGCTGGAACAGGCTCTCGTTGTCTCGGTATCTGAACAGGCTGGCAGTAAGGTGAAAGGCTGCGTCCTGGTGGGGAGGCAGGCCCGTCAGGCCGTAGATGGCGACGCAGCGGCGCTGCAATGCATCCACCTGGCCGTCGAATTGCTCGAACTCGACCAGGGGCAGGTCAAGGATGGCCTGTTGTGGCATTGCGGCATCCGCTGGACTTGGCCCATTGTAGCGTGTTCAACGCCTGGGGGCGCTACTCTGTTTCGGCCAGGGGGGCCGCGCCCGAAGGCTGATTCGGGGGGGCGGCCTCGCCCTGGGGCGGGGCAACGGGCGGCGACTTGGCGGAGGCCGCGGCCTTGCGCCGTCCCGAGCGCTGGGCGTCGCGCTTGGGCCGCAGGGTTGAGGCCTCACCGCGGGCTTCCTCCGGCTGGTAGTCCATCAGACGCTGGAGCTTGCGCAACGCCTCGTTCTCGATCTGGCGCACGCGTTCGCGGGTGAGGTTGATCTGCTCGCCAATCTCCGAGAGTGTCAGGGGCCTGTCCGTGCCGATGCCGTAACGCAGGCGCAGGATCTCGCTCTCGCGGGCGTCCACGGCGTTGAGCAGGTGCACGAGCTTCTGAAGTTCGGCGTGGAGCACGACTTCATCGCCGGGGTCGCTGGCCTTTTCGTCAGCGATGATGTCATTGAAGCTGGACTCGCCGTCCTGACCTACCAGCTCCGCGGGCTGGTTTCCGGCGTTCATGGCGCGGCGGATCATCTCGACCTGTTCGCGATTGAAGCCCAGGTCCGTGGCGATCATGGCAATGTCGGGCGCCTGCTCGCCCTTGCGGGTGATCTCCACGAGCTTGTGCTTGACGCGCGAAATCCACTCCACCATGTAGCTGGGCACGCGCACGGTCTGGGCGCTGTTGAGCAGAGCGCGCCTCATGGCCTGCTTGATCCAGTGCACGGCGTAGGTCGAAAACTTGTTCTCGCGCTCGGGGTCGAACTTCTCGACGGCGCGCATCAGGCCAATGTTGCCCTCGGCCACAAGGTCCATGTAAGACAGCCCGCGGTGCAGAAACTTCTTGGCTTCCGCCACCACGAGCCGCAGGTTGGCGCGAATCATGCGGTCGCGCGCCTCGGCGTCTCCCTGCTGTACGCGCCGCGCCAGGCTGCGCTCTTCTTCGAGAGTCAGCAGGGGCGTCTCGCGGATGTCCTTCAGGTACAGCTCAAAGCTGCCGTCATCAATGTAGTGTCGCATGGCCGGGGGGCCCCTCGCGCAGACGCTGCACTTCTGTGTGATGATTTAACCGCCTTCGGGCCTGCGTTACAAGCGGCCCCCTTCAGTTGCAGCCGCCAGGTGTCGATGAATGTCGATGACGCGGCACTGTGGCCGCGCTGTCCGCGAGTCCATTGTGCGCATCAAGGCTAAACTGGCCGAAAAGGCGGGCCTGCTCAAGGCTTTGCCGCTGGGCGTTCTGGCGCCGGCGCTGTTGCTCACCGGTGTGGGCATTGCGTTCATTTTCTCGGCGTCCACCGACTTCACGCTGTCGGAGAGCAGCCTGGGCGTAGGCAGCGGCTTTCACCTGCGGCAGGCGGCCTTTGCCTGCCTGGGCCTGTTGATCATGATCTGCCTGGCGGTCACACCTCAACGCTGGCTCTCCGGCGGCTGGCCTTTCTGGATTGTGGGTGGAATGCTGATGCTGGGCGCCGTAATGGTCTTCGGCCGCACGATCAACGGTGCCAAGAGCTGGATTTCGCTGGGCCCCATTGCCCTGCAGCCCAGCGAACTCTGCAAACCGCTGCTGTGCGTGGCGCTGGCGGGCTTTCTGCGCTTTCGCCGACACATCGACAGCCTCGGTGCCCTGCTGGCCTGCATTGCCATTACGGGCCTGTTCTTCGTACCCATCCTGATGCAGCCCGACTTCGGCACCTCGATGGTGTTCATTCCCATGGTGGGGGCCATGTTCTGGGTAGCCGGCGGCAACCGCCTGTACATGTGGGTTTTGGGCCTGATCGGCGCTGCAGCCTTCCCCTCGGCGTACCTGCTGGGCCTGCTGAAGCCCCACCAGGTCAAGCGCATCGACGTCTACCTGAGCAGCGTTTCAGGCGACGTGATGGACAAGACGGGCGATGGCTACCACATGATGCAGAGCATGACGGCCATCGGCAGCGGCGGATTCACCGGCAAGGGTTTTGGCGAAGGCACCCAGAGCCAGCTCGCCTTCCTGCCGGAGCGCCACACGGACTTCATCTTCGCCGTATATGCCGAGGAGACGGGGCTGGTGGGTGTTGCCCTCTTTCTCCTGCTGTTCTTTGTGCTGCTGGAGCGAATGCTGGCCGTCGCGCGCGACACCCGCGAACCCTTCTCGCGCCTGCTGGTGGTGGGCATTGCCACCATGTTCTTCACGCAGGTTGCCATCAACATCGGCATGGCCTGCGGCATCATGCCCATCACGGGCCTCACGCTGCCCTTTGTGAGCTACGGAGGTTCTTCGTTGTTGACGAGCTTCGTAGGCCTGGGTCTGGTGGCCAACGTGGCTGTGCAACCTCAGCGAGTGATGGGCCGCGAAGTCTTCTGATTCCCTGGTCAAAGCACAACGCGCGGCATGGCCGCGCGTTGTTGGCTTTGGGCGAAGTCTTAGAAGAAGTAGGTGGCACCGAAGACGAAAGTGACGGTCATCGGGTTGTCGCCGCTGGCGCTGAAGAGGCCCGCGCCGTTGTAGTCGGCCATGATCAGCTTGACGGACAGCGGAATGCTGATGATGGTGGAGAAGCGGAAACGCCAGTTGTTGATCAGGTTGCCCGTGCGGCCCACGAAGATGGGCGTGATGTTGAAGTCGAAGCCCAGGTTGGCCTGATAGGCGGGGATGAAGTTGCCACGGCGCACGGCGATGCCCGGGAAGTCAGGAGTGCCGTTGCCGTCGACGTCGGTGGTACGGTTGTAGAAGCCGATATCAAAATTGTCGTTGAGCACGTTCTGGCCGAAGGTGGGGGAGCCCGCCGCGCCATCCACCAGCCCGCCGTCAACGCCCATGCGGTAGTTCACTTCGAAGAACAGGAAGGGCGAAATGGAGAGCAGGTCCTCGGCCTTGGGGATGGAGATCGGAACGTCGGCCATAATGCCGAAGTCCATGCCGATGCTGGCAAAGCCGTTGAGGTCGCTGAAGTCTCCGAAGAGCAGGCCGACCTTGGGGCCAACGATCAGAGCGAGGCCGAAGTTCTCGCGGGTGCGGCGGCCATCAGTCTCGATGAACTCGCTGCTCCAGAGGTTGATAGTGAAGTCAAAGCCCGCGTACATCAGCATGACGCTTTCGTTGATGGTCTCGTAAGCGTCATTGTCAACCGAACGCGAAGCGTTGGTGCCGATGTTCATCGAGTACAGCTCAAGGCCGAAGTCCGTGCCAATGACGCTGTTGTCGGAACCGATCTGGAAGTCAACGTCCAAGCCGAAGATGCTGCGGGTCTGGGACTGGGCGTTGCGGCGGCGGAACACCGCCTCCAGCGCGCCGCCCACAGTGTCACGCCCGAGAGCCTCCCGGCGGAAGTCCGAAGGGCCGGCCATGGCCACACCCAAGCCGACGCCGAAGCCGCCCGTGGAGTACTTGCCTTCGTGGGTGTTCATGTTCATGAGCTGCGGGAAGCGCTGGGCGCTGACCGTGGGCGCCAACGCGCCAGCCATGAGGGACACCATCAATGCGAGCCAAACCAAGCGCATGCCGATTGCTCCTGATCGCAATGAACACAAGCTGTGCGGCACGACGCCTTTATGCGCCGCTGCCTCTGCACGAGCTATTTGCACTTCTTGGGGGTGTGCGCAGATTCAATCGGCGAGTGGCGGGGATGTCAATTCCCAAATGTCCCATGACGCAGGGAAATCGTGATCGTGACTTTGGCGCAGCCCCGCCAGGAACTCCAACCCAAGTCCTAGCCCGGCCAAGGCTTGCTTGCCTGCCCGCATTTCCTAAACCTAACCTATTGAGTAAAGCGATTCAGCGCGGCGGCCGGCCCTGGCGCCGCCCATCAGGCGTAAGCCGAGGGATCATGACGGCGGACAAATCCTCCACGTCTCGAGTGAATCCGCTGCGGGATTTGCGGCGTATCACGCAGATTGACCAGGAGGTCGTCTGGCATCCCTACACCCAGATGGCGGAGTACGGCGCTCAGGAACCCCTGATCGTCCAGCGCGGCGAGGGCGTCTACCTTTATGACGTGCGTCGCCGCCGCTTCCTCGATGGCTATGGCTCGATGTGGTGCAACGTCTGGGGTCACTGCCATCCTGAGCTCGTAAGCGCCATCCAGTCGCAGGCGGCCAAGCTCTGTCACTCCAGCCTGTTTTCGGCCACCCATGAGGCCGCCATCGAGTTTGCCTACAAGCTGGTTGAGTACATCAAGCTCGATTTCCGGTTCGCGGACGCACCTCCCACCCTGGGCCACGTCTTTTTCTCGGACAACGGCTCCACGGCGGTTGAAGTTGCCATGAAGATGGCCCTGCAGTACCAGAACCAGATTGGCCAGCTCAAGCGCCAGCAATTCCTCGTGTTTGACGGCAGCTACCACGGCGACACCGTGGGCGCCATGAGCGCGGGCAGCATTTCGACGTTCAACCGCAAATTCGGCTCTGTTCTCTTCACCGTGCATCGGGCGCCTTATCCCATGCAGGTGGACCCCGATGACCGGCCCTCGAACTGGCGCACGGCTGAGCGCGCCATGGAGGCCCAGCTCGCGGGCCTGAGCGACCGGCTGGCCGCCGTCATCATCGAGCCCGTCGTGCAGGGCGCGGCCGGCATGCGCCCGCTTTGCGACGACTACCTCGTGCGTGTCAAGAAGTACTGCCAGGAGTACGGCATTCTGCTTATCACGGACGAAGTGTTCACGGGCTTCTGCCGCACCGGTCCCCTGATCGCCAGCAGCAAGGAAATGGTCGAGCCGGACATCCTCTGTCTGGGCAAGGGCCTCACAGGCGGCACTTTGCCCATGGGTGTGACGGTGGCCAGTAGCCGCGTGTTTGAGGCGTTCAAGGGCGAATGGTCGGAGATGAAGCAGTTGCTGCACGGCCACACGTTCAGCGGCAATCCTCTGGCCTGCGTGGCCGCGAGCAAGAACCTCGACATGATTGAGGAGTACAAGCTGGCGGGTATCGTCAAGCAGAGGGCCCGCGAGCTTTCTCAGATGCTCAGGGCGCACGTGGCCAAGCACCCGAGGGTGGGTCCCATCCGCCAGCGCGGCCTGGCCGTGGGAGTTCCGCTCAAGAATGCGGCAGGGGCCGACGATCTCGGCCACGAGGAGGACGGGGGCTACGAGCAGCGCGCCGAGGCTGAAAAGGTGTGCCAGGCCTGCCTGAAGAAGGGCGTGCTGCTGCGGCCCCTTGGTAACGTGATTACGATTGTGCCGCCCCTCAACATCGAGGTGCATCATTTGGAGGAAATCGTGGCGGCGCTCGAGGAAGGCTTGAAGGTGCTCAGCTGACATGGGCGACTCCATCATTCACAGTGAACGCCGCTTCCAGGAGGCCTTCGAGGGCCAGGACTTCTTTTTGCTCCTTGAGGCGGACCGGCACATCTCCATGGCCAGCCAGCGCCTGCGCGTGCTGCGTTACATCAACCCGGTGAACTCGGCGGCGATTGCCAAGCGCTACGTGGAGCGCGAGAACCCGCCCAAGGAGGCGCCGCAGTACGAGTACAAGGAACTGGACTTCGACCCTGAAGTCTTCAAGGTCGAACTGCTCAACCTGCCCATCATCAACAGCGAGCTGGGCCGCATTTACCGCGCCAAGCGAGACGAAGTGTTCAACATTCTGGCCATGCTCGAGGCTCGCGGTTCGCCCGAGTTTTGTGACTGGAGCCGTCTGCTGTATGGCACAGCTGACAAGCGCACGCTTGAGATCGCCAATGAGTGGTTGCGCCTTGAGGCGGAGCCGCCGGAAGAACACACCATAGACGCCAAGGAGGCCAAGAACCGCCTTACGGCCATTGTTCGCAAGCAGCGTTTCTTGTGCGAGATCCGCGTGCGCAGCTATCTCTCCAGCGACGCGGCGGCAGGCGAAGTGGCCGTGGCCCTGAGACGGGGCGCCTACTACAGCGACAACGATATCAAGAGCCTCGCCGTCCACGAAATCCAGACCCATGTGCTGCGCACGCGCAACGGAGAAATGCAGCCCTTCCGCGCGCTGTTCTTCCACGGCTTCCCGAGGCTTGAGGATGCCGCCAGCGGCTACCTGGCCACGGAAGAGGGTCTGGCCACCTTTAATGAGGAGCTGGCCGGCGTACTGACTTCGCGCCGTCGGCGCATTCTTGCCGGCCGTGTCAAGGCCGTGTACCTGATGGATAAGGAAGAGATGTCCTTCTACGACATCTTCAACACCCTGGTGAACGACGACAAGTTCACCAAGGAAGAGGCCTACACCATCTGCGAGCGCGTTTTCCGCGGCGGCGGCTACACCAAAGACCACCTCTATCTCAGCGGCTATGAACAGGTGAAGAAACTCTGGAGCGAAAGCCCCGAGGGTTTTGAGCTGCTTTACATGGGCAAGGTCGGTGTCGCCCACCTGCCCATCGTCAAGCGCCTGTTCAAGAACGGCAACGGCATCCTCTACCCCGCGCGTCACCTGCCCGTGTTCTTCCAGGAACTCGATGCCGCACGCCGCCTGCGCATGCCGCAGGAGAAGCCCGAAGAGGACGAGCACGACGACTGAAAAACTCAAGCTTCAGGCTTGAGCGTGCGCGTGCCGTTGACGTTACGGGTGACCCCCTGGGAGTCCATGTATTCCAGCAGGGGAATCAGGAATTTGCGGCTGGTGGGAAGCACCTCTTTGAAGTCCTTGGCGGCGGCTTCGCCTTTAGCCTTGAGAAAATCGGTGATGCCCTTGCGCGCAAATTCGAGCGCCTTGGTCGAGAACAGCACGCCGTCATGAAGCACGCGGGCCCGCCCGCTGCCCACAAGATAATCGATGGCGTTCTGCGTCGTAGTTTCGTTCTGACCGGCGGCCTTGGCCAGCTCCTTGAGGGTGGGCGGATTGAGCATGGACTCTTCCAGCTGCACGGCGATGCGCTCGACGATCTTCTTTTCGTCGGCGCTCAAGACGCCGCCGCGGCCGGGCAGCCCCAGCAGCTCACCCCGGATCTCCACCTGGCCGGCGGAAACGGCGGCCTCCACCACGGAGGCGAAGGTGCGGCCGTCCAGCCCCATCTGCGCCTGGACACTGGCGGCTTTGGGGCCCAGTTGCGCCTTGTTGTTGTCGTGAAAGCGGTCGATGATGGACACCAGTACCGCCCTGGCCCTGGCGCGTGCATCGCGGTGAATCAGGGCGCGGGAGGGGCCGAATTCCTCGACGGCGCCTTTGGCCAGGACCTGTTCAACCAAAGGCGCAAGGGCGCCGGCCCGCAGTTCCGTGGCCTGTGCCAGGCGCTGGCGGTCGATGCCCGCGGGCCCGGCATCCTCGATAGCAAGCTCGACACGCAGGACCGGGTTGTCGGCGGCCGTGGCCCAGGCAGACAGGCGCTGCATCAGGGCCGCATCGGAGCGGGGAAGCTGGTCGCGCTCGCCGCGGATGACCTGGCCGCCGCCCAGCGTGATGGCCGGCGAGGGCAGCCGCAGGATGAAGCGGTCGCCCATGCCGGCGACCACGGGCTCTTCAAGGATCAGCTCGCAGTCGCAGGTCTGGCCTGGTTCGACGCTCTGGCGGTCGAGCAGAAACAGCGTGGCAACGATCTCGCTGGTGCCCACGTGGAATTTCACTTCGCTGCGGTGCTTGAGCGTGCGCGGCGCCTTCTCCAGCAGGCGCAACCTGACGCTGAAATGGCGCGAGGGCGAAAACACGCCCGGCTCGGCTACGGTGTAGCCGCGCTGGCAGGCCGTGTGGTCAACGCCCGCAAGGTTCAGTGCGGTGCTGTGACCGGCCCGGGCCTCCTCAATGGCAGCGTGATAGGCCTGGATGCCGCGCACTTTGCCTTTCTGTTCTCCGGGCAGAATCACGACGTTGTCGCCCAGTCGCACGCGTCCTGAAACCGGAATCCCCGTGAGCACCGCACCCTGCCCCTTGGCCGAGAACACGCGCTGAACGGGCATGCGGAAGGCGCCCTGAGTGTCCTTGGGCTTTGTGGCCTCGATGGCTCCCCCCAGAGCCTTCCACAGCGCATCGAGGCCTTGACGCGTCAAGGCGCTGACCGGCACCACCGGCGCCGACTCCAGGAAGGTGCCTTTGACAGCGTCGCGCGCGTCCTCGGCCGCCAGCTCCAGGGTGTCGGCGTCCACGAGATCTGCCTTGTTGAGCGCAATGACCCCGCGCTGGATGCCCAGCAGGGTCAGAATCTCGATGTGTTCGCGCGTCTGCGGCATCACGCCGTCGTCGGCAGCGATCACAAGCAGCACGATGTCCACGCCGCTGGCGCCCGCGACCATGTTCTTTACGAACTTCTCGTGTCCCGGCACGTCGATCATGCCGATGCGGTACTTGCCCTGGTACACGAAGTTGGAGAACCCCAAGTCTATGGTCATCCCGCGCTCGAGTTCTTCGCTCAGGCGCGTGGGGTTTTTGCCGGTCAGGGTCTGCACGAGCGTGCTCTTGCCGTGGTCGATGTGGCCGGCGGTACCGATGACGACATTTCGGATTTCGGTGGCAGCTTCGGATGTTTGAGGCTCGGTCATGGCGGGATTGTCGGATGGGGATTGACGATTGTCGATTGCCCGTCGTTCAATTTCCGATCCACTGCATCGAATCTTCGGAGGTCTGGCCATGTCCGTGCTTCTTGAGTTTTCCATGTCTCCCCTCGACAAGGGAGAAAGTGTCGGTGCCTTTGTAGCCCGCAGCCTGGACATCATTGACAAGAGCGGCATTCCCTACCGGCTCAACCCCATGGGCACCGTGATCGAGGGCGAGTGGGACCAGGTCATGGCTGTGGTCAAGGCCTGCTACGCGGCCATGCGCAAGGATTGCCGCCGTATCTCCTGCAGCATCAAGATCGACGCCCGCGAGGGGCACGAGGGCCGTCTCAAAGCGAAGGTGGCCTCCGTCGAGGAGCGGGTGGGGCGTAAACTCAACCAATGAGCCGGTTGCGCCTTCCCCCGCGATTTTGACCAGCCCGCTAGCCGCAAGGCCATACCCTGCCTAAACTTGCTCCCGTGAACCAGCTCGTCTATACCCACGAAGGCCGGCGTGTAACCGTGCCACTCATCGATCGCCCGGTCTCCCTTGGCCGCGGCGATGCCGCCGACCACTGCCTGCCGGACAAGACGGCAAGCCGCGTCCATGCCCAGTTCATTCTGCGCGACGGCAAGTGGTGTGTGGAAGATCTTCAGAGTGCCAACGGCACGCTGGTCAACGGCAAAAAGATTGGCGGCATTGTCACGCTGGCGCCCGGCGATGTCGTGCGCATTGGCGCCACGGAACTGAAGTTTGAGGGTGAACCACTCAAACCGGCCTCCGAGCCCGAGCAGGAGATTCCCCGTCTCGTTTTCCAGCCTGATCCCAACGCGGCTCCGGTAGTGGTGCTCATCAAGGGCCGCATCACCATTGGCCGCAAGCCTGAAAACTCATTGCAGATTGACAACAAGGGTGTTTCGGGCACGCACATTGAAGTCGTGCGCGCCGGTCGCACCTGCACCCTGCGCGACCTGGAGTCCAGCAACGGCACCAGCGTGGCTGGCCGCGACGTGCGCGAATGTGTGCTGAACAACGGCGATGCGATCGTTCTGGGCAAGGTCGCCAAGCTGCATTTCATCGATCCGTTGGCACAGCCGGTCCCGGCAGCTTCGCCGGGCCAACCCCCTGCTCAACCTGCCCCGGCTGCGCCGCCGGCGGCCTCCGGGGGGCCGGTGCAGCCCGTGGCCGGGGGCGCCTCCGATCGCGGCAGCTTTGAGCCTGTGGCTGAGCCGCAGGAAAGCCTCGCGGGTGTCTGGGGAGTCAACCTGGTCATTGGCTTGCTGGTGGCGGGCGCGCTCGTTGCAGGCGGCTTCTGGCTGTCGAGCCTGTTGAGTTCTTCTCCCGGTGAGGCGCGCGGTCCGGCCGTGCAGCCGCCCCAGGCCGATCTGGCCCTGAGCTTTGAGGGCAGCATCGATGGCCAGGGCAATCCCGCGGGCTGGACGGCGCGCTTTGAAGCGCCCGGCAAGGGTAAGGCCATGCTCGCCCTGGACCCCGACAACCCGGGCGACGGCTCGACGTCCCTGCGCATCGAGCAGTCCCAGACGGGTGAGGGCGCGGGCATGCTGATTCTCGCCGCCGACAAGCCCAGGGACTGGGAACTGACCGGCACCGTGCAGCTTTCCTTCATGGCGCGGGGCCAGGATGTTTCGCTGGCTTGCCTCGCCTGCGCGCTGGAGACGGAGGGCCGCCAGCAGACGCTGGTGGCCACACCTCTCAAGGGCCTCAGCTCTCAGACCTGGACGGAGGTCAAGGCCACCGGCACGGTTCTTGAGAGCCCCAAGGGCGCCAGGCTCGTGCTCCTCATTGCGGGCTCCTTCGCCAGACTGTGGCTGGACCGCGTCTCCGTCAGCCGCGTTTCCGACACGGCTCCGGCACCCCTGGAAGCCATCTCAAGCGGGGATCTGAAGCTGACCCACGACCGCAGCCGCACCGGGGAGTGTGTGATCTCCCATGCGAATACGCACCAGTTGCGCGTTGTGCCGCGGGTGCTGGCGCCCAACGATCGGCAGCTTTCCGAGTCCGGCTTCTGGACCATTGGCGCGCGAGACAAGCGCGATCTCGCATTCCTGGCCGCCCTGCCTTCGCGCGGCATTGTCTCCACCGTTGATTTCCGGCCCGAGCCTTGCGCTGTGCAGTATCTCCAGGAGCCGGGCATCAGGATTACCTACGGGTTGCGCAACGACGTTCAGGGAGCCTCGCTGGCGGCTAACATTGAAATTGCGTTGACTGACCAGGCCGTGGTAACCGTTGCGGACCTCCGCGGCACACCCCTAACGCTGAGCCTGGCCGATTTTCACGGCTTTCCCTATTCGACGGTTACGGAGATTTCGATTGAGCGCCAGGGACTCTGCGTGGCGTTTCCGCGCGGCGCCGTGCTCTGGCTGGACCAGACGCGCAAGAACGTACTCGTTGCCACCGTGCGCTCATCACACGAAACCAAGCGTCACGAAGTCAGCCTTGACGTCTATCCCCATAGCCTGGCACACGCCCGGCTCTATGCGCGCCTGCTTCGGGAGGCCGAGGAGTTTGACTCGCGCTCCTTGTTCAGCGCGGCACTGGCGCGCTACACCTATCTGTTGGAAAAGGCCCCCAGCACGCTGGCGGGTCTGGACGCCGTGAAGGAGCGGGTCACGCGCATCAAGACGCGGCGCGACGAACTCCACGCCGAGGCGCAAACGGCGTATGCCGTGGCCAAGGACACCCGGACGCTGCTGGCCATTGACCAGGCGCAGCGGGCCGTGGGCAAGTTCCTGGCGGAGTTTCCGGGAGACGCCGAGGCTGCGGGCTTTGAGAAGCTCTCGCGCGAGCTTTCGGACTGGCGCGCCGCCATCCGCGTGACCCGCCCGCCGGAGGAAGCGGCCAAGGCCAACCTGTATGCAGAGAGCTTCCTGCGTGCAGCCAAGGATCATGAGAAAAACGGCCACGTGCTGCTGGCCCTGGCCTTTCTTGAGAACATCACGCGGGACTACCAGGACACCTCCAGTTTCAAGGAAGCGACGGAGATATACACGCGTCTCACACGCGATCTTCAGGACCCCGCCAAACGCGATGCAGCCATTGACCGCGAACTTTCGGAGATTGACAAGGCCTGTGACGCCGGGGACTGGTCCGGCGCCATGGAACGCTGCCAAGCCCTGTTCAAGCGCTTCCCGGACACGCCGCGCAACCGCGACATCATGAAGCGCGTCCGCCGCATTGAAGAGCGCTTCGATTGATGCTAAGGCCAAGGCAGCAGCCCAAGGGCGCGTGGATAAGCCCGGGGCGAGTAACTTCCGCCGTCAAGCCGGCCATCGCCACCATTGACCGGTTGACGAACGGAGTCGCGCTGCTACTCTTCGCGTCGCCGGCACTGGCCGGCAAACTGCACTGAAGTGGGCCGTTAGCTCAGTTGGCTAGAGCGCTACCTTGACACGGTAGAGGTCATAGGTTCGAGTCCTATACGGCCTACCATCTTTTAACCAGCCTCCCAAGACGTAAGGGAAGGCCGCCAGTAGCCTCCCAATAGGGTGCTTGGCGCGGATTCAGCCCCTGAGGGCGGCCACAACGAGGTCCGCGGCGCGGCGGCCCGTCTCTGCTGCGCCGTTGAGGAAGCCCTGGAAGTCTTCGCTGCAATGCTCGCCGCAGAAATAGAGGTCGTTCACGGGCTCAAATTCGTGGCCCGAAAGCGTGCTCCACTGGCCGACGGTGTAGGCGGAGTAGGCGCAGCGAGCCAGGGGGTGAGCGGGCCAATGCATGCGGTGCTGGTTCTGGTTGGCCGCCTGGGTTAGGCCCGCAAAGGCCAGTTCCAGGCCGGGAAGGAGACGCTTGAGCGCCTCCTGGACGGAGCCTTCCCCGGCGCGCATGGCAGCGCTTCCGCCAGAGTAGAGAGTGATGCCCGCGCCGGCGCCCGCCTGGAGCCTGGCGTTGTCCCAGGCCAGCTGGAAGGATTGGTCGCTGTACACGCTGCCGGAGTAGCCCTGCTGGCGCCAGGGCCGTGATGTTGTGCCCAGCATGACCTTGGTGCACATGCCATAGCCAAGTTCACGGATGGCCCGCCACTTCAGCGCCGGCAATTCGAGCCTGATTTCTACATCGCGCAGCAGTGTAAACGGCAAGGCGAGCACGACCACATCGGCTGTTGCTTGGCCCTTGTCGAAGTCGAGGCGATAGGCGCTGCCTTGACGGCTCAGGCGCCTGAGGCGGCGCTCGAATTCAATCTGGCCGTCCAGGCGTTGAGCCAGGCCAAGGGCTACCTGCTGGTTGCCGCCGACCACTTTGAAGCGCTCGTCGCTTTCACCGAAGACCTTGAATCCCTCCGCCACGTCGGTGCCGATCATTGAGATCAGGTTGAGCGAAGTCTGCACGCCTTCGTCGAGCCCGAATTCGGTCACGAAGGCCGCCACCAGCAACTTGCGCAGCCAGCCTGCGCAACCGATGGCATCGAGGTAAGCGCTCAGGCTCAGGGCGTCCAGTTGCGCCAGTCCCTCGGGGGTCTCCATGGCGGCCAGGTCCGACTCCAGACGCGGCACGAACGCCTTGAAGGCTTCGATGACCTCGGATTCGCTGTAATGCCGGCCGTCGAGGAAATAGGCCTCGTTGATGACGGCGCTGTCGTGGCTCATGTCGAGGAGGGAGAGCCCAAGCTCCCTGCACAGCGCCAGCATGTCTGCGTGTCCGGTGTCGATGAACTCGCCGCCAAGCTCCACGGTCTGGCCTGCGTTGAGCAGGCCGGTTTTGCTGAAGCAGCGCCCTCCGGCGCGTTCCGAGGCTTCATAGAGCGTGGCTCTTACACCGGCCCTCTTGAGTTGATAGGCGCAATTGAGGCCGGCAAGACCGGCGCCGACGATGGCTACGCGCGGGGCGCCGGGTTTTTGGGGTGCATCCAGCGGCGTCAGGGCGCATCCGGCGAGAAGGGCGCCAGATCCCATGATGGCCGCGCTCAGAAATCTGCGCCGTGTCAGGTGAGCTGCTTCTTGAGGGCGCGGAGAAGCCTGATCGACACAGTTCAGCCTCTCGAGGCGGGCCTGGCGCAGGCTTTGCTTGATGCGGCTGAAGAGGGGGCTGTGGGACATGGCGGCTCCGGCAGTTATGCGCGCGACATTAGCAAGAGGTTCTTTCACGTTGAACGGCTTTGCCAGCGCGCTGCCGGTGGGCGCCGGTACTGTCTGTTGCCGCGCTATTGATTGGCGGTAAAGTCTTGCCAGAGGAGGAAGTCATGCAGCCATTTCGGAACGAGCCGATCACGATGACGTGGAGCGAAGAGCGCAAGCGCTCAATGCACGCGGGTTTTGTCAAAGTGCGTGAGCGCGCCAAGGAAGTGCGCCCTCTGCGCGTCAACGGCGAGGTGGACAAGGACGGTCAGACCATTGAGCGCTTCAACCCCAGCAACACGAAAGAGCTGCTAGGTCGTTGCGTGGCGGCCAGCGCTGACATTGCCAAGCGTGCGGTGGAAGGTGCCCATCAGACCTACCTGAACTATTGGCGCAAAACCGACGCCATGATGCGGGCGCGCATTGTGCTGCGCGCGGCAGCCCTGCTGCGGAAATATCGTGATGAGTTCAACGCCTACCTTGTGCTGGAGGCGGGCAAGAGCTGGACCGAGGCCGACGGCGATACGGCTGAGGCCATTGACTTCTGCGAGTTCTATGCGCGGGAGGCTATGCGCCTTCAGGCCGAAAGGCAGCCTTTGACCGAGGTTCCCGGAGAAGAGAACCACCTTTACTACATACCGCTGGGCGTGGTGACGGTCATTCCTCCCTGGAATTTCCCGCTGGCGATCATGGCGGGCATGACGGTGGCGGCATTGGTCACCGGAAACACCGTCTGTCTCAAGCCGGCGAGCAATACACCCTTGGTTGCGGCGCGCTTCATGGAAGTGCTGGAAGAGGCCGGCCTGCCTCCGGGAGTCGTGAACTTCGTGCCCGGTGCAGGCAGCGACGTCGGAAACGCCCTGGTGGATCACCCCCTCACCCGCGCCGTGGCTTTTACAGGCAGCAAGGGCGTGGGATTGGGCATTCAGGAAAAGTGCGGCAAGGTGGCTCCCGGCCAGATCTGGCTGAAGCGGGCGATTCTCGAAATGGGCGGCAAGGACGCGATCTTGGTCGATGAGCACAGCGACTATGACGCGGCACTTGTGGGCGTGCTTTCCTCGGCCTTTGGCTTCCAGGGGCAGAAGTGCAGCGCCTGCTCGCGAGCGATCTTCGTGGGCAGGGCCTATGACGCTATCGTTCCGCGCCTGGTGGAACGCGCCCGGCAGATCAAGGTCGGGCCTGTGGAGGACCTCGACAATTACATGGGGCCTGTGATCGACGCCAAGGCGAAGAACACGATCATGAACTACATCGAGATCGGCAAGAAGGAAGGCAAGCTTCTGGCGGGGGGCGCGGCGGGCAGCGCCGAAGGCCACTTCATCCAGCCGACGATCTTTGGCGAGGTCAAGCCGGACGCACGCATCCATTGCGAAGAGATTTTCGGTCCGGTTCTCGCCTGCCTGCGCGTGGGCAGCTTCCAGGAAGGCCTGGATATCGTCAACAGCAGTGAGTACGGCCTGACCGGGGCGGTCTATTCGAAGAACCGCGAGCACCTGGAGCTGGCGCGACGCGACTTCCATGCCGGCAATCTGTACTTCAACCGCAAGTGCACGGGTGCGCTGGTGGGGGCCCATCCCTTTGGCGGGTTCAACATGTCCGGCACAGACAGCAAGGCCGGCGGGCGTGACTACCTGCTGCTGTTCACGCAGGCCAAGGTGGTCAGCGAGAAGCTGGATTACTAGCAGGCCGGGCCAGATTCACGTTGGCCCGACCGCGTTGAATAAGTGGCCGGATGCCACTCTTTCAACGACCTGCTGGGAAGTGGCCTTGGTGCGGGAGTCATGCCGGGCGGTGATCGGGCCGGCGTTCAGGCGCGCTCAGAACGCACGAGTTTGTCGGCGAGCACCCAGTCCACGCTTCCATCTGAGAAGAATTCGCGCTTCCAGATGGGTACGTCCTTTTTGATGCGTTCGACCACCAGGCGGCTGGCGTCATAGGCTGCGGGGCGATGGTGGCTGCCGACCACCACCGCCAGGGACGCATCGCCGATCTTGTGCAGGCCGACGCGGTGCACGATCAGCAGTTGCGCCAGGTTGAACTGGTCCGCGACTTCCCGGGCGATACGCTGAAGCTCCTTGAGTGCCATCTGGGCATATGCCTCGTAGAAGATGCACTCTACGGCGCGCCCCTGATGGTGGTTGCGCACGGTGCCAAGGAATACCAGGTAGGCCCCGTTGTCGGGCGCCTGCAACTCGCGCAGCAGGGCGTTGACATCAAGGGGCTGGTCGGTCAGTCGGGCTTCGACCATGGATTATTGCCCTTCGCTGGCAATGTGCAGAGCGACGACCTTGCGCAGGTCGACGATGAACTCATCCTGCCCGCCCTCGCTGGGCACGATCAAGGTCAATACGTGCTCGCCTTTGCCGCTCACAAAGCGGGCATAGGCGTCCCGCGCGGCCTCGGCTGACTGGGCCGCCATGGCCTCCACCGCAAGACCCGCGCCGCCGTCAAAGAGAAACCTGAGTGACTTGGATGCCATCGATGCCTCGTCATGGAAGCACTTCCTGAACCGCCCGGCCTGCCGCTATTTCTTGTCCTCTTTGTCCTTCATGGCCTCGCCTGCCAGCTTGATGCCCTGTTTGGCAAACCAGCCGGCACCCTTGCCCGTGAGTTTGGCGACTCCCCAGAGTGCCGTTGCCGCAGTCTTGGCGGCCTGGACTTTCTCGCCGAGGGAGGGCCCGCGTGCCGGGGTCTGTTCACGCCCTCCGGAGACCACCTCCGCGTCCACCACCGCGGGCTTTTCCGGCAATGCAGCTCGCGGCATGAACTCCGGCGGCGGCCCCACCACCTCGCGCGCGGCATCGCCCAGCCTGCGCACGCGCCGCGCTTCGGCCCAGCCATAGTAAATGCCCATGGCCGCCATAAACAGGACGGCGAGCTGATAAATCATGAACATGGAAACTGGGCTGGCTGCGGGATCGTTCTCGGCGCCCGCCAGCTTCAGAATCCAGCTGCGCAGCGCCAACAGGCCGACGGAGATGCCCGCGGCAATGAGCCACAGTCCGTGGCTGACACGCACGGCCCGGAGCGTTCCCTCCACAAAGCCGCGCCGGTTGGCAAAGAAGCCGCGCACGGCGCGGGCGCCGTCGGCGGGCCACAGCGGCATCAGGTTGCCAAGGGCCACAATGAAGTTGAGCAGCGAAAGGGCCGCCAGGAAGCCCTTCCAGGTGGCAATGGACGCCTGACTGAAAAGCGGATCCTGGCCGCGTGCCGCCAGCACCAGGACGGCAAAGGGCAGCAGCAGCACGCCGATGATGAAGTTCATGGCCGGGCCGGCCAGGGCAATGAGCGTTTCGTCAATGGGCCGCGCGTTGCGCGCCTCAAAGAAGGTCAGGCCAACGAACGAAAGCATGATCATGGTTGGCCGGTGTCCGCGCAGCCGCGCCATGGTGGCGTGGCCGACCTCGTGCAGAAAGATACAGAACAGCAGGACGCACAGAAGCACCAGGTGCGCGACGGCGGCCCAGGTGCCGATGCGCGAGCGCGCAGCGTCCTCGAGACTGAAGATGAAGAGCAGACCAATGAGCACTACGACGTACCAGTCGAGGCGCAACTGAACGCCGAACCATGTTCCGAGGTAGATCGTGGGCCGTGCGGTCATCGCCGGCGATGATACGAAGTTCCGCGCATCAAGCTTCAGGGTGCCGGGAACGAAACGCGGCGGAGAACACTACTTGCCTTCGGGCTTGCTGCTGCCCAGGCCCATGCGCTGCTTGAGCTCGGCCTGGCGGGCCTGGCGGCGCTTTTCCTGGCGGGCTTCCGCCCCGGTCAGTTCGCGGCCTTCGCTGTCGACAGTCAAATCTTTGGACATCGCTCTCTCACCAAGCTTGCGTTCCGAGATGTCCACGCTCATGTGAGGCTTGTTGAGGTCGACCTGGCCGGGATAGGGATTAACCCAGCTCTTGTCAGGGTATATGCCGGGCACGCTGGAGGGTGAGCGCTGGCCCTCCGGCGGAGGAGCCTGCACGCGGGCAATCCCCGGTCCTGACATGCCGCAACCAACGCCGTAAAGCGCCAGGAAAAGGCAAAGCAATGCCAGAATGATTCGCATCAAACGCCCAGTGGGGGCAAGCGGGGAGCTTCAAGCTTATCCACACAGAGGGGCCGGGTCAACGTTCCAAGAGCAGGGGCCGCAGCAAGGCGGCCCCGCATTCGGCAAGCAGATTAGCCCATCAGGTCTTCTCGCACCTTCTCGAGCTGGCGTTTGAGCCGGAACACAATGCGGTGGTGAATCTGGCACACCCGGCTCTCGCTCAAGTCAAGCACGAGGCCAATTTCCTTCATGGTGAGCTCTTCGAGGTAATAGAGCACCACGACCAGCTTCTCTTTACGTGAGAGGCCGCGGGTGGCCAGCTCGATCAGCTCCTTCTTCTCGAGCGCGCTCATGGGAGAGGCAGTCTTGAAGTCTTCGATGCTGTCGATCTGGCGGACTTCCTTGCCTTCGCTGTCGCCTTCATTGGCTGAACGGTCAAGGCTCACAATGCTCGCGCTGTTGATCTCACGGAGCCAGCGATCGTATTCGTCGAGCGAAATGCCCAGCTTGTCGGCCATCTCCTGCTCTGTGGGAACGCGTCCCAGAGCCGTCTCTAGGTCTTTGAAGGCGCGCTCAAGCTGATGGCTGTGGGTACGCACGAGGCGAGGAGCGAAATCCTGTTCGCGCAGGTCGTCAAGGATGGCGCCGGAGATGCGCTGCTTGCAGTAGGCTTCGAACTTAACGCCGCGATCGGGGTCGAAGCCGTCAATGGCATCCATGAGGCCAAACACGCCCGCCTGGATCAGTTCGTCGAGGTCGACGTGGCTGGGGAGTTTGGTGTGCATGCGTTCGGCCACGACGCGGACCAGGGGCAGATAGCACTCGATGATGGAGTTGCGCAGGCGGTCTCCGCCCGTGGCTTTGTACTCGCGCCAGAGCTTCTCGACGTCGGCTTCCGTCAGTTGGCTGAGTTTTGTGGGCACGACATAGGCCTTTGGCAAAAGGGCCGAAGCGCGCGAGAAGTTGGACCGGGGAAGGGTGGGGGCTGGTGCAAGGGTGGGCATGGCGTAACTCCGGGAGGTAGTTCGTAATTTACGATTTGTAAATTACGACATGTAACCCGGTACGTCAAACCGCCCATCAGTTTTTTTTCGAGTTCTTTGGTCTGAGCCAGCCTTTGCCTCACCCCTCCTCTCGATGTCTCTTCTTGCGTCGCTTCTGAAATCACGTCATGGCGCTCATGGTAACATAAAAACAATAAAGACAAGCAAAAAAGCTGAATCCGCGCCGCCATTGCCCTGCGCAAGGGTCCCCTACATCATCGGGCCATGGTTTACCTGCGCTCCCTCATGCTCTGGGGACTCATCATCGTCGTGGAAGTTGCCCACGGCATTCTGCGCGCCTTGTTCGTGGCGCCGCGCCTGGGAGACCTAACATCCCGGCAGGTCGCCATTCCGATTGCCTGCTTGATCAACTTCGGCTTGACCTGGTTGTTCGTGACGCGGCTGAGACTATCGCCGCGCGAGGCTGTGGCCGTGGGGCTGCTGTGGGTTCTATTGACGGCAGCGTTTGAGGTGGGGCTGGGGCTTGCGCTGGGACTGCCGGCAGAGCGTATCGGGCAGGATTATGACCCAAGGCGTGGGGGCTTCATGCTGTTCGGGTTGACAGCCTTGGCGCTGACTCCCTGGCTTGCGCTGAAAATGCGGGGCCGCGCAGAGAGGTCCGGTGCACCGGCGCGCCCGTGATTGCAGGGGCACATTAAATGGCGTCGCTTCCGTGCTCCCCGGTGCGGATGCGGATGACATCATCGAGCCTCAGCACGAGGACCTTGCCCACTCCCACCGCGTCGTCGCCCGCCGCTTTCATCACGGCGTCAATGGTCGGCTGCAGGAAGTTGTCGTTGACGGCGATCTCGAGCTTGATTTTACGGAACATCTCGATGTCCACGGGTTCGTCCGCGACGGTGGCCTGGGCGCGCTGGTGGCCTGTGCCCTGCACTTCTGTGATGGTGAAGCGGAAGACCTCGGCCTCGGCCAGGGCTTCCTTGACCGCCTCCAGCTTCTCCGGCGCGATGATAACTTGCACGAGTTTCATGGTTCACCCGATGAAGTCCAGGCGTTCGATGTTTGACAGCGGCAGCAGGCCCCTGCTGCTGTTGAAGCTGCGCAGGCCGACGCCGGCCACGACCCCAGGTACAATAGCCCGGAAGAGCGACGTCTTTCCCGATCGCACTCGGGGGGACTGAGCGAAGTCTGTCAGGAGATAAAACAGGGGCACCAGCCCCGACGTCGTGCGTCCGCTCGCAAGGGTCACCAGCGCAGGCAGTGCCGCGCCCGGCTCGCCGAACTCAACCGTGCGAATGTCGGCAAAGGGTACAAACTCAACGTCGTGGAGTTTGACGAGTTCCAGGGTCGCCCCGGTCAGGGAGTCGACGTCGGTGAATTCCTCACAGGAGACGGGCTCGCGCTGCGGCGTGCCCTCAGGCTGGCGCAGTTGCGCGTTGCAGCGCGCGGGCCGGTAGCGGTCCTGCTCGTGCATGCGGCGGGTGTATTCGTCGAGATCACGGGCCATCAGGGAAAGCGCGTTGCGTCGTTCGACGGGCAGGGACTGCTGCCAGCGCGTCACTGCGTCTGCGCTGTCCTGCCCCAGGCTTTCCTGGGTAATCAGGCTGATCAACTCAGGGCTGATCATCCGCGCGAAGGTGAGCTGAGCGAGGCGCTGCCAGCGGGACTCCTTCAACTGGCCCATCTGCGCCACTTCGCGCAGCACTTTGTATTCCTCGGCATTGAACGTGAAAGCGCGCCGCCTCATGGCCGCCACATACTCTGCCGACACGCTGTCATCTTCCGGCAGGAGTTCGTGGGCACGCTGAATGAAGGCATAGCCCTGCTCGTGCCGGCCCTGCAGAAAGGCGACGCGGGCGGCGAGAAGCTGGGCCACACCCGAGTCTGGATCCTGGGCCGTCAGACTTTCAAGCAGCGAAGCAGCTTCGGGCAGCCGCCCCGCATCAAGCGCCAGGGACGCAAGATTAAGGCGCGCGTTGAAGTGCTCCGGATCCTGGGCGAGAATCTGCTTGTAGAGGCGCAACGCGCCCTCGTTGTCACCGGCGCGGTGCTTCTCAAGGGCGCTTTGGAGGAGGTCGTCGGTGTCCATTTCAGCTGTAGCGAATCTTGTGGTAGAGGCGGGTCAGGAGGCCGTCGGTCAGCATCAGTCCGCCGAAGGTCACCTGGGAAAAGAAGGGAAAGGCCTCGCCCCAAACCAGCAGCAGAATGAATGAGGCCAGTCCCGCCGTGTTGGCCAGGACCGAGCAGAGGTAGAACTGGCGGGCGAACTTCAAGGCCACCATGGCGCCAAACATGGCACCCAGGCCCAGCCCTGCCAGGCCCAGTCCGTCGCTTTGAGTGCCGAGGTACGTGGCGCCGCCCGCCGCCAGGCCGCCCACGACGATGCCTGCGAGCATGGCGTTGGAGTAGATGCTGGCCAGCAGCAGGCGAGGAGCGAGGATCATGCCGATGACTGCTCCGATAAGCCCCAGGCCCGCGACGAACATGACATCGAGCCCAATCACGAAGCCGCTGACGGCCCCGACCAAACCCAGGGCCAACGCCCCTGCAATGCGAACCATGAAAGCCGCCACGACCAGACCGAGTCCGCCAATGACCAGGGCCACGGCCGTTGCCGAGTTGCGCCAGCGCTCCCAGTTGGGGCCGGCCTTCTGCTGAAGCCAGTCACGGAAGGCTTCAAGTGTCAGGGGCATGTCAGCGAGTTTGTCGAGGCGGGTCTGCTCCTCGTCGTCGTGGTGCTCGCTGCCCTCCAGCAGATGGCGGGTGCGGTCAGCCAGTTCGCGACGCTTGGCCCGCAGCTCGCGCAACTTCTTCTGGTATCGCTCGCGCTGCTCAAACGTGCTGATGCCTTTCTCGGCCAGATCTGTGTCTTCCTGGGAGAGTTCACCTTTCTCCTGTGCAAAGTGGAGGGCCTGGCGCATACGCTCGCCATCCACCTGGTTCACCAGGTAGGAAAGCGACATGCAGAGGAGGATCGTCAACAGGGCCCAGATCACCGGCAGGTGCGTGAGCTTGGCTTCGGGTGACAGGATGCGGGTATCCGTCGATCGGTCGTGACTTGGCCCGCTGTCGCCCGAGTCCGCTTCCTCCCCTTCGCCGGGGTCCGATGATTCCCGAGCCGCGCGCTCCTGCTCGGCCCGCAACTCGGCTGCCATGCGCTCTCGCAGCTCCTCGGCCTGCCGGAGGTGCTGCCGTGCCTGTTCGCGCTCTTCGTCGGTCATGGTGGGGGTGGCCCGGGCGGTGACGCGCTAGCGGTTGCCGAGACGGCGCTCGATGAAATACAGCACGATGGGGCGGGCGCACTCGTAAACATAGCCGTAGGACTTTTCCAGGTTGTCCAGCAGCGTGATCGCGGGCGCGTGGTCGGCTTTGCCTTCCTTCTCCACGGTCTTGTCCAGGGCTTCGCGCGAGCTGTGCTTCTCGAGGTCGCGCTTGATGTTGTTCCAGTTGATGCGGTCGCGTTTTTCCTTGTACAGGGAGCGGTGGATCACCTTGAACACGTCGCTGTACACCTCATAGAAGTCAATACGCGCCACGCCCGAGTCTCCGGCCTTGATGTGCCCCGTACCCCCCGTCAGCGCGTTAGTCAGGCGCGATACCATCTTGAACCGGAAAAAGTCGCGTTCGCTGTCCTCTACGTCCATCAGCGATTCCAGGCGGCGCATCAGCTTGTCGTCCGGCTCCTGATCGCGGCCCGTTACTTCATTGCGCAGCTTCTCCTTGCGATTGTAGGCCGTGACGTGTTTGAGATACTCGCGGATGCGCGCCTCGATCTCGTTGTTGTCAACGTTGATGATGCTGTTCTCGATCTCCGACGAGATGATTTCGTCGTAGCGCATGCGCAGCACGGTAGTGAAGCCGCGGAAGTCGTGGTAGCTGTCGTCGCGCTGCCGCGCCAGGAAGTCGTAGTTGACAGGGCCCTGCTCCACCACCTGATCCAGCAGTTTGAACACGGAAAAGGGTGTGATGCAGTCGCTGTCGTCATCCTCGCACAGGTCGGCGAAGAGGTTCTGCAGGATGCGCGTGGGGATGCCGTCCATGCCCTCATCGGGATACTCGTTGCGCAGGCGCTTTCGGACTTCGCGCGTGAGCTGCTGGCGCTCCTTGCCGCTGAGGTTGGGCGGGTACTCGCCGGCGTACAGCAGCGTTTTCGAAAGCGGCGTGAGCTTGCTCAGCACCTGGCGGGTTTCCTCCGGCACGTCGGTGGAGTGGGGCAGGTCGCTCTTTTGAACCCGGCTCATCACGGCCCAAAGCGCGGCCATTTCCGTGGTGTGGGGGGCGATCTTGTGGTAGCGGCGCGCCATGCGCAGGCCGCGGTTGTAGATTTTCTCTTCGTCCTGGTAGTTGAGCAGGTAAGGCACGTCAATCTTGCGGATGCGCGAACGCAGGGCTTTGCTGAGCGGGTCGGCTCGGATGGCCGAATACTCGGCGAGGTTCGTCGTCCCGATGATCATGACGTCGATGTCGCAACTGACCTCGCTGAAGTCCATCTTGTGTTCTTCCACGGCGCTGAGCAGGTGCTGCAGATAGCCCACGGGCTTCTTGAAGATGTCCGAGTAATGCACCAGGCCGCGGTTGCCACGCACATACTTGCCGTGAAAGCGCACGAGGCTCACGCTGCTGATCAGGTTGGCGATGTACTTGAAGTTCTCGTCGATGGTCACCGGCGTGCTGGCGGTTTCGACGTTGCCCTCCGGCGGAATCTTGGCAATGCCCGTGCCGCCGCTTTCGGAGAAGACCATGCGCTGCACCAGCACATGGTCCATGACCTTGAGCCAGTCACCCTTATAACGGCGCATCAGAAAGTCGTAGATCTGCTTGCTGTTGAAGTCGAGCTCGCCCTCGATGATCTTGTGGGGAATCGCGCGCCTTGCGCTGATACCGGCGCGCTCGAAGAGCTGCGAGAGCAGGTCGCGGCGCACGGCCCGGGGGATCAGGAACAGCGGGTGCTCGTGCATCTGGGAAGGCAGCACGGCTACGGGATTCTTGATGCCCGCGTAGTCGCCGCCCGCGGCCGCCTGGCCAAAACCCAGCCCGGGCGCGCCTTCACTGTGGAAGTCCTTTCCAAAGCGCCAGGCAAACGAATAGACCGCACCTTCGTCGGTGGCGGTATAGCCCTCCAGGCCGCGCGCCATGAGGTCCAGAATGCTGGTTTTGGCCGTGCCGACGGGGCCGTGCAGGATGAAGATGCGCTCCTTGCCGCCCTCGCGGGCGCCCGAGCGGATGAACTTGACCAGCCGCTCGATGGTGCGCTCAAGGCCGTAGATGGCGCTCTTGCCGCCATTGAACGGATCATCGAAAAGACGGTAGCGCCGGACCTCCTCGCCGCTGTCCTCGAAGCCTTCATGACCGTAATGCATGATCATGTCGTAGACGAGCTGGTAGGCGGTTCGGGTGTGGCGGTAGGGGTCCTTGGCTACCTGGGCGAGGTATTCTGTGAAGCTGCCCTGCCAGGCCGCCCCGGTGTAGCGCTCAAGGTTCTCGCGCACGACGAAGTCGGTGATGTCCTTTTCACTGAGTTGCGGCTTGCTGGCGGACATGTTGGCTCTCGCGCCCCGTTGGCCGCGACAGTCTAGCAAGTGTTGAGCGCAAGGGCCTAGCGGCCTGACGAAAGGTTGCTCAGTCGCCGAATTCTTCGCGGGGCAGGAGGCGTTCAGCCGTGGCCTCCAGCAGGCGATCGATCTCGTCGCTCTGGGCCATGGCCATGACTTCCGCGGCCAGGCTTTCGGCTTCGGCGGCTGAAACCCGCGAGAGAATCGTGCGCAGCTCGGGCAGGCTTTGCGGCCCCACGGAGAAATCCCGCAGGCCAAAGCCCAGCAGCAGAATGGCAAAACGGCCCTCGCTGGCCATCTCTCCGCAGACGCTGACCGGCAGCTTGTGCTGGTTGGCCGCGGCAATGACCCCGCGGATGAGGCGCAGCACCGAGGGGTGCGTGTGCCGGAACAGGTTGGCTACATGCTGGTTGTTGCGGTCCACGGCCAGGGTGTACTGCACAAGATCGTTGGTGCCGATGGAGAAGAACGCGGCATCCTTGACGAAGCTGTCAATGGCAATTGCGGCGGAAGGGACTTCGACCATCATGCCCACGGGCACGTCACGGCTGAAGTCGATTCCTTCACGGGCGAGGTCGGCCTTGACGCCCTCGATGAGGGCGACGGCGGAGCGGAACTCCTCGATGCTGCTGATCATGGGCAGCATCATACGTGTGGGGCCCAGCTTGCCCGCGCGCAGGATGGCGCGCACTTGCGTCGTGAAGAGCTTGGGCTCGCGCAGTGACAGGCGGATGCTGCGGCACCCCAGGAAGGGGTTGTCCTCGCGCTCCAGCCCGACTTCGGCGGCGAACTTGTCTGCGCCGAAATCCATGGTGCGCAGCGTCAGAAGTTTGCCGCCGAGCAGCTTGTGGGCGCGGGCGTAAGTCTCGTAGTGCTGTTCTTCCGTGGGGTGGGCGCCGTACTTGGCGTAGATGAACTCGGTACGGAACAGGCCCACGCCTTCCGCCCCCATGTTCAGGCTGTACTCCACCTCTTCGTCGAATTCGATGTTGGCGTAGAGCGTGACGCGCTGACCGTCCTTGGTGGCGCGTTCGGCCTTCGAGGCGGCGTCGGCGAGCTTGCGGCCGCGGTCCACGAAGCCCTTGACCCTCTCGGCGTACTTTTCACGGGTGTCATCGTCCGGATTGACGATCACACGGCCCGACTTGCCGTCCAGCACGACGATATCGCCGCCGGAGATGTCCTGGCTGAGCGTGCCCAGACCGACTACGGCAGGAATGCCCAGCGCGTTGGCCAAGATCGCGGTGTGGCTTGTGGCGCCGCCGGAGTCTGTGGCAAAGCCCACGACCATGGCTTTGTCCAGCGTCGCGGTCTGTGACGGCGTGAGGTCGTGGGCGACAATGATGACCTTGCGGTCCAGCTTGCTGAGGTTCTCGGCCTTCTGGCCCAGCAGGTTGCGCAGCAGGCGCTTTTGAATGTCGTAGAAGTCGTTGACGCGCTGCGAGAAATAGGCGTCCTGGATCTCCTGGAAGGCCTTTATGACCTTGCGGAACACGCGTGAAACGGCGTATTCGGCGGTGTAGCGCTTGCTTTCGATCTTCTCGCGGATTTCTCCCAGCAGCTTGGGGTCGTTCAGGATCATCAGGTGCGAGCCGAAGATGCTGGCGACCTCATCCTTCACGACGGAGTGAATACCTTCCTTGATGCCGGCGACCTCGGCCACGGCCTTCTTGCGCGCGGCCTCAAAGCGCCTCGTTTCGGCCTCCACCTCGTCCTTGCGGATGAAGCGCTTTGGAATGCGGAAGGACTCAGAATCCAGTACCAGCGCGGGCGCAATGGCCACGCCGGGTGAAACAGGAATGCCAATCTTGATTTCCATGGGCCCGGGCCGGCTAGTCTTCGGAGAGGTAGAACTTGTTCAGGAACAGTTCAACCAGCGCTTTGGCCGCAGCCTCGGCATCGGCGCCCTCGGTTTCCACGGTCAGGCGGGTGCCCTTCTCCGCGGCGAGCATGATGACGTCAATGATGCTCTTGGCGTTGCAGCGCTGATCTCCCTTGATCAGGTACACCTCGGAACTGAAGCGCCCGGCCGTCTCAATGACCTTCATGGCCGGCCGCTGGTGGAGGCCGTACTTGTTCAGCAATTCGACTTCGGCGCGAACCGGCATGGGCATTCCCGACTCAGCAAGGCCAAACTTTTAGCGAGAACATTGTAGAAATGCACGCGTCCTGCGGTCAGGCGCGATTTTTTCGGAATTCCCGGTAGGTCTCCAGCAGCACCTCAGCCAGCCGCGCCGAGTCATGCCGCACGAAATTGTCGGCGCTGGCCAGGTCTGCGGCGATGATGCGTACCTGACCCGGCAGCTTGGACAGTTCTGCCATGTCTGCGGTTACGGGTACGCTGCCCTCAGCGCGGTAGGCGGCCAGCAGCTTGTCCGGGATGGTCGAGGTGCTGACGAGCACGAAGTCCAGCAGTTCGGGCGAAGCGTGGTCCATGATGGCGCGGACATGCCTGGAGGCCGGAAAGCCGCTGGTTTCGCCGCGCTGGGTCATGACATTGCAGACGTAGCCCACCACGGCCGGCGTGGCCAGCAGCGCTTCGCGCACTTCACTGATGAGAAGGTTCGGGATCACGCTGGTGTAAAGGGAGCCGGGGCCCAGTACCACGAGGTCGGCCTGCATGATGGCGTCGACCACCTCCGGCGCGGCCTTGACGTCAGCGGGGCGCAGGTGCAGGCGCACCACGGGTTTGTCCACGCGCCCCACCAGCGACTCGCCCGTGGTCTTGGTTCCGTCGCTGTGCTCCGCCACGAGGCTGACCTTGACGCCCGTGGCCGGCAGCACGCGCCCGCGCACGGAGAGCACGCGGTTGGCTTCCTTGACCGCGCTGACAAAGTCGCCCGTGACCTGCGTGAGGGCCGCGAGAAAGATGTTGCCAAAGGCATGGCCCTTCAGGTCGCCTTCCTCAAAGCGGTGCTGGAACAGGCGCTCCAGCACGCTTCCGGAGTCGCTCAGCGCCGCGAGGCAGTTGCGGACGTCTCCCGGCGGGAGCATGCCGAACTCCTGGCGCAGGCGCCCCGAAGAGCCACCGTCGTCGGCCACCGTCACGATGGCGGTCAGCTTGTCGGTGTGTTCCTTCAGGCCGCGCAACAGGCAAGACGCACCGGTGCCCCCGCCGATGGCTACCACGGTGGGAGAACGCCGGAACAGTCTGGGGAACAGGGCCATGCCTCGGGGCTATTCGTTGACCGCGTCCTCGTAGGTCTCGTCCTTGGGCAGGCGCTGGGTCTGGCGCTTGACGTCGCGGCCGAGCTTCTTGCGCTTTTCGGTGCCCTTGTGGCCGCGGATCTTCTCCTTGAGCTTCTTGAGCTGGCGCTCCGACTTGTCCAGGCAGAGGTCGATGGCGGCGTGGATGTCTTCGGTGTTGGTCACCGAGGCAACAAAGTGGCCGTGGCGCGCCGCGGCGATCTCGATTTCGCACCGGTTGGAATCGCCCTGCTTGTCCAGCGTGACATGGATGCTGTTGATGCGGTCGAAGAAGCGTTCGAGACGCTCCACCTTGTCCTCGGCGTATTCCTTGATGGCATCCGTGATCTTCGCGTGCTTGGCAACGATGGTCAGTTTCACTGGCAACCCCCGATTATTGGCCCTTCTCGAGCCGGTCAGCGTTGTAACTGTCAATTTCCTTGATGGCACGAATCAGCGCAACGGTCTTCTTCACGTCGTACTCGATACGTCTCCAGATGAACTTCGGCCCGTCCCAGATCACATAGCAGGCCCGCGTGTCGCCGTCGCGCGGCTGGCCGACGCTGCCCACGTTGAGCACGAATTTCTTGCCTTTCTCGACGGTGAACTCGTAGCCGAGATCGCGGTCGCTGCGATAGCTGAAATCCTCGCCCATCACGCAGGGAATGTGGGTGTGGCCGACGATGCAGACGGAATCAATGGCGCTGAAGATCTGCTTCATCTTCTCCACGGCTTCAGGGTAACCGCTCTGGGCATTGTCGCAGTCACCCCGCAGGATGTATTCGGTCGTAGGCTCTCGCGGGCTGCCGTGTACAAAGAGGCAACCGTCCTCGCGATGGGTGAGCTTGAGCGCCTTGAGAAAGCTCATGCGCTTCTTGTTCTTCAGGCCAAAGAAGCCCGGCTCCATCAGCTTCTTGGTCCAGCGGATTGCCGTCAGGGCGCGGTAGTTGAAGCCCACGGGCTCAAACACCACGGCTTCGTCGTGGTTGCCCATCAGGTTCACCTGGAAGTTCATGGCCGCGTCGACAATCTCGACGGGCTGCGGGCCGTAGCCCACAAGGTCGCCCAAGGAGTAGATTTCCGTGATGCCGTGGGACTTGATGTCCTTCTCCACGGCTTCCCAGGCGGCCAAGTTGGCGTGTATGTCAGAGACCAGTGCCTTCACGCTCAGAACTTTCGGTCACGCCAAGAGTTGGGATGCCTGCCGGTGTGGAGCAATGGTGTGAGCCTAACCGCCAACCTAAGTGTGTCAAGGACGGCAGTTTATAGCGGCCACTTCAGGGCTTCCGGGGGATAGACGACTCGAACCAGCGTCAAACCCTCCGCGGGCATGTTGGCCCCCGCTTTGCGCCTGTCCCGGCTTGCCAGAACTTGGAGCACCCAAGCCGGCTCTTGCCGCCCTAAACCCACTTGGGCCAAGGTGCCGGCAATGCCGCGAACCATGCCGCGCAGAAAGCCGTCGGCGCTGGCCTCAATCTGTACGAGTCGCCCTACGCGGCGGACTTCCAGGGCCATAAGGTTGCGTACAGAGCCCCTGGGCCGGGGCTTGCGCCATGGCGGCGGGGCGCTGTGACCGGAAGCAAGGGCGGCGGGACCAAAGCGGTCAGCGGTGATGTCCAATCCGTCGTCATCCCCCGCTTCGTCGCTGCTGGACTCAAAGCAGGCGAAGTCGTGGCGGCCCATCAAAAGTCGGGCGGCATGGGCCATGGCTGAGACGTCCAGGGGTCTTGGCATGTGGCAGGCGCGGTCTGCCAGCAGGGGGCTTGGCGCGCGGCCCAGGACGAAGCTGTAGCGGTAGAGTTTGGAAAGGGCATCAAAGCGCGCATGGAAGCGGGGGTCCACCTCCTGGGCGCGGCGGACCTTGCAATCCTGAGGCAGACGGGCATTCAGCGCCATCATGATGCTTGCCGGGTCCAGTCGGGAGTCGAGGTCAACGTGGGCTGCCATGGCCAGTGCGTGGACGCCGCGATCCGTGCGACCTGAGCTGTGCATCGTTGCCTCGTGGCCGACGAGGTCGCGCACTGCTTCTTCCAGCGTGCTCTGCACCGTGCGGGCCGCGCCCTGGCGCTGCCAGCCAAAGAAGCTGCCGCCGTGGAACTCAATCGTGAGTAAGATGCGCCTCATGGCCCTGAGATACGTGATTCTGGCCCATAGCGTCAATGGCGGCGTGCACTTTGACCTTTTGCTGGAGGTCCTGGGCCAGGAGCGCCTTCGCGCCTGCCAACTTGCGCAGCGCCTCGCCGCCGCCGGCGAAAGCTGCCCCTGGCGCGAACTGGAACCCCACCGACGGCTCTACCTGAGCTTCGAGGGCGAAGTCAGCGGCGATCGGGGCCAGGTCCGGCGTGTCGAGCAGGGCAGTTACTCCCAGGACGGAGCGCGGCTTTCCCTGCGGCCCGATGAAGCAGAGTCCTATGAGCTGGAACTGTCTGAGGGCCAGGCGAAACGGCTTTAGAAGCTACTTCTTCACGATCCGGCGCGAGTCAGAGGTGCCCTTCTTGCGGGCGTCATAACGCGCCTGGGCTTCGGCGTTGAGCTGGCGGTCCTGGTCCGTCTCAAGTTCTACGGGTGGGATCGGAGTCGGCTGGCTGTCACCGTCCAGGGCGACAAAGCTGAAGAAGGCCTTGCACACGTTCTTGCGGTCGCCGGTGAGGGGATTCTCGGCCCAGGCATCGACGTATATCTCCATGCTGGTGCGTGCCGTGAAATGCACGCGCGCCGTGAGATCGAGCAAAAAACCATGCTTCACCGGCGCCACGAAATCCACCTTATCGATGCTGACGGTAACGCAATTGCGCCGCGAATGGCGCATGGCCGCCATAGCCGCGCATTTGTCCATGAGCGAAAGCAACCGGCCGCCAAACAGGCTGCCATGGATGTTGAGGTCTTCAGGCTGAACGATCCAGGTGATGTGGCTCTGGCTCTCGGAAGCTTTCTTGGGCGCGATGGGCATGGGATTAGCTTATAGCCGTGGCACGCACGGACTAGTAGCGATTGAACCGCGGGAGCCTGCTTTCGGTGAGGAGTTTATGCGCATTCATCTCGCTGGCGGTTTCGGCGCGGTGACCGTGATGCTGTTTCTCGTTTCCTGCGCCACTCAGCCACCATGCGAATTGGCCAACCCGGTTGCCCAGTCCTTGCAGGCCCAAGCCGCACGCGTGAAGGACAGTGAGAAGCACCCGACCGAATCGGCCACGCCGCTGAGCACCGTACAACAAGTCGGCGATGAAAGGATCGAACGCGACTATTGGCCCAACGGGAACATCAAGAAGGAATGGAAAACGACGCCATCTTTCGTGATTCTCAGCGAGTTCTACGAGAACGGCGTGCGGTCCGGAAAGTGGCTCAGTTACAACAGCGGCAACGGTGGGCCGGGGCATCTCAAGAGCATCGAGCTTTGGGACGAGGACGGAATTGAGTGTTACTCAAATCTTGATCAATTCACATATGTAGACAACTTGAGTGCGACGGGCGAGGACGCGCTCGATGAACGAATCAGGAGTCCGTTCCGAACGCAGTACTTGCACGGCATTTATGCGCGACGGAACCAGGACCTCACCGATACGGGCCTGGAAAAGCTCTCTGCAATAACCTCACTCAAGTGGATAGACATCACCGGCTGCAAAAACATCACGCAGCGCGGCATCGACGAGTTCAAAAAGGCTCTTCCCAACTGCGAAGTCCGCCGCTGATTACTCCGTGAACTCCGTGTTCTGCGCCTGCCTGACGTAGCCTTGGCGAAATCCGGTGGCTAAACGCCTTTGCGACGGCCCTGGAAGCGCCAGGCCATGAGGATGCTTGCCGCCACCGCAGCATTGCAGCTTTCAACTTTGTCCGTTTGCGGCAGGCCGATCCCGATCACGTCGCGCTCGTTCCAGAATGGCTGCACGCCTTCGGTTTCGCCGCCGATGATGAATGCCGTCTTGGGCGGGAAATCAATTTCAAACGCGGGTTTGCCGCCGCGCGCGGCTACGTAAGGCCATACGCCGTGCGCGTTGAGTTGTTGCATCACATCTTCGGGCGTGAGGTCGGCGAATACCGGCACGTGGAACACGCCGCCCATGCTCGCGCGCACGGCCTTGTTGTTCCAGGCATCGACGCAGCCCTTGAGCAGCAAAAGCCCGCCGCAATCGAACGCAGCGGCGTGGCGGCAGATCGCGCCAAGGTTGCCCGGTTCCCTAATGTTGTCGAGCACCAGCAGCGTGAGATCGTGGCGTTCAAGCAGCGGCGCCAGCTCGTAATGGGGGATCGCAAACACGGCCAGCACGCCCTGGCTGTTCACGGTGTCGGCGCATTCGGCAAACTCGGCCTCGCCGGCGCTCACGCACTCGATGCTTTCTTTGGCGCAGCGTTCAATCAGCGCCTGAACCTTCTCGCGCGGGCCTTCCTGCTTTTCGCTCACTACCACAAAGCGCGGTATCACCTGCGCCTTGAGCGCTTCTTCAAGCAGATAGGGTCCCTCGGCGATGAACAGGCCCTGCTCGTCGCGGCCTTTGCGCTGGGCCAGGGAGCGAAGCAACTTGAGGCGCGCTTTGGAGATCGTTTCCACGGGGCGAAGGGTTTAGCAAGAACCGGCCATCGTGTAAAACGTCCCCATGAAGACTCCCGTCATTCTCATCTCCGGCTTTCTCGGTGCGGGCAAAACCACCCTGCTGCTTCGGCTCCTTCAAGCCGCGCGTGAGGCGGGCATGAAGCCGGCGGTGCTGATGAACGAAGCAGGCGCCATATCCATGGACGGTCCCGTGGCGCAAAGCGGCGGCGCCATTGAAGTTCTGAATGTTCTGGGAGGCTGCATCTGCTGTACGCTTAAGGGTGACTTGCACGCCGCGCTTCAGGAAATTGCGCGAGACCTCAAGCCCGAACTGCTCTTCATCGAGACCACGGGCATCGCTGACCCGGTTGAGGTGCTCGACACCTGCACGGCCCTGGATCTCATCGACCGGCTTGATGCCCGCGGCCTGATCTCCGTGCTGGATGTCGAGCATGGTCTGGATGCCCTGCGCATAAACGACCTCGCGCGCCGTCAGCTTGAGCTGGCGCAGATCGTTGTACTCAACAAGATGGACCTGGCCGATCCTGCCTGGTTTCCCAAGTTGCAGGCGCGTGTGCGCGAGGTGGCGCCCGGTGCGCGGCAGGTCAACACGGTGCAGTGCGACCTGGATGGGGCGGCTACATTGAAAGAGCTGCTGGCGTTGCCCGCGCCGCAAACGGGTGACGCCGCCGTCGATGAGCTGCTGAGCGACGCCCACGGCCATCATCACCATGAACACGGATTCCTGGCCCTGAGCTTTCGTGTGGGCGAAGCCCAAAGCCGGGAGGCGTTGCTGGCTGCGTTGCGGGCCCTGCCGGGTAACGTGATTCGCGCCAAGGGCTTCGTCCGGGTCAAAGGTGATGCTCGGCTCTACATTTGCCAATGGGCGGGTGGGCACGCTCAGGCCCATGTGTTTCCGCTGGAGGGCTTCAACCCCGCGCCCACCATCGTCGTCATCGGGCGCGAGCTAAACCGCGCGGACATCGAGCTTGCGCTGAAGAGTTTGTCCCCTGCGGGGCTTTAGCGCATGCGGCATCGGCATCCTGCCGATGGCTGGCGGCTACGCCGCCAGCGCGGACGCGTGCAGAGCGCCCGACATGGGCGAGACGCCGATGCAACGTTCGACTCATTTCTTGACGGGGAACTCGTCCGTGGCGGTTTTGTCCACGTGTTCGGGCGTCATTTCCGGCTCGGCCGTCAGGATGATTTCCAGGGCGCGCTTGATGTCTTCCACCTGCTCGAGAAGCTTTTCGGGCTGCACCACGAGGCCACGCAGGGCATCGCCGCTGCCGCTCATGCGCTTGGTCATCATGGCCATGTGGGCGCAGAGAACGGTTTCCAGCGCGTTGAGCCATGCGATGACCCAGGCACGGAACGCCTGCTGGTCGTATTCCTGCAGCTTGCCGCGGGGGTTCACGATGTGGTCCAGCCGCACCATCTTGAGGGTCTCGATGGTTTCCTCGGCAATGAGCCCGCGCAGTTTGAGGATGCGCTCGCGCACTTCCTGGTCGTCGAACTCGGGGATGTTGAGACGGTCGCTCATCGCGACTATTCCTCCTCGGCGTCGTCCGAGTCTTCGCTGCCCGCGTTGAAGTGGCCTTCTTCGCAGGAGATGATGAAGTGCTCCAGGCGCCCCTTGAGGCGGTTCCACTGCTGCCTGAGTTTGGCGGCTTCCGCTTCGTCGATGCGGCCGTCGTTGGTCAGGCTCTTTTCCGCGTACTGAAGCATGTCCGCGAAGTCATTCAGCGAGCTGACAGTCTCACTTACAAAACTGATGCGGTCAGAGCCCTTGGCCAGCGGGTTGGGTGTGTAGTACCCGCGCGCCATCTGGCAGATGAAGTGGACCAGTTCGAGGTCCTGGCTGAGTTCAAAGATGGCCAGCAGCTTGTCCAGGGGATTGCGCGCGCCGGATGCGGCCGGGTTCTGCTTGGTGCGGGCCGGCTGTGTCCACTTGTAGACCAGGCTGAGCGAAATATCGAGGGCGCGCGCTACGCGCTTGGGCCCGGCCCGATCAATGGCCTGCTTCAGCACGCGATGGGTCTCCTTCATCGCGCGCTCCATTTCGCTCTGGGCCTGGAGCTGGACCTGGGACAGGTCCGCCATCAGGTCGGACTTGGCGGGCGATTGCGTTGGCTTTTCGCGGGGCGCAGACTTGCCCATGACTTGCTCCATCTAAAGCAGCGGTAGTTGGGCTGGCTGCGCCCGGGCTCCGGGGAACTGATCCGTATGAGAATCCGAGCTTCAATCATACGATGCCGCCCCTCAAGACTAAAGGAGCCGCAGTTGAACTATCCAAGAACCCTGCAGTGGCGCGGCGACGCGGCTGACGGCAAGCTCGTCATCATCGACCAGACTCGCCTGCCAGGAGATCTGGTCTACCTCGATCTGGAGCGGCTGGAGCAGGTCATTGATGCGATCCAGCGCCTGGCCGTTCGCGGCGCGCCGGCCATCGGCGTTGCCGGCGCTTATGGTTGCGTGCTGGCTCTGCGCGAGGGTCGGGGGGAGGCCGGGCTCGAATTGCTCGCTCAGGCTCGCCCGACAGCCGTCAACCTGCGCTGGGCTGTGGAGCGCGTATGGAAGGAAGCCAAGTCCGATGCCAGCCGCGCTCTGGAGGCCGCCAAGCGCATCAATGCAGAGGACGTCGCGGCTTGCGAGGCCATTGGACGCCATGGCGCGCAACTGATCAGACCCGGCATGGGCGTTCACACCCATTGCAACGCAGGCGCTCTGGCCACCAGCGGTATGGGTACAGCGCTGGCTCCGATGTACGTGGCGCACGGCAATGGCGTGAAGTTTCGCGTTTTCGCGGATGAAACGCGGCCGCTGCTGCAAGGAGCGCGGCTGACGGCCTGGGAACTGGCCCAAGCGGGCATTGATGTCACGGTCATTGGCGATGACATGGCTGCCATCGTGCTGCGTGAGAAGAAAACGCAACTGGTAATCACCGGGGCCGACCGCATCGCCCGCAATGGAGACACAGCAAACAAGGTGGGCACATATGCCTTGGCGCTGGCGGCCAGGGCGCACGGCGCGCCGTTCTACATCGCCGCGCCCAAGAGCACCTTTGACACTGCGGCCAGAAACGGCGCCGATGTTCCCATTGAGGAACGCAAGGAGAGCGAGTTGCGCGAGTGGCAAGGAGCGTTGCTGACGCCCCATGGGGCCAGAGTTTTCAATCCGGCCTTTGATGTGACCCCGGCTGAGCTGATTTCCGGCTACATCACGGAAGACGGAATCTTGAGCGCGGCAGAGATTACGGGCTGGCTGGGCTGACGCTTGGGCACCGACGCGATTTCGTTCGCCTCCTTGACGTTTGGCCGATAGGGGCTAGCTTTGCGCCACCCCGGAGGGCAGTCCTCCTGCAGTTGAAGAGTCGGGGCGTAGCGCAGCCTGGGTAGCGCGCTTGCTTGGGGTGCAAGAGGTCGCGAGTTCAAATCTCGCCGCCCCGACCAA
>ERZ761602.906-NODE-906-length-58521-cov-5.530616_pt1 | contig 58521 bp, 37 predicted proteins | sample MGYA00512165_ERZ761602 | MGnify/ENA primary metagenome ERZ761602 (study PRJEB28899, sample SAMN02445085) | bioreactor sludge metagenome | biome: EBPR sludge; isolation source: Thorneside wastewater treatment plant | place: Australia: Brisbane, Thorneside Wastewater... | reverse complement strand
CCCAACGGGGGGTCAGCGCCGCAGGAACCCGACGTCGAGCGGACAGCTCGCCCGCTTGCCGCTGTCGGCGGCGAGCTCGATGCCGCCCTCCAGCGCGCGGATGGACTTCACGCGATCGAAACCCCGCGGGATGGCGCACACGCCCACGATGTAGTTCACCGCCACGGGGGCATCCGGATCGAGCGCGAGCGTGGTGGGGATGCCGTGGCGGTTGAGCGGGTTGGGCCGCACCGATTCGGCGAGGCCGTAGTGGAAATAGCTCGTCGTGTCCTCGATGCCCATGACGGAGGTGTGGCGGCCGTTCCACGGCGGATAATGCCGGCCGCCGTTGGATATCCACAGGATCGTGTGCCGGAGCGAACGCGGGTCGCGGAGCGCGAAATACACGTGGCCCTCGTGCGGGAACGTCACCGCCGTCCAGGCGAAGGGCAGCTTCGGGTCGGCCGTCAGCATCACGAGATCGTCGAACCCGCGGCGCGCGGGGAAACGCGAGACATCGGTGACCTCGCCGGTCAGCAGCGGCACCTTCGCGAGCGACTTGAACGCGGCCCCCGGCTGCAGCGACTGGTAGCCGCGGTGCTCCGGCCGCTCGAAGAAATCCGGCAGCACCTGGGCGCGGACGAAACGACTCGTGCTCACCACGCCGCTGCCGGGCGCATCGGGAAACTTGAGCAGCGCGTGGTGCCCTACGCTCATCGGACCGCGCCCCGTCAGCTCGTGGCGCTGGTAAACGGCCGCGTGCCCGTCGACGAGCGTGATGAACTTGTCCGCCAGTCCGGCGCGGACCTTCAGCTTGAGCGTGGCATGCAGCGTGACGCGATCGTCACCGCGGATGAAGCGCTTGAGCCGCCAGGTGGCGCCGGCCGTCTCGCCATGCGGCGGGTGCCGCTCGCCGCGCCACTCGCTGCCGTTGCCGCCGAACGGCGCGCAGAAAAAATCCCCGCGCAGCGCGCGGAGCAGCGCCGGCGTATCCGCCGCCACCTTCTCCTCCGCCCAGGGCGCGATGGCGAACGGCGTGACCAGCCGGTGATCGATCCGGAACGCCACCGGCGCGAGGTGCCCCCCCAGCTTCGTGAGGCTCGCGTGCACGTGGCTCGAGCGGAACGACCAGGAGGGTTGACCGTGAACGGAGGTTAATGGGGGAACGCTCATGGTGGCGCGCAGCGTCGGGCCGGCCGGAGCGAGTGGCAAGCGCACACGGCCGTTTTGAGCCGGCGCCACGCGTCCGCCTTCCGTCGGCGCCGCGCCTATTTCGCCGCCTCGACGTAATCCGCCAGCAGCCGGAGGTTCGTGATGAAGGCGTCGGTGCGGATCTGCTCGCTGCCGCGACTCTGCACCAACCAGCGGCCCTGGGCGTCGAGCGCCGCGATGACGCTGCGCACGCGCGGCTCGAGCGAGCGCACGCGAGCCGCGCGGCCCCTCGCGCCCGCGGCGTCCTCCGCGGCCTTCCTCCGCTGCGCGAGCACCGCGTCGCGGCCGGCCGCCTTTACTTCCTCGTAGTAGCGGATGGCCGCCTGGACCCCGTACGGCCCGCGCCAGGAATAGCCGGTCTGCCGCTCCGGCGAGAGGTCCTCGAGCCGGTATTTGATCTTCCCGTCGCGGTCGCCGTAGATCGGCGTGTTGGTGCCGAGCTCGTACATCCGGGCCCAGGTCCCGGGGGCGATCTCCGACCGCCTGAACCAGGCGATCGCGCGCGGCAGCGGCGCGAGGAACTTCTCGTCTCCGGTCTCCAGATACAAATCCACGAGCAGCCGCATGACGCCGACGCTCTCGCCCGAGCAGACGCTGGGCGGCTCGAACGCCCGCGCCCAGTCGGGCTGGAGCTGCGGATTGTATTGCTGGGCCCACACGGGCTGCGGCTCCGGCAGCTGGGCGAGCAGGAGGAAGGCGCCGCCCTTCAGCGCCGCGGCGCGCAGGTCGGGACGGTCGAGCCGCCGGGCGGCGTCGAGCAGCGTCATCACGCAGTCGCGGTGGGTGTTGTCGTTGAGCGTGTAGTAGCCGTTGTAGTTGGGCTTGGGGTGCTCGCGCGGGTAGGTGGCGGGCACGGACGCCGGCTGCACGGGATATTCCCGCGGGTCGACCGGCACGCCGGCCCAGCGCTGGGGCCAGCCGCCGTTGGGACGCTGCGCGGCGACCAGTTTGGCCAGGGCGTAGTCGCGGGCATCGCGGATGCCCGCATCGCGCGAGTCGCTCCCGCCCTTCGTCGCGTCGGCCATCGCGACCAGGAAGCGGATCGCGCTCTGCGTGTTGTCGTCGTCGAAGGTCGAGACGTTCCGACGCTTCGCCGCGTCGGCGGCGGAAATGCGGCCGGCGTCGGAGCGCCGGTACCAGGCCGGGCTCTTCGCCGGGTCGAAGTCCACGAGGTAATCCCACCCGCCGGACTCGAGCTGGCCGGTCACGAGCGCGTGCGCCGCCGCGCGGGCCGCGTCGAGGTAACGGTCGTCGCCCGTCACCTCGTGCGCGCGGAGAAACGCGAGCCCCATGGACGGCGTGCCCGGCGGCTGCACCCAGATCTGGGTCGGAGTCGCGACGTTTTCGCCCGCCCGCTCCTTGAGGTCGGGCGAGTAGCGCCACAGGTAGCCCCCTTCCGTCGCGATCGCGCGCATGGCCGCGGTGGCGCGGGCCATGGTGGCACGGGCTTCGTCGGCGAGGGTTGCGTCGGCGGCAGGCAGCGCCGCGGGCAGGAGCAGGAGCGCGGAGAGCATCGCGCCACCGGGGAACGTCAGGGTTTTCATGGGGAAGCAGAAGGTGCGGCCGGGCGCGCGGCGCGGTCGAGGTGGGCCACCGCCTGCGGGCCGAGCCGCGCGGCGAGCTGTGCGAGGTAGAGGCTGCGGGGGGCGACGGGAGCGCCGGGGGAGTCGACGACGCCCGGCGGGGCATCGGGCGCCCAGCCGCCCTTTTCGAGCGGGCCGGTGCAACCGATGGCCCAGTTCTGCGCGGTCGGCGGCGCCTGCACGACGAACGCGCGGCTGGTGCAGTTCCAGAACACCTGCTGCGCGCCGGCCCAGCCGTGTCCGGAACCCGAATACTGCCGATCCTGCACGCGGAGCGCGTGGTCGTCCGAGATGTTGTCGTAGAGCGTGCCGACCGACCACCGATGGTGCGGGCCGCTGTCGGCGAGCGACTGTTCGGCGCGCCCGTCGAGAAAGACGTTCGGACCCAGCGCGCGCGAGCCGTTCACGAAGGTATGGCGGGCCGCCCTCGCGTAACATCGCTGGGCGAAGCCGTACTGGCCGTTCAGCGCGAAAGAATACCGCCGGCCGCCCGTGATCCGCGACACCGGCTCGAGGTGCGCCAGGTCCTGCAGCGTCACGAACAGCGAAGTGCGTTCCGCGTCCACGGCGTGGCTGAAGTGCACCACGGTCACGTCGCGCACCCACACGTTTTCAGCCGCGCCGATGGCGACCGCCGTCCAGGCGTGGTCCTCGTCCTCGTGCTCGCGGCCGCGCTGGTATTCGGACACGAGGCGAAGCGACTCGACGCCGGCCTCCACGATCCGGGGAAACGTGTACCGGTAGATCATGCCGCCGCCGAATTCCGCCTCGAGGGCGTTCATGACCGGAGCGTCGAGCGAGATCCTCCGGCCGTCGATCGCAGTGATCGTGCGTTCGAAGTGCAGGTCGTAGTCGCCGGCCCGCCACTGCTTCGTCTCGGCCGGGTCCGCGCCAGGGCGCACCCGGATCCGGTCCATGCCGAGAGCGCGGATCCACTCCGCGGTCGACGGACGATGCACCACGATGCGCTCGCCCACCCGAAAGCCCTCGGCCGACTCGACGGCGAAGCCGCGCGCGCTCCAGGGTACGTAGGCATCGGTGATCCGGCGCCGCGTGCCCTCGATCTCCCGCCGGCCACCCGCGCCCTCCAGCCCGACCTCGAGCAGCGTGCGTTTCGCGCGGCCGGTGGCCACCACGACGGTCCCGCCTGCCTCCGCCCCCATGCCGCGGAGCACCACGCCGCCGGTCCTGATCGCGAGCGTGCCGGCAACGCGATACGTGCCCGCCTCCAGCAGGACTGCGCCGCGATAGCCCTTCGCATCGGCCGGCCGGCGGGCCACCGCATCGAGCGCCGCCTGGATGCGCGCGCCGTCGTCACCTTCCGGCCGCGGCGCGATGCGCTCGACCGTGGGCACCTCCGGCAGCCGCACCCCGCCCCCGCCATAGCCGGCCCGCGAGAAATCCGGCAGCGTGTTGCCCCGGGCGTCGGCCCGGTAGACAAGGCGGCCGCCTGCGTCGGTCCGCAACCAGGCGCCTTCGGCCGCGGCGGCGCACCCAACGGCGCCGAGCGCGACCGCCACGAAAAACAGGGGAAGTTTGGGCATGAGGGTTCGGCCGCTGGACGGGCCAACGCCCGCGCTCGTTGCACGGACCCTGAAGGCTAGCTGCACGGGGAAAGAACTTTCAACCCAAGGATCGGGCGCGTGAGGCGATCCCGCCCGGGACGCCGGACCCGCCGCGGCGATGTTCCGGCGGTCGGTTCGAGGCGGCTGCCTTCGCATCGGCGGCGGGCCCGGTCCACAGGCTTGCTGGACGGCGTCCCGGGTCCGGCCAGGCGGAGGCGCACGCGCCATCGGACTTGGCACGGCGCGCACGGGTGCGTGTGCTCCCACCGTCCACCCCTACCACCATGCGTTCTTCCGCCCTGTTTCTGTTTGCCGCTCTCGCCGGCGCGCTCTTCGCCCAGCCGGCCACGACCCCGCCGCCACCCCGGCGCATTCCGGCTCCGGGTCTCACGCTGACCGACGGTGAGCGCGGCGAACTCACCGCGGGCGCCGCCGCGCTCGGCGGCGAAATTACCGCCGCGGCGACGGAGCTCGCCGGCGAACCGCGCTGGCGCGCGCTGCTGCCGGACGTGGAGATCTTCCACAAGGCGGTGGACTGGGCGCTGCGTTACGAAGAATTCATGGCACCGAAGGACATCGCGTACGCCCGCTCGCTGCTCGCGCGCGGCCGGGAACGGCTCGGGCAGCTCCGCGCGCGGCAGGCGCCCTGGCTGACCGCCACGGGTGTCGTGCTTCGCGGCCATCGCTCCCGGCTCGACGGCTCCGTGCAGCCCTATGCCCTCCACGTGCCGGCCGGCGTGCCGGAGCGTGCGGGTGCGACCCCGCTGATGGTGTGGCTGCTCGGGCGGGGCGAGAAGCGGACCGAACTCACCTTCCTCGCCGAGCGCGAGGCCGGTCCGCCGCAGATCGTTCCGCGCGACACGCTGATTCTCGTCCCGTACGGCCGCTTCTGCAACGCCACGAAGTTCGCCGGCGAGGTCGACGTGTTCGAGGCGCTCGCCGCGGTCCGCGCGCAATACCGGATCGATGCGCAGCGGATCGCCGTGGCGGGCTTTTCGATGGGAGGCGGGAGCACCTGGCACCTCGCGACGCATTTCCCGGGACTGTGGGCGGTGGCCTCGCCGGGCGCGGGTTTCGCCGAGACGCCGATCTTCACGAAGGCCGACGCGCCGAACAAGGAGCGGCGCCCCGAGTGGGAACAGCGGCTATGGCGCCAGTACGAGGCGACGGGCATCGCGGGCAACCTGCGCCACCTGCCGACGCTCGCGTATGCGGGGGAGCTCGACGGGCAGAAGGAGGCCTCGGACCTGATGGCAGCCGCGCTGCAGCGGGAGGGCATCACCCTCGAACGCTTCATCGGCCCCCAGACGGCGCACAAATACCACGACGCCACCAAGGCGTCGCTCACGCGGCGGCTGGAGGAGCTGCTGGCGCGCGGGCGCGAGGCAGTCCCGGCGGAGGTGCATTTTCAAACCTACACGCTGCGCTACGCGGAATCGGCCTGGGTCCGGCTCGAGGCACTCGATCGCCATTGGGAAATCGCCGAGGTGCGGGCCCGGCGCGAGGCCGGCGGCACGATCGACGCGCGGACGCGCAACGTGACGGCGGTCGCGTTTCCCGGCGTGACGGCGGAGCGGGTCCGGCTCGACGGCCAGGAACTGCCCGCTCCCTCCGGCGAACTGCGTTTTCACCGCCAGGAAGGTCGCTGGCAGCCGGGGGCGCCGGCGGCGGTGCGCAAGCGTCCCGGCCTCACCGGACCCATCGATGACGCCTTCATGGAGCCGTTCCTCTTCGTCCGCCCGACGGGGCGGCCGCAGTATCCGGCCGTCGGCGCGTGGGTGGAAAGCGAGCTGACCGCCGCGCGGCAGCTCTGGCGCGACGTGTTTCGCGGCGACGTGCCGGTGCGCAGTGACCGCGAGGTGACGGATGCCGAGCTCGCCGCGCACAATGTGATCCTATGGGGCGACCCGTCCTCCAACGCGGTGCTCGCGCGGCTGCTCCCGCACCTGCCGATCCGCTGGGACCGCAGCCGGCTCGAATTCCGCGGCCGCTCGTATCCGGTCGAGAACCACGCGCCCGTGCTCATCTTCCCGCATCCGCTGAGCCCGGCCCGCTACGTGGTGCTGAATAGCGGCATCGACTTTCGCGCCGACGGCTATGGGAACAACGCCTTGCAGACTCCCAAGCTGCCCGACTGGGCGATCGTCGATCTCCGGACCGCGCCGGGTCCGCGCTGGCCAGGCCGGATCGCCGCCGCGGGTTTTTTCGACGAATTCTGGAAATAGCTGCGGAATAGGTTTTTGAACGATAAGCGACTTCCCTGCCCAGGAGGGGAGAACCGGCCTCGCCAGTTTTTTCCGTTACAAGCTTTACCAATGTTTTACCCTTGGCCAAACCCGCATCCAGCCGCCCGCCCCGGTTTCCAGCTCCGCCATGATGCCCTCTCTCCTGCCCGAGCCCGTCGCCGCCCCTGGCCCGTTTGGTCCCGCGGGCAAAACGTCGTGGCCGACGCTGCTCGTCGTCGATGCCGATGAGGCGCTCGCCCGGACGCTCGTGTGCCATTTCGAGCGGCGTGGATTTCACGTGGCTGCAGCCGGAACGCTCGCGGAAGCGCAGGCGTTTCTCGAGCGGAGGAAGGATTGGACGCTGGTGATCGCAGACTGCCACCTGCCGGACGGCACCGTTTGGGAACTGGAGCCGTGGCTCAAGCAGCAGTCTCCCCGCCCTCCGCTTCTTCTGCTATCCCAGAATCCCCGGATGGTGCCCGAGCACACCGAAGCCGGCTTCCTGCTGAAGCCAATTTCGCTGGCCCGGATTGAAGCCAGCGTCAACCGCCTGACTTTGAAGTAGGCTCCGGCCACAGCGCGGCGTTGCCTTCGGCGGGGCGCACGAGCGAAAGTGCCGCCCGCCCCGCATGAGTTCCCCCGCTGCCTTCGTCCGCCTCGCGTCTCTGGCGCTGCTCGCGCTCGTCCCTCTCGCACCCGCGCTTCCGGCGCAGACGCCACCGCCGCCGGCGAAGCGCCTGCCGCCCGCGGGAATCGCGATTGCTCCGGCGGTCCGGACCGAGCTCACGGCGGGTGCCGACGCCCTGGCGCGGGAGATCGCAATGCTGGATGCCGCCCTCGCGCAGGATTCCGGCCGCCGCCACCTGGTTCCGGACGTGGCGGTGTTGCACAAGGCGGTCGACTGGGCGCTGCGGTACGACGAGTTTTTCGATGCGAAGCAAGTCGCGGTCGCGCGCCGCATGCTGCGGCTCGGTCACGAGCGGGCGGCCCAGTTGCGCGCCGGCCAGGCTCCCTGGCTCACGGCCACCGGCCGCGTCCTGCGCGGTTTCCGGTCGCCGCTTGACGGCTCGGTGCAACCTTACGGCTTGGTGGTGCCGGAGAACCGGCCCGCCTCCGCCGGCGGCTCGCCGCTGATGGTGTGGCTGCTCGGCCGCGGGGAGAAGCGCTCCGAGCTGGCGTTCCTCGCCGAACGCGAGGCCGGCCCCCCGCAATTGACGCCGAAGGACGTGATCACACTCATCCCGTACGGCCGCTTCTGCAACGCGACGAAGTTCGCCGGCGAGGTCGATGTGTTCGAGGCGCTCGCCGCCGTCCGCGCCGACTACCCGATCGACGCGGACCGGATCGCCGTCGCCGGCTTCTCGATGGGAGGCGCGAGCACGTGGCACCTCGCGGTGCATCACCCGGGCCTCTGGGTCGTGGCGGCGCCCGGCGCCGGATTCGCCGAAACGCCGGTGTACGCCCGGGTCTTCGGCCCCGGCAAACCCGAACGCACCCCGTGGGAGCAGACGCTGTGGCGCTGGTACGACGCGACCGGATACGCCGCCAACCTGCGCCACCTGCCGGTGATCGCCTACAGCGGCGAGATCGATCCGCAGAAGCAGGCCGCCGACATGATGGCGAAGGCGCTCGCGGCGGAGGGGCTGCCCCTCGAGCACCTCATCGGGCCGCAGACCGCACACAAATATCACCCGGAAACGAAGGCGGCGCTCACCGCGAAGCTCGAGACAGCCCTCGCCCGCGGGCGGGAGGCCGCGCCGGCCGCGGACCATTTCACGACCTACACGCCCCGCTACCATCGCTCGCGGCTGATCTCGGTGATGGAGCTTGGTCAGATGTGGGAGCGGGCGGATGTTTCGGTCCGCCTGCCCGAGCCTGGCCGGCTCGAGGCCACCACGCGCAACGTGACCGCATTCACGGTGCAGCGCGCCGCTCCGGTCCGGGGCACCGCCGTGATCGACGGGCAGGAAATCGCGGTCCCTGCCGGCGAAGCCTGGTTCATCCGCGACGGGGAACGCTGGCAGGCGCAGGAGCATGCCGCGGCCGCACGCCGCTGGAGCGGAGGCCAGCGCAAGATCCATGGGCTGAGCGGGCCGATCAACGACGCGTTCATGGCCCCGTTCCTCTTCGTGCGCCCGACCGGAACGGCGGCGCACGCGGGAGTGCAGGCGTGGGTCGACGCCGAGTTGCGCCACGCGACGAAGATGTGGCGCGACCTTTTCCGCGCCGACGTGCCGGTCAAGGACGACAACGCGGTGACGGACGAGGACCTGGCCACGCGCCACGTGGTGCTGTGGGGCGATGCGCGTTCGAACCGGCTGATCGCGCGCGTGCTCGCGTCCGGCAAGCTGCCGTTGCGGTGGGACGATCGGGAACTCGCGTTTCGCGGGCAGCGCTACGACGCCGCCCACCACGCGCCGATCCTCGTCTTCCCGAATCCGCTGAGCGAAGGGCGCCACTACGTCGTGCTGAACAGCGGCATCGATTTTCGCGACGAGGCTTACGGCACCAATTCGCTGCAGACGCCGAAGCTGCCCGACTACGCGGTGATCGACCTGCGCGAGCCCCCGAACGGCCGCTGGCCAGGCAGGATCGTGACGGCCGGCTTTTTCGACGCGCAGTGGCGATGAGAGCACCCCGCGTCCGGCCGTCGATCTTCACCGGAAACCCGCGATGAGCGCCAACCCGCCCCGCGTCCCGCGCGAAAGCATCCGCGACTCAACGGCGGAGCGAAGGGCCGCAGTCACCGGCGGCGATCACGAGCAGGAATGGGCGGCAGCTGCGACCGCTTCGCTGCCACGCGTCTGGCGACGCGTGGCCGCCGCGCTGGTGCTGGCGACAGGCCTCGTCCGGACGGCCCCGCCCGTGCACGCGGAATCGGCGTACCGGCTGCTGGCCGCCGGCGATCTCGCCGCCCTCACGAACCGATTCGAACCGGGTGACGTCGTGCTGCTGCCCAACGCCACGTGGACCGACACGAAGCTGATCTTCCGCGGCAAAGGCACGCCGGAGAAGCCGATCACCCTGCGGCCGGGCGAGCCCGGGCGCTTCACGCTCGCGGGCCAGTCGAGCCTCACGATCGACGGCGAGTGGCTCGTGGTGGAAGGTATCCAGATCAAGGATGCAGGGGTGGCCGATTCCGAGGGCATCGTCATCAAGGGCCGCCACAACCGGCTGACCGCGAGCGTGGTCGACGGCAGCACGCACAAGTATGCGGTGCGGCTCCTGGGGGCGCGCCACCGGGTGGACCACTGCTACTTTGCCGGCAAGACGAGCGAGGGCCCCACCCTGCAGGTCGAGGTCGACGCCCGGGAGCCGAACCGCCACCGGATCGACTTCAACCATTTCGGCCCCCGGCCGCCGCTCGGCCGCAACGGCGGCGAGACAATCCGGGTCGGCTACAGTTTTCAATCGATGTACGAGTCGGGCACGGTCGTGGAGCGGAACCTGTTCGAGCGCTGCGACGGCGAGATCGAGATCATCTCGAGCAAATCGGGCGGAAACGTCTACCGCGGGAACACGTTTCGCGAATGTGCCGGCATGCTCACCCTGCGCCATGGCGACCGGAACGTGGTGGACGGAAACTACTTCTTCGGCGGCGGCAAGAAGGGCTCCGGCGGAATCCGGATCATCGGCGAGGACCACGTCGTGACGAACAACTACATCGAGGGCGTCGACCGCGGCGCCTTCTGGATCACCGCCGGGGTCCCCAACTCCGAGCCGCACCAGTACGTCACCGCAAAGCGTGCGCTGATCGCGTTCAACACCGTGGTGGACTCGGCCGGCCCGTACCTCGACCTCGCGGCGGGCCTGGGCAGCGCGGGACGGACGCTCAAGCCGGCAGGGATCGTCGTGGCGAAAAACCTCTTCCGCCTGGGCGATCGCGGAGCGTTGGTGGCGGGTGAGGAGGGAGATGGCTGGGTATGGCAGGGCAACGCGGTTCACGAAGCCTCGGGTTCCCATGCCGGGATCCGGCAACGACAGCTAACATTCAATCGAGACGCGAGCGGCATGCTGCGGCTGACGTCCGTCGTCCCTCCCGAGCGGGTATCGTTGGGTAGTTTTCCCCGGGTGGAATTCGACATTGATGGCGATCCGCGGGGAAGCAGTCCGGCTTCGGGCTGCGATGAACCCTCCACATCCCATCCCATCCTCCACCCATTGATGTCCGAGCATGTCGGGCCGCCGTGGCGAATCCGGCCGCGGGGTGGAAATACCCTATAAAGTGTAAGAATTGGGATCGGAGTGTCGGAAAGTTTTACGACACCCTTACGGGTTTTTAGCCCTACCCGAGCGATCGCGTCGCTTAAAAGTCAGCAAAACGCTGGGGATAGGCATCTTGAATATCACTCGATACCCCTTGGCACGCATAGTGCAATAACCCTAGCCGTGTTGCAGCTTCAACCTTCTGGCTGGGGGAGCCGCTGCACTCTCTTCCATACACCCTACCCGGGGTTTGCGTGAGTAAACCCCAATCGAGAAAGATCCCATGCAATCGAAATACATCAAGGTAATCGCAGTCGCCGCCGCCCTCGGCATGGCGACTTCAGCCCAAGCCGGCTTCGTCAATGGCGGCTTCGAGACCGGTGACTTCACCGGTTGGACGGTCGAATACGGCACCACCGGCAACAATAACTGGTCCCCGGGCCTCGGGCCCGCGAATGACATCCACCAGTCGGTGGTGACCGGCAACAACATCGATCCGTACGTTAACGCGTTCGATACGCCGTTCAACGGCAACTACATGGCCCGCCTCAACAAGCCGAACGAGGCTACGTATGAGAAGAGCCGCATCCGCCAGACCGCGGTCATGGGCGCGGGTGAGACCGACCTGTACGTCAACTGGGGCGCGGTGCTCCAAGACCCGAGCCATGCGGCTCAGGACCAGCCCTACTTTCAGATCGATGTGCTCGTGAACGGCGTGTCCGTTTACTCCTTCCAGCACACGGCGGGCGCGGGCGGCAACGCGGGTTGGACCCAGACGGGCCCCAACACCGACATCTGGTACAAGAGCGACCAGTTCAGCATCATCGGCGGGCTGAACGTCGGTGACAGCGTCGAGGTGATCCTCACGGTCGCTGACTGCGATCTCGGCGGTCACTGGGGCTACGCCTACCTCGACGGTATCGGCAATGTCGCTCCCCCGCCGCCCCCGGGCGTCGGCGTTCCGGACGGTGGCCTCACGGCTGCCATGCTCGCCTCGGCCCTCGCGGGTCTGATCGCGCTGCGCCGCCGCTTCTGATCACCTGCTGATCGGAACCGTCGTCTGATTCAAAAAGGCCGCGCCCGCTTGTCGGGTGCGGCCTTTTGCTTTGGTAGTTTCATCGCCGGAAGGAAGTGGCCTCCGCCGTTGAGATTCGGTTCGTGTCAGCGTGAGCGGCCCGGCGCCAGGTCCTGAGCCAACTCATGCCATTGCGGTGGAGCCGCCTGTCCCCAGGCGGCTGACGTGTGATGGACCAGTTCGCAGCGGCTTGAGGACAAGCCGCTCCACCTTTCAATGCGGGCTCGCGACCCCGACTCTTGCCCATGCGCGCCGCAGCGCGACATTCACGACCGGGCTTTCGCTCAGCGAGGCGCGGCGGGGGCGGGAAGCTCTGCCAGCCTCCGGCTGAGGTCGGCCTTGCCGGGAAACTCACCCGGAAGTTTCTGCGCGCGTTCAAACGCCGCGCGGGCGAGGTCATTCTGGCCGAGTTCCCTGCTGGCTAGTCCCAGGTGATAGAGGATCTCCGCGTTTCGCGGCGACTTACCGGAGGCCTCCTTGAATAGCTCGAGCGCAGGCGCGAATTCCTTCCTTCGGTAATGCAACCAGCCCAGGGTATCAGCAATCTCGGGCGAAACCGGATCCAGCTCCCTCGCCTTGCGGGCAAGTTCGATCCCCTTGCCCGTGTCGTCGAGGTGTTCGGAATACAAATAGGCCAGATTATTCAGCACCACGGCTGAGTTTGGTCGGACGGCCAGGTGGGCCTCATATGCAGCCTTGGCATTGGCATACTGCCGAAGCTGCGTGTACACCCGACCGCTCAAGAGAACCGTCTGCAGATCGCCCGGACGCTTCGTCGCCAAGGCATCCAGACGGGCGAGGACTCCGGGCGCGGAAGCGCGCGCCACAAATCCCTCGGAGAGGAGATCGTACGCTGCGACCATCTGGGCGTCGTCCTCGATCACCTTCACGAGGATCGATTCGGCCTCGTCCCAACGCCCTTCCGCTGCCAGGACCCGCGCTTCGAGAAATCGCACGCTCGGCACGGGGCTGCGCGCGAGTTCGGCCTGCACCCGCTTCATGGCCTGGGGAAACTTCTTCTCCCGCAGGTCGAGACCGACCAGTTCCGCGACGATGGGAAGAAACCCGGGAGTCAGCTCGAGCGAACGCTCCAGGCTCTTCCGCGCCTCGTCAGGTTTCTGCACCTGCAAGAGGACCAGACCGAGCAAACGGTGCAACTCGGCCCGCTCCGGCATCGCCTCGACCTGACGGCGAATGGCATCCACCGCCTCGCCGAGCCTCCCCAGGGCCCGCATGGATTCGAGGAAGAGCATCTGAGCCGGGACGAACGTCGGCTGGTTGACCAGCCACTCCCCCATTGCCTGGGCGGTGGCGGCGGCATCGCCGGCGGCCAGATTGAGGCGGGCCAGGAGCAGGACCGCGTCCTGATGATCCGGATTCTGGGTGACGGCGCTGCGCAAGGCGGCACGCGCCTTCACCGGATCTCCCTGCTGCAAATAAGCCTGTCCCAGCAGGAACTTGTCGTCCGCGATGGCCGGAAACTGCTTCCCCAGGCCGGCGAGTTCCTCCACCGCCTTCGGCACGTCGCCTTGGGCGATCAGCAGTTGGGCACGCGTCAGCCGCGCCTCGTAGTTCCCCGGATCCTTGGTGAAGATCTTTTCGAGTGCCGCCTTGGCACCGTCGAAATTCTTCTCGGCGATCGCCAGGTAGGCGAGCCCCCGCCACGCCGGCAGGTAATCGGGGGCGTTGCGCGAGACCTCCTCGAGCACCGCCCGCGCCTCTGCCGGTTTTCCGCTTTCCGCCAGAAAATCGGCATAACGGATACGCTCGATCGCACGCATCGGGGAGGCCTCAGCCGCCGCCTTGAATTCCGCCCCAGCCTGCTCGCGCTCGTTGAGCCAGAGGTGATACGCCGCTCGAGCCATCCGTACCGGCGCCGATTTCGGCTCCTGGGACTGGGCCCGGATGAGGGCGGCCAGCGCGCCCTTGGCGTCTCCCTTGCGCATCAGCAGATTCGCCAAAGCGAGATGGTAATGGGCGGAACCCCGATCCGCCTTTGCCAGCGCGCGCTCCACCTGTTCCAGGTCCGCCTTGGAGCGCGCCGCCCGCGACAGCACGAGGATCGCTTCGCGATCGTCCGGCACACGCTGCAGGACGGTAAGCGCATCCCGGCGGGCCTCGGCCAGCTTGCCCAGCGCCAGGGTGATCTGCATCACCCGGCGTTGCACCTCGCGGTTCGTGGGCGATTTGGTCCTCACCGCGGAAAGAAACGGCAGGGCGCGGAGCGGAGCACCGCGCTCATGCCAGATCACCCCAAGGTGCTCCAGCGCGCGGACGTTTTCCCGATCGGTCTTGAGCACGTTGAGACATTCGATCTCAGCCTTCTCGAATTCTCCCGCCCGCATGAATGCATCGGCGCGGCCCAGCAGCGTCTCCTTTTTCGTTTCAGCCGAGCATCCCGCCGCGACCACGATCAGGAGGGAAACAAGCACGAGGGGAAGGCTAAGACGGCTCATCGGGAGATGGGTTGGGAGGCTGGAGCTACGTTCATCGACCTGATCTGCCGCCGCTGCAGGCGCCCGAACGCTTCTTCGCATCCGGGAGCGACAAATCATCGCGCGGCGCCGGCTTCCGCTGGGAGGCAAGGTACCGCCGAACCGGACTCGATCGCGCCGGGAGCCAGAACCCGCCGCATTCGAGAGATCGACAACGCACGATTCCGCGAGGTAAGGCCCGACGCTCGCTCGTGTCAACGGAGCCCACGCCCTCGCGTCCTCATCCCCGACCGCGAGGCCCGGGCGGGAAACGGACCCTCACGGACCGCGGCTCGCGCCCTCGCGCTCGATCGCGGCAAGTTCGCGCCGGGCATCCTCCTGCCAGCCGTGGTTCCCGGGAACGGAGATCGCCGCCCGCAACGCCGCCCGTGCCGCCGCGAGATTGCCGGTGCGAGACTGGATCATTCCCCAGTGAAAATTGACTTCGGGTACGTGACCCAGCTTGGCCACCGCCTCCGCCAGCAGCGGCAGTGCCTCGTCGTACCGGGCGTGGAGAAACAGCAGCCAGCCCAGGGTATCGGCGACAGCCGGTGAAGCCGGAGCGGCCTGACGGGCACGCAGCGCCGTGGCGAGCGCCCCGCCCAGATCGGAGAATCCTCCGTATTGCAGGGCCGCCAGACTGTTGAGCACCGGGCCGGACTCCGGCCGGCCTTCGAGGTGGTGCAGATACAGCGAGCGCGCCTGCTCGATCCGCCCGCGGCTGGCGAAATATTCACCCGCCACCACCACGGCCAGGTCGTGGCGGCGGAATCGTTCGAGCAACTCGTCCACACGCGCATCCGTGCCCGGGTCGTCCCCGTCCGCGGCGAAAGTCTCCGCCAGAAGGCTGTAGGCGGGAGCGTGTCCGGGATCGATCGCCAGGGCTTCCAGCAGCGCGGTGAAGGCCGCCGCTCCGTCCGCGCGCGCGCGATGCACGCGGGCGAGAGCAACGCGCACCGCGGGTGACCGCGGCGCCCGCTCCGCTTCCTCCCGGGCCCGCTCCAGCGCGGCGGCCGGATTTCCCGCGAGCAGGTCAACCTCCACGCGGGCGGCGATCGCTTCCGCATGTCCCGGCGCAAGGCGCAGGACCGCCTCGAAGGTCGCCCGCGCCTCGTCCGGCCGCGCCAGCTCCAGTTGCGTCCGGCCCAGGAGTTGCCGCAGGTCGGCCAAGCGGGGGACGAAAGCGACGCCGCGCTCCAGAGCGGGCACCGTTTCGGACAACCGTCCCGCTGCGCGGGCCGCGTCCACCAGGAGCAGGTACGCCGGGAGGTACGCCGGACGACGGTCCACCAGCGACCGCAGCAGATCAAACGCCGAGCCGGCCGCGCCGCCCCGCAGGTGGAGCTGCGCGAGCAGGTGGAGCGCATCCGCGTTGTCGGGGTTGCGCGTCACCACCTCGCGCAACGCCTCCTTCGCGCGCGCGCCGTCTCCGCGTTGCAGATACGCCAGCGCCAGCTGGTGCTTTTCCATCCCCAGCCCCGGAAAATCCCGCCCGAATCGCTCCAGCTCCGCGATCGCCCGCGCCGTTTCCCCTTGCGCCAGCCAGGCCCGGGCTTGCAGCAGCCTCGCCTCGTAGTCGTCCGGATCAACCGCGGCGATGCGGCGCAGATGCAGCTCCGCATCGGCGAAGCGACGCTCCGCCGTGGCGATCTCCGCGAGCCCGCGCCACGCGGGGAGATACTCCGGGCGTTGTCGCGTGAGGAGTTCAAGCTGCGCCACGGCTTCGTCCCGCGCACCGATCTGGCTCAGGAATCCGGCCAGCCGAAAACCGGCCTCCGCATGCCGGGGAGCGACCTCCAGGGCGCGGCGGAACGCCTCGCGCGCCTCGCCGCGCAAACCCTGCCCGGCGAGAAACGCCGCCAGCGCCAGTCGCGGTTCCACGGCGGTGAGATCACGGGCGATCGCCCGCTGCAACAGGCTGCGCGTCGCTTCTCCGTCCCCGCGGCATGCCGCGAGGTTGGCCGCGGCCAGCAGAATGGCGGCCGAGGTCTTGTCGGACCACCGCGCGAGCCTGTCCTCTGCCAGCACCAGGTCTTCGCGGGTGCGGACCGTCTCGGTGAGGAGCACGAGCGCTTCCGGCGCATCGGGAAAGCGCTGGAGCAGCGAGAGCGACTCCTCCCTGGCCTCGTCGATGCCACCGAGCGACAACCGGATCCGCGCCAGGTGAAGGCGTGTTTTCAGACTGGCCGCCCCGAGGGCGCGCAGTCGGGTGAGGAAGGTCGCGGCGCGGACCGGCGAGCCCCTTTCCAGCCAGATCATGCCCACACATTCGTTCGCCTCGGAATCGTCGGGGTCTGACTTCAGGATCTCCATGTACTCGCGCCGGGCCATTTCGTGACGCTCCGCCCTGACGTGCTCGGCCGCGCGCTCCCATCGGCTGCCCCGGCGGGCGTCGGCCGGGCAGCCCCAGCCCAGCAGCAGCACCGCCAGCAGGATGAGGAGGCGTGGAGTCATGGCGGTTGAAGGGTATCCTGGGTCCGGATGCGAAGCGATGCCGCCCCGGCCGGGTGACGCCCGCGCCGGTTCGAAACCTCTCTTCGGCACGAACGGGCCCCGAGTCAAGGGCCCCGCCCGGTCCATGGCGGACAGGGAGAACCCCCGCCTTCCGGCCCCCCCGTTGACACCCCGCGCCGCCGCGCGCAGCCTCCGCGCCTGCCCCCATGAAAATCCGCCCCGCTGCCGCCGCCGTGCTGGCGTTGTCCGCCCTGCCCCTGATCGCCGCCGCCTCCGAGCCGGCCGCCGCGCTCGGGAGCCCGATGTACAGTCTCGGCAAGTCGATCGGCTACATGCTGCTGTTCTCGCTGCTCGGCATCCTCGCCGCCATCGCGGGCTACAAGCTCTTCGACAAGTGCACGCCCGGCGACCTCCACCAGGAGATCCTGCAGAACAAGAACGTCGCCGCCGCCATCGTCGCCGGTTCCGTGATCCTCGGCGTCTGCCTGATCGTCGCCGCCGCGATGATCGGCTGACCGGCGGTGCGTACGACGTGAAACGCAGCCGCACGGTCAGGCGCGTGCTCCTCGCGGGCCTCTCCGCCGGTGCCCTCGGCACCGCCGCGGCCGCCCCGGCCCCGCGCGTCACCACCGAGTCCTACTTCACCAACGAAACCCAGATCCCGGGCGCCGGGCACTACCACGCGCCGTTCCGCGGATTCTATCCGCTGCCGTACAATCACTACGACGCGACCCGGAAGATGTACTTCTTCGGCGGGCAATGGGGACCGGAGCCGCACCGCAGCATCGTGAACATTTCCGCCCCGACCGCCGACGCCGCCCGCCAGGCGGAAGCCCTTCGCACCGACGTCGTCGCGCGCAGCGGCTTCGGCAGCACCTCGCGCTCGCACTTCGTGCCTTCCTGAAGCGGCGCGTCCGCCCCGCTTTCGTCGTCCGTCCCCGATGCAACGCCACCGCTGCTCTCCCCGCGCCGCCTGGCAGGCGTCCGTCGAGGCGACCGGGCTCACGTATCATTCCCACGAGCACGGCCCGTACTGGGACGAATCGGTCTGCTACGAATTCACCGCCGCGGAAATCGACCGGCTCGAAGCCGCGGCCCACGAGCTCCACTACCGCTGCATCGACGCCGCCGAAGCGGTGATCGCCCGCGGCTGGTGGGACCGCCTGGGCATCCCCTCCGCGGCCGTGCCGGCGATCCTGCGCTCGTGGGAACGTGACGACTTCAGCCTTTACGGGCGCTTCGACCTGGCCTTCGACGGCTCGGGTCCGCCCAAGCTGCTCGAGTACAATGCCGACACGCCCACCGCGCTGGTCGAGGCCGCCGTCGCGCAGTGGTTCTGGCTGCAGGACACGCGGCCCGACGCCGACCAGTTCAACTCGCTCCACGAACGCCTCGTGGAGGCGTGGCGCCGCTGGGCCGGAACGACGATCCACTTCAGCAGCGTGAAGGATCATCCGGAGGACGAGCAGACGGTCGTCTATCTCCGCGACACCTGCGAACAGGCCGGGGTCGCCACTGCCGGGGTCTACATCGACGACATCGGCTGGCAGGCCGACTCCGGCGGTTTCGTCGACCTCTCCGGCCGGCGGATCACCCACTGCTTCAAACTCTACCCGTGGGAGTGGCTCTGGCACGAGGAGTTCGGCGCCCACCTCGGTTCCGACCCGGTGCAGTTCATCGAACCCGCCTGGAAAATGCTGCTCAGCAACAAGGGGCTGCTGCCGATCCTCTGGGAGTTGTTTCCCGACCACCCCAACCTCCTGCCCGCCTTCGAGACTGCCACCCCGCTGGGCGCGCGCTACGTGCGCAAACCGAAGCTGAGCCGCGAGGGCGCCAACGTCGCCTGGATCGAACACGGCACCACCCTCGAGGAAACCGGCGGCGACTACGGCGAGGAGGGGCACATCTACCAGGCCATCGCGCCGCTGCCCGAGTTCGACGGCCACCGTGCGGTGTGCGGCGTTTGGATCGTCGACCACGAGCCGGCCGGGCTCGGCCTGCGCGAGGACACGCGCCGGATCACCGGCAACCTCAGCCGCTTCGTGCCGCACTTCTTTCGATGAAGCGATACCCGCCCCGATCGGACTTGAATTCGACGTCCTCCGGGAGCGCGGCCGTCCCCGGCCGCATTGAACCCACCTGCGGCCGGGGACGGCCGCGCTCCCAGGCAAGATCATGAGCTACGCCAACTCCACTCCCCTGCGTATCGGAGCCACGGGTACGCTCAACGGCTGGCGCGTCCGCGTCGCCGGGCGCGTCGTGCTCGGCGTCAGCGAAGGCGGCGAAACCTACTACTGGAACGAGTTCAACCTCGTCGACGACAGCGGCAACTCCGCCACGCTCGTCCTCGAAGAGACGGAGCAGGGGCCCGAGTGGAAGCTGTTTCGGGCAATCGAGCCGCTGCATCCGCTCGACGCCCGCGCCGCCGCCGAGAAACACGTCGGCGACCAGGTCAACCTCGATGGCCGCCCGGTCGCCGTCACGCTCACGGGCGCGTCGCGCGTGTACCACATCGAGGGCGAGGCACCGGAGGGCGTCGAGGTGGGCGACGTCGCCAACTATTTCAACGCCGACACCGGCGACCGCATGCTGGTCGCGAGCTGGACCGGCCACGAGATCGAGTTCTACGAGGGGCTCGACGTCCCGCCGGAGACCCTCGCCACCGCGTTCGGGCTGCCGCGCCACACGTTCTCCGCCGCCGGCTTTTCCGGCGGCAAGGCGGGAACCGCGGCGACGACGTCCCGCGGATTCCTGCGGGTGGTGGTGATCGTGCTCGGGCTGTTCTCGTTCTTCGGCTTCCGCTCGTGCTTCAGCGGCTCGGCCGCGCGGGAGCGTCGGCACCGCTGGCCACGCCGCGCCCGAAGGCGCCGGCGCCCGCGGCCCGGCTCGCCGACGGCGCCGCCGGCCGGCTGGGCGACGAGCGGTTCGTGATCGCCGGACACGCCGTCGTGGAGGTCGCGCGCGTCGCCGGCCGGCACGACCGGCACGAGTACATCCTGCGCGACGAGGCCGATCGCAGCGTGCTGCTCGTCCAGGGCCTGAGCGGCGGCGCGAAGGAATGGCACCTGCTGCGGCGCGCCGCGAGCGCCCCCGCCGGCACGCCGCACGAGGCGGCGACCCGCCGGACCGGCGCGACGGTCGCGGTCGACGGCACGTCCGCCCGGATCATCGACCTCTTCCAGTCCCGCGCACTCGGCGCGGACGGTATCCGGGGTGTCGAGACGCTGCCCGGCACGGTCCACTACGGGTTCGTCGCGCGCGAAGGGACCCACTGGGTGTTCGCCCGCTGGAATGAGACCGACATCCAGTGGTACCGCGGCGCCGCGGTGCCCGATGCCGACGTGCTCGCGGCGCTCGGCGGGGCGAAGTGACCTTGGCTGGGGAGCGCGGCCGTCCCCCGGCCGCATCCCCGTGATATGCGGCCGGGGACGGCCGCGCTCCCGGGTTTCCGCTAAACCAATTCCAGGCCGCGCATCGTGCCCGTGGAGGACGCGAACCGGTCGGCCTCGATGCCCATCCGCTGCAGCATCGAAACGAAGAGATTCGGCAGCGGGTAATTATGGTTCACGTCGAAGCCGAGGTGCTGCCCGTGACGGAAGCCGCCGCCGGCGAGGAGCGTGGGCAGGTTGGTCGTCACGTGGGTGTTGGCGTTGCCGAGGTTGGTGCCGTACAGGACCATCGTGCGGTCGAGCAGCGTGTCGCCGTCCTCCTTCACCGCCTTCAGGTCCTTCAGCAGGCCCGCGATCAGCTTCATGTGCCACTCGTCGATCGCCTTGAGTTGCGCGATCTTCGCCTCGGAGCGGCCATGGTGGGACAGGTTGTGGTAGCCGTCCGTGATCTTCACGTCGTCGTGCAGGTCGATCGCCGGTGAGTTCACGCTGTCGAGCATGAGCGAGATCGACCGCGTCGAGTCGGTCTCGAACGCCAGCCGGGCCATGTCGTACATGAGCTTCACCTTGTCCATGTACTCCCGCGGGCTGGCTGGATCGAGCGGCACCGGCGCCGTCACCTTCGGCTTCGGCCGCGTTTCCCACTCCTTCGCCAGCTCCATCCGTCGCTCGAGTTCGCGCACGCTCGTGAAATACTGGTCGAGCCGCTCGCGGTCGCGCGCGCCGACGCTGCGCTGCAGGGACTTCGCCTGGCCGCCGACGGCATCGAGGATGCTCTGGCCCTGGGCGAGCTTGCGCAACTGCGCCTGCACCTCCGCGGGCGAGCCTTGGACGAACAGCCTCCGGAACACATCGGAGGCCTTCTCCTCGCAGGGTATCAGCACGCCCGAGCCGGTCCACGACAGGCTGCGCACGCCCTGCTGCACGTTGACGCCGAGCGTGAGCGAAGCGTACCGCGTCTCGTGCCCGATCCGCTCCGCGATGTACTGGTCCAGCGAGAGGGTGTTGCGGAATCCGCCGCTGCCGGGATGCGGCGCCGCGGTCAGGAAGCAGATGTCGGCCGGATGCCCGCCGTCGACGTCGGGATGCGACACGCCGCTGAACACGGTGAAGTCGTCGCGGTGCTCCCGCAGCAGTTGCAGGTAGGGCGACAGCGCATAGCCCCTGCCCGTCTCCTTCGGGAAGAACTGCTCGGGCAGGAGGCCGAGGTTGTTGCAGATGGCGAACATCCGCCGCGGCTTCGCCTTTGCCGTCTCGCCCGCGCGCGCAAACGCCGGCAGCATCGAATCCAGCAACGGCAGCGAGAGCGCGATGCCCGCGCCCCGGAGGAACTGCCGGCGCGAGAGCGCGCCGCGCGTCGCGATGAAGGCGCCGGTGGAACGGGCGGCGGCACGGGGAGATCCGATCGGGGCAGGCATGTGCACGGGGCGGGGTTACTTGTTCAGGAAAAGTTCGCTCTGCACGATCGCGTGCACCAGCGCGCGCACACCGTAGCCGCGGGCCCGCGTCTGTTCGAGGATCTTTTCCACCGCGGGCCGATCGCCGAACCGCACGGGAGCGCCGGTCGCGTAGGTGACGAGCTGGCGCGCGAGGTTGCGGGCGAGCTGCGCCTCGTCGTCCAGGAGCAGCCGCTTGAAGTCGCGGACGTCGCGAAACGGCCGGCCGTCCCACGACTCGCCCGCGGCGTCCACGGGCTGCGCGTAGTGGAAGGTGAACTTGAGCCCGCCCTTGCCGATGCCTTCGACCGGCGGCACGCCTTCCGCGATCGCGCGGTAGCGGTCGCGCCAGCCGCCCATCACGTCGAAATTCTCCAACGCGAAACCTGCCGGATCGATGCGGGTGTGGCAGGCCGCGCACGACTCCTCGCTGCGATGCCGGTCGAGCAGTTGCCGGATCGTCTTCGCGCCGCGGATGTCGGGCTCGACCGCCGGCACGCTCGGCGGCGGCGGCGACGGCGGCAGGCCGAGGATGCGTTCCATGATCCATGCGCCGCGCAGGACCGGCGACGTCGTGGTGCCGTTCGCGGTCACCTTGAGCACGCTCGCCTGCGTCAACAAGCCCCCGCGCGGCGAATCCGGCGGCAGCGCCACGCGGCGCACCGCGATGCCGTCCACGGGCGGCAGCCCGTAGTGCGCGGCGAGGCGTTCGTTCACAAAGGCGAATTCCGACGCGACGAGATTCTTCGCCGGCAGGTCGGCACGCACCAGTTCCGCGAAGAAGAGCTGGGTTTCCTCCAACGCGGCCTCGGTCAGCGCGTCGTCGAGGTAGTAATCGTTGTAGAGGGCCGAATCCGGCGAGGTCGCCTGGATCTTCCGCAGGTCGAGCCAGTAGTCGAGGAAGGCGTCGGTGAACTGCCGCGCCTTGGGCGACGCCAGCAGCCGCTCGGCCTGGGCGCGCAGCACCTCGGGCCGCCGGAGTTCGCCGCGCGCGGCCAGCGCGCGCAGCTCGTCGTCGGGCGCCGAGTTCCACAGGAAAAACGCGAGCCGCGCGGCCACGGCGTGGTCCGACAGCGCGCCCGGTGTTTCCTCGAGGCAGAGGAAGGCGGGCGAACAGAGCACCGCCGTGTAGCCCGCGATCATCGCGTCGGCGAACGACGTGCCCGCGCGGAGCGAGGCGGCGATCACCGCGCGAAACGGCGCGATCTCCTCCGCGGCCACCGGGCGCCGGTACGCGCGCGCGATGAACGCCGCAAGCAGCCGGTCCGCGTCGGCCTCGACGTCGCGCGGCTGCACCTCCACGCCGCCGCCCGGCGTCCGCCGCAGCGGCAGGTCGCCGAACATGAGGCGGTGGCCCGTGCCCGGCCAGGCGTCGAGCAGCGGGCCCTCGACCTCGAGCCAGCGAAATGCCACGCCGGGCTGGCCCTCGCGGGTAGCCAGCGGGTTGACCCAGTTCGACGGCCGCGAACGGAACAACCGCACCGCGTCCGGCCGGATCGTCTCGCCCTCGAGCAGGTCCACTTCGAGCTCGCCCGTGGTGGGCTCGGTCCCGACATCGAACGCCCCCAGCCGGCGAAGCTGCCGCGGCGGCAGCTCGGCGTAGAACGTCAGCGGCTCCGGCCGCCGGCCGGGCGACACGTCGTCGAAGTTGGGAATCCACCACCGCTCGGCCTTGCCGGGCGGCGCCTTGCCGGGGCCGACCCACACCGAGTAGGCGCTCACCCGGACCTTGTAGCGTCCCGACTGCGGCGCCTTGAATTTCTCGAAACGCAGCTCGATCGGTTCGTACGAGCTCGCCACCACGCCCATCGCCTCGCGCTCGCGCGTGGCGGGATAGGCGTCCCCGACCGTGATCGGCTGCCTGGTCGAGCGCACCTCGGGCTGCGCCTGGGTGCCGAGCACGGGAAACGTCGCGCGCTCCGCGCGGGTGTTGAACACCGAGTAAGTCATCCGGTTGGCGAACGAGCGCTGGTCCCGCGCATAATAACGCGTGGTTTTCGTGGCGGGCCGGTCGACCTGGTGAGCCATGACCTGCCGCAAGGCGTCCTCGGCCACCGCCAGGTAGCGGGCGAGGTTCACGTGCGAGAGATCGAGCGCGTCGCCGATCTTGTTGAACCGATGCGCCTCGCCGTCCTCGGGCAGTCCGTCGCGGATCTGCAGCCAGGGAGCACCCAGCAGGTCGCGCACGGCGTTCTCGTATTCGAACCGGTTCAGGCGCCGCTGCGTCGCGCGCCCCTGGCCCGCCTCCGCCGCCCGCTCGGCCGCCAGCATCGGTCCGGTCAGCGCGTGCACGAACGCGTCGACCGCCCCCGCCGCGGGCCGGGGTTTGTCCCGCGGCGGCATCTCGCCGGCCACGACGCGGTCGTGCACCTTGACCCACGTCGCGAAGTTCTTCCGGTCCTGCAGTTGGAGCGACAGCGCGGTGAGGTCGAGCCCGCCCTTCTTCTCCACGTCGTCGTGGCAGTTCGCGCAGTGCTGCTCGATGAAGGCCGCCGCGGCGGACGGCACCGGGGCCGCGGACGCCACCCCGGCGCAGGCGGCCAGGACGGCCGCAAGGGAGAACACCAGACGGGGGACGAAGTCGTGGGGGCGCACGGGGAGACCGGGACGTTTTGCGCCCTTTTCCCCCGGCCGTCAAATCACGCGGGCGGCCGCCCCTGCCGTCTCGCCTCACCTCCCGGCGCGGTCCGCGCGAACAGCTCCCACAGGAGGATCGCCGCGGCCACGGAGACATTGAGCGACTCGACCGCGCCGGAGCCGGGAATCGTGACCAGCCGCGTGCACGCGGCGGCAACCTCCGGGGCGAGTCCGTGTTCCTCGTTGCCGAGCACAAGCGCGACGGGTTTCGCGTCGGTGCTCCGGCGCCCGGCGAATTCCGGTCGCCCCCCGCGCGTCGCGGCACCGATCACCTCGTAGCCCGCCGCCGCGAGGTCGCGCGCAAACCCGGCGATCGCCGGCACGCGGAAAACCTCCACCGCCTCGAGCCCGCCCTCCGCCACCCGGAACGCCGCCTCGCCGGGCAGCGCCGCCGCCGGATCGTGCGGCAGCACCAGGTGGCGCACGCCGAGGAACCCCGCGGTCCGTGCGATCGCGCCCAGGTTGTGCGCGTTGCCGATCCGGTCGAGCAGCAGCAACGGCACGCGCCGTGCCGCCCACGCCCTGACGTCCGCCGGCAGCGGCGCCCGCAGGAGCGGGGGCGCCACGACTGCCACGATGCCACCGTGGTGCACCGTGCCCGCGATCTTCTCGAGCTCCGGCGGCTCGACGCACCGGTACACCTTCTTCGCCGCGGCGAGGGCCTTGCACATCATGCCGATCTTCCGGCCCGTCGCATGGTCGAAATACAGCCGCCGGATCGAACCCGCGTCCCGCGCGAAACGTGCCCGCACCGCGGCCATCCCGCAGAGCTTGAGTTCATCGGTTTTCATCGTGCGACCTCCCCTACCAGGGTGAACTCCTCGCGGTCGTGGTACAGGTGCCGGATGCGCGTCGCCGGCGCGTGGAGCGCGAGCGGCGAGGCGGCGGAGCGCAGTTCGCGCAGCAGGCCGATGGGATCCACGCGGCCGAACTTCAGGTTGATCACGAATCGCCGGCACCAGCCGTGCGCCAGCCAGGGCGCGACGAGGTGCTGCAGCACGTGGTGTGGCTCCTCCACCAGATCGCAGAAGAGCCAGTCGAACGTCGCGCCCTCCTCCGGGCGGAAGCGAAAGGCGTCCTCGCGCCGGTGCTCGATCTGCGGATGCCCGAGCGCGCCACCCTTCAACGGCCCGTTGTCCACCGCCACCACGCGCGCGCCGCGCCGCGCCGCGCTGTAGCTCCAGCCGCCCGGCGCCGCGCCGAGGTCGCAGACTGTCTCACCCGCCTCCGGCTCGCGCCCGAGCACGCCGTACGCTTCCTCCACCTTCAGGTAGGAACGCGACGGCGCGAGCGGATCGTCGGCCATCCGCCGCGGACCGTGCACGACCGCCTCGCGCGCCACGAACGCGCGGCCGAAATCGACGAAGAACACGAACAGCCCCCGCATCGGTGCCGCGCCGACGCCGCGCGGCACGTCCGACACGGCGAGTTTGGCGACACGCGACAGCTTCTTCCGCAGCCGCTCGCCGAACGCGGTCTCCACGGCCCCCATGCGCCGGCCGAGGCCGACGAGTTCGGCCGGCCCCAGCCAGACGGCCGGCCAGGGTGAGGTGATCCGCTCGTCCCGCAGGCTCGCGAGGAAGAACTCCTCCAGCCGGGCCGCCAGGGCGTTGACGGAATCGCCGCACACCTCGGCCGGGGCGAGCAGGGACAGATGGGCGAAGGCGAGGTCGGGGCGGACGGGCCCGTCCGCCAGCCTCACCCAGCCCGGCCCCTGCTCCACCGGCGCGAGCCCGTGCAGCTCCTTCAGCTCGCGCGTGAGCAGTGATTCGAACCCGGCCTGGCAGGTGAGCAGCACGCCGCGACGCTGCGGGAGCGCCCGCGCGTCGCGATAAAAAACGCTGCTGGGGGTTCGCGACGCGGTCAGGCCGTTACCTGTTACAGCGGCTGTAACAGGTAACTGACCCCGTGTTGCTGCGCGAGGCCGACTCAGAACGTCGCGCGCACGCCGGTGGCCCAGATCGCACCCGTCTCGACCCAGCGCGTGCGCAGGTCGGAGCGCAGGCGGTAGGTCCCGCCATCCTGGTTGAACACGTTCCGCGCGTTCAGGAAGAAATCCATGTTGCGCCGGAAATTCCAGGAGAAGTCCAGGGTGTGCGTGAGGCTTTCGCGGACGTGGTTCGGCCAGCCGTTGGTGCCGGTCACGACCTCGGTGCGGTAGCCCGGGCGCCAGTTGGTGTTCCACTGGAGGCGGAACGCGCGGTAGGGAAAGAACCAGCTCAGGTTGGCCAGGTTGGTCGGCCGGTTGTAGTTCTCGTAGACGTCGTAACGGATCCGCGTGTAGTTCGCATTCACGCGCAGCCGGCTGAGCGGCCCGGGCAGGAAGCTCAGGTCGCGGGTGAAGGAGAACTCGATCGAGCTCATGTGCGACTTCGCCACGTTGTCGACCGTGTTGATCTCCCAGTCTTCCGGCGAGACGGTGGACGGCAGCGGTTCGCCGTTCCAGGAGCCACCGGCCGGAACGAGATACGTGATCGAGCGGATCATGTTGCGGAAATCGCGCCGGTAGGCGGAGACGGCGATCTGGCCGATTCCGCGAGTATAATACTCGAGCGTGAGGTTGGTCGTGTTGGAAAGCTCGGGCACGAGGTCGGCGTTGCCGGCATTGGCGCGGTTCGGCAGCGGGTTGGCCGGGTCGTCGTTGGTGACGACGAGGCCGCCGATGAGACGGTTCATGTCGGGCCGCGAGATGGCCTGGTTCCACGAGCCCTTGAGCACGAGGTTCTCGCCGAAGCGGTAGGTCGTGTGCAGGTAGCGCAGCCAGGTGTCGTAATCCTGCCGCGCGAACCGGCGGTCGCCGCCGTAGCGGGTCACGAGGTAGCCGGCGGACTGGCGGGTCGTGTTGATCACGTCGGTCGGGAACAGGCCCGTGGGATTCGACGTGCCGAAGATCCGCCGGTCCGTCTCGCGCTGGCCAAGGTCGGCCGGGCCGGCGGCGCGGCCGCGCGTGCGTTCATAACGGATACCGGGCGCGATCGTGAGGTTGCGGCCGAACTTGAACACGGTCTGGTTGTACAGCGCGTCGATCTGCTCCTGCGCGTCGCGCGCGTTCTGCAGCTTGAAGCCGACGATCTGCGCCTCGCTCGGCGGCGTCCAGGCGTTGGGATTGGCCTGGTAGATCTGGTAAGCCTTCCAGCGGTCGACGTTGGCCATGCCGTCGACGTTGCCGCCGAAGTCGAAGTTCATCCGGTACGAGCGCTCCGCGAAGGCGGCGAGCGCCTCGTCGGCGGAGGCGGCGACGCCATCGACGCCGCGGAACGCGACCGCGTAGTTGGCGACCGGGCGGTCGGCGTTGTTGACCCACTCGCTGACGTGCAAGCCCCACTTCAGCAGCACGGGCACGCGCTGCCGGGTGAGGTTGTACTGCATGTCCGCCTTGAATTGATACCGCTGGTCCTCGCCCTGGCGGTCGTTCATGCGCGCGCCAAAGCCATTCGGGTGGTTGGCGAGATTGCGGTAGTCCGGCCCGGAGGTCTGCGTGATGAACAGCGCCGGATCGGCGGGACCGTTGCGGTTGAAGCGCAGGCCGAGGTTTCCGAGCGCGGCGGGCTCGATCGACCAGAAGAAGCCGAAGAGCTGGTCCTTGTACCAGGTCATCGAACGCGACATGCTCGCGCCGACGTCGGCGCGGAAGTCACCCCGCTTGTAGTAGCTCGCGAGGCCGAAATTGGCGGTCGAGCCGTACTTGTTGGTCGCGCCGCCGCCCTGGTTGACCTGCACGGTGCCGACGCTGGCGGTCTGGCTGCTGAGCGAATACTCGACGCCCGGCGTCTGCACCGCGCTCCCCGGGGCATTGACCGTGGTGCTGAAGTTGAAGTTCAGGTCGCGGCTGAAGAACTTCGCGTGGTAGCGGTTGTATTCGGCGCGGGCGGACACCCAGAAGTGGTCGGAGAACTTGTAGTCGACGCGCACGTTGCCGTTGTAGCGGATCGTGGGCTTCGGCGAGTCGCGGAAGCTGAAGCTCGTCACGCGCGGCACCTCGCTGTCGTTGTTCGTGAGATTGGTGTCGAAGGCGTAATTGGCGACCTGCGCCTTCTGCTCCGCGAACGTGTAGGAGTAGTTGTACCCGGCGCGCACGCCGAGCCGCCGGTCGAGGAACACGTCGGAGTAGTCGATGCCCCAGTTGGGCTGCAGCCGGTGGTGGTCCTCGTCGTCCCAGCCAGGCTGCTTCTTCCAGAACTGCCCGCTCATGGAGTTGAACGCGAAGCCCGCGCGCACGCCGATCAGCCGGCCGGCCCGGTCGAACGCGCCCTTGCTGCGCAGGTTCACGACGCCCGCGAGCGCGCTGCCGGGATTCTCCGGCTGGGGCGTGCGGCTGAGCTCAACCGTCTCGATGCTGTTGATCGACATCTGCTCGAACTCGAACGCGCGGTTGGCGCCGGTGCCGCTGGCCGCCGCCATGCCGGAGCTCGCGATCGGCGAGCCATCGAGCGTCACCGAGGTATACTTGGGATCGAGGCCGCCGAGACTGACCGAGCGCGCGTCGGCCTCCACGTAGTCGATCATGACGCCCGGCAGATATTTCAGGAACTCGCCGACGTTGCCCTCCGAGATCGAGCCGAAGGTGTCCGTCGCCAGCACGCGTTTCGACTCGATCGAGGCCTTCTGCTCCATGATCGCCTTGGCGTTGCCCTCGCGCTCGGAGGCCACGACGAATTGCGAGAGCTTGATCACGTCGCCGTAGACCGCGCTCGAGAGCGCGACGTCGAGCGTCGCCGTCTGGCCGGCCAGGACGGTCACGGTCTCCTCCTTCGCATCGAGCCCCTCGAAGGTGAACCGCACGCGCTGCACGCCGGCCGGCACACCGGTGACCGTGTACGCGCCACCCGCCTCGGCCGTGGTGCCGAGCGGCGTGCCGACGACGGTGACCACGGCGTTGCGCAGGTACTCGCCCGTACCCTGGTTCAGGATACGGCCGGAGACCGCGCCGGTCGGGGCGGTCTGGGCGGAAAGGCCCGTCACGGCAGCCAGCCCGCAGGCAGCCAGCGAGAGCAGTCGCCCGCGAAGGGCGACCAGGGACACGGGGAAGGGAAGCATGGGCGTCAGGGTTTGCAGCCGGGCCCAGGATGACGCGCAGCCGGCGGGCCCGGGCCCGACCGCGCGGGCCGGAGCGAGGCGGGGGCGCGGAGCTATTGCGAACCGGCTGCGAGTTGACAGTCCGTTTTCAGCTGAGGAACGCGCCGTCTGGGTGGAACCGCTTTTCGCCCAGCGGCTGGCGTTTGACGGAACCTCAGCAGCGGCTTGACGGCCTCGTTTCGGCTTCGAGGCGGGTGGCCGCGGCGGAGTGTGTCGCGCGGCACGATGCGGCCGGGGACGGCCGCGCTCCCGGTACAACCGGTATTCCCGGTCTGACCGCGCGGACGGCGTTACAGGCGGTGCAGGTGGAAACCGCCGTCGACGTCGAACACGGCCCCGGTGGAAAAGGGAAACCGGTCCTCGGCGATCGCGCGCACGGCCCGGCCGATGTCGTCGGGCACTCCCCAGCGGCGGATCGGCGTGATGCCCCGCTCGTCGTGCAGGATGAGCTTGTCGTACTTTTCCTTCACGCCGCCGGTCATGTCGGTCGCGATCACGCCGGGGCGGATCTCGTAGACGTTGATGCCGTCGGAAGCCAGGCGGTCGGCGAACAGCTTGGTCATCATCGCGAGCCCAGCCTTCACCATGCAGTAATCCCCGCGGTTGATCGAAGCGGCGTAGACCGAGATCGAGGTGATGTTGACGATCCGGCCGCGGAAGCCCTCGGCGTCGGGGGCCTGCGCCAGCATCTGTTTCGCCGCGAGCTGCGAGAGAAAGTACGGCCCTTTCAGGTTGATGGCGAAGAGCCGGTCGAAGCTCTCCTCACCGGCGTCGAGCAGGTCGGCGCGGACCTTCGGTGCGACGCCGGCGTTGTTCACGAGCAGATCGATCCGGCCGAAACGCGCCACCGTCTCGGCCACGAGCCGAGCACGATCCGCCGCCACCGCCACGTCGCCCTGCACGACAAAACCGTCGCTTCCCGTCGCCTGCACGAGCGCTAGCGCCTCGGCCGCGGCCTCGGCGTTGCCGGCGTAGTTGATCGCGACGCGATAACCGGCGCGGCCGAGTTCAATGGCGATGCCGCGGCCGATGCCGCGCGACGCGCCGGTGACGAGTGCGGTTCTGGATGCCATGATCAGGGAGCGAAGCCGGCACCACGAACCGGATCAAGCCAGCAACCCGGCAAGCACGAAGCCCATGAAACGCGCGAATCCCTGGTCGTGCCGCGGGTGGCGCGGGCGTTTCGCGGTGCTTCGAATCACCTCGGGCGAACCGGCGTCACGCCGTGGCCGGCCGCGATGTGTGCCACGGAAATGCGTCCGCCATCGAGCCGGTAGCCGCCGTCGAACGGATTCTCCGCGAGGAAAAGCGGCGTATCCAGATCGGCGAAACGGAAACCGCCCTGCCCCGCCGCGAAGCAGGCGGAGACGGTCATCGCGAGGATCGACTCGAGGTTGCCGCCGATCATCAGGTCGAGCCCGGCCTCCCGCGCGACCGCCGCGATCTCGAAGGCTTCCGCCAGGCCCGCCTTCATGAGCTTGATGTTGATCACCTGCGCGGAGCGCGCGGCGACCACGCGCCGGGCGTCGTCCGCGGTCGTGACCGTCTCGTCCGCCGCGACGAGCCAGCCAGTCTCCGCGATGAGCGCGCGGGCGCCGTCGAGATCGTCCTTCGCGAGCCACTGCTCGAGCAGCGCCGGCACGATGCCCCGCGCCTGCAGCCCGCGCACGAGCTCGGCGGCGGCCGCGCGGGAGACGCCCGCGTTGCCATCGAGGATCAGCGGGGATTCGGGCGCGACGGCGTGGATCGCGGCGATTCGCTCGAGGTCGTGCGCCGGGCCGGCCTTGCCGCCGACCTTCACCTTGATCATCCGGATGCCGCGCGCGCGGATCGCGCGTGCCGCCGCGGCCGCCTCCGCCGCGGTGCCGGTCGTGACCGTCATGTCGGTCTCTAGCTCCGTGCCGCGCCCGCCGCAGAACGCCACGAGCGGCAGCCCGGCGTGGCGCGTGAGCGCGTCGAGCAGCGCCATCTCGAACGCGCACTGCGCCGAGCCGCAGCCCGCCCCGCCCCGCGCGCGAAACTCCGCGGCCAGCGTCCGCCAGGTGTCGAGCGTGGCCGCGCGCCCGGGCAGCCAAGCCTGCGCGGCGCGCAGCACGCGCAGGGCGTCGGCCTGCGTCTCGCCGTTGTAGGGCGGCAGCGGCGCGGCCTCGCCATGGCCGCGGGTGCCGTCGGCCAGCGTGAGCGTCACGAGCACGTTGGCGGCCACGGCCGCCGCGCCGCCGGAGATGCCGAACGGCTCGAAGAGGGGAATGTCGAGCGGCTGCACCTCGCACGCCGCGATCGCCGGGAAGGAAGTCACGGGCGGAGAAGAGCGGCGCCGCCGCGGACCCGCAAGGCTGCGGTGGCCGGAGAAGCCCCCCGCCGCCCGCTTGACGCCCCGTTCCACCGGCTGTTTCGATCAGGCAACCTTCCGTCCCACCGAAATGGCCAAACCCAAAACCGTCCTCCTCGTCGCCAGTGGCGATCTCCGTCAATCCGCCAACGAGACCTGCTGGCCCGCGCAGCATGCCATGGAGCAGGCGCTCGGCGCGGCCGTGGCGCGGCTCGGAGCCCGCATCAAACGGGCCCATCCCTACAAGCCGGCGCTCAAGCACGGCTTCATCGGCTCGCAGAAGGAGGGCATGGAGGTATTCGCGGGGCTGGATCCGGAGGCGCCGCTGATCGTGGCCGAGGCGGTGTGGCAATATTCGCACCACGTGCTCGCCGGCCTCATCTCGCACCGCGGGCCGATCCTCACGGTCGCCAACTGGAGCGGCACCTGGCCCGGGCTCGTCGGCATGCTCAACCTCAACGGCTCGCTCACGAAGGCCGGCGTGAATTATTCGACGCTCTGGAGCGAGGACTTCACCGACGATTATTTCCTCAAGGGGCTGGAGTCGTGGCTCACGACCGGCTCCGTCCGCCATCGCACCACGCACGTGAAACCGCTCGCGCGCGCGACGCTGCCGCCCAAGGCCCGCAGCGTCGCCCGGAAGATCGCGGCCGACCTCCGGCGGCGGAAGTCGATCATGGGCGTCTTCGACGAAGGCTGCATGGGCATGTACAACGCCATCATCCCCGACGAGCTGCTGTTTCCCACCGGCGTCTTCAAGGAACGGCTCTCGCAGTCGGCGCTCTACGCGGCCGCCACCGCGGTCGACGACGCCGAGGCGCGCGCGGTCTACGACTGGCTGCGCCGGAAAGGCATGAAGTTCCACCTCGGCACCGACGAGGCGACGGAACTCACCGAGCGCCAGGTGCTGTGGCAGTGCAAGACGTACGTCGCGGCGCTGCGCATCGCGGACGAGTTCGGCTGCGAGACGATCGGCATCCAGTATCAGCAGGGCCTCAAGGATCTCCTGCCCGCCAGCGACCTGGTCGAAGGCATCCTCAACAACAGCGACCGGCCGCCGGTGAAGAACGCCGCGGGCAAGGTCATCCGGCCCGGCGAGCCGCTGACGCATTTCAACGAGGTCGACGAATGCGCGGGCCTCGACGGCCTCTTCACGCACCGCGTGCACCGCGCGCTCGGCCAGCCGGTCGAGAACACCCTGCACGACCTGCGCTGGGGCGATCGCGACCGCAGCGGGACGACCGACGAGTACGTCTGGGTCTTCCTCATCTCCGGCAGCGCCCCACCCGCGCATCACCTCGGAGGATACAAGGGCACCGACTCCCTGCGCCAGCCGCCGATGTATTTCCGGCTGGGCGGCGGCACGGTGCGCGGCGTCGCGAAGCCGGGGGAAATCGTCTGGAGCCGCGTGTTCGTGGCCGAAGGCCGGCTCAAGATGGACCTCGGCCGCGCCAAGGTGATCTCCCTGCCTGCCGAGGAGACGGAACGCCGCTGGCGGGAAACGACGGTCCAGTGGCCGATCATGCACGCGGTGACCTACGGCGTGACTCGCGACCAGATGATGGCGCGCCACCAGGCCAACCACATCCACGTCGCCTACGCGCACTCCGCGAAGGAAGCCGACCTCGCGATGTACACCAAGGCCGCGCTCGCCGCCGAACTGGGCCTCGAGGTCAGCCTCTGCGGCACGCGGGCGGACGGCCGGCCGTTCTGAGCCACATGCAGTGGAGGTGGAGCCGCCTGTCCCCAGGCGGCTGACCGTCGAGGGCACCGTCCGCAGCTGAGCGAGCGCGGCGCGGCGGCCGCGGGTTCACCGCTCCCGGATCCGGCGCGCGAAGGCCGGCGTCGCCCGGCGCTCGAAACCCTCGCCCCGCCGCACGAGGAACAGCGCGGCGATCTCCTCGCGTTGGGCCAGCCGCCAGCCGTCGTCGGGACCCAGCACGAAGAGCGCCGTGGCCAGCGCGCTCGACCGTGCGCAGCTCGCGCGGATCACGCTGACCGCGGCCAGCGCGTGCTGCACGGGCACCCCGGTGCGCGGATCGATGATGTGGCCATAGCGGCGCGAACCGACCCGATACGCGTTGCGGTAATCGCCGGAAGTCGAAAGCGCGTCGCCCGACAGCGCGACGACGGCCTCGATCTCGGTGCGCCCCTCGAGCGGACGCTCGACCGCGACGGACCAACCGGCGCCCGCGCTGCGGACGTCGCCGCCGACCTGCACGAGGTGCCGCGGCGCGCCGAGTCCCGCGAGCAGCGCGCTCACGGCGTCCGCGGCCTGCCCCTTGGCCAGCGAGTTGAAGTCCACCGCCAGATCGCCTCGCGCCTTGCGCAGTGCCGGCGGACTCTCCCGCACCTCCAGCCGGCGCCAGTCGACCCGGCGCCGCAGCGCCGCCACCTCCGCGGCGTCGGGCAGGTCCGGGCTGCGCCCCTGGGCGCCGAAACCCCAGCGCTCGACCAGCGGCAGCACGGTCGCATCGAAGGCTCCGCCCGTGAGCAGGCTGACCCGGCGCGCCTCGCCGGCCGCCAGCGCCAGCTCCGGCGACACGGGAAACCACTCGGTGTCGCGCATCCGGTTGAAGCGCGACAGCTCCGAGTCCGGACGATACGTGGAGAAGAGGCGTTCAAAACGCTCGAGCAACGCCCCCACCTCGGTTTGCACGTCGCCGGGCTCAGGTGCGGCCCCCGGCGCCGCGTCCGCTGCGTACGTCACCCGCCAGGTCGTGCCCATCGTGCGCCCCGACAGCTCCACGTCGCGCGCCCATCCCGCCGCCGCTGCCAGGAGCAAAAGCGCCGCCGCCGGTGTTCGGATGAACGCCGCTGTCCGAGATTGCGATCCGGGCGGCAATGCTCTCACGGCACGCCCTTCACCCAGTGGATCAGGGGCAGGTACCGGACGTTGATCGCGACGGCGACCAGCACCAGGCCGAGCGCGACCGCATCGCGCCGCGAGAACCGGTCCGTGGCGCCGCGGGCGCGCACGAAGTTGAGCAGCGCTCCCGTCGGGCACCCGTAGCGGCAATAGGCCTGGGGGATGAAGAACGACGCCACCAGCCCGACGCCCGCCACCGCCAGCGTGGCGACGCCGGCGGTGCGCACGAGGTAGGCGTCGAACGGCTCGATGCCCGCGAGATCGAACGGCGCGGCCATCAGCGCGATCACGAGCACGAAGAGGAGCAGCGCCGCCGGCAGGAACTCGAACCCGCGTCCCACGCCGGCGGGCAGCGTCAGCTGCCACCGGGCCGGCCGCAGCCGCCCGACCAGCTCCTGCGCCGCGCCGTGCGGGCAGAGGTGGTGGCAGTAGATCGGTTTCCGGGCCGCCCAGGGCACGAGCAGCGCCGCGGCGGTGAGCAGGGCGAGGCCCGGTGCGGTCGACCACGGGATGCCCGCGCGCGACCAGCCGGCGAGGAGTTGCTGAGAGATGAGATCGCCGCTGATGAACCCGACATAGACCACGAGTCCGACCTGGAACGGCCGGCGCCAGCGATGCCGCCAGCCGGCAGGTCCAAACGTCATGGCCGCCGCGAGCGCGAGCACCACGACCAGGCCGGTGTCCCGCCAGCCCCACTGCAGGGGCGGACGCGTCACGATCTCGCCCCGGCTCAACTGCAGCCGCGCCTTCACGCCGCGCGCGATCGCCATGCTCGTCATCGTCGCGCCCGAGACGCCTTCGATCCCCGCCTTCTTCAGATCGAGCCCGGCCGCGGTGTCCCAGGTGAGGCCATTCCATTTCTTGAGGAAACGCCGGTCGGTCACCACGTCGTAGACGTGCTCCTTGGTGTCATCGGAGGCATGCACGGTCACGCCGACGATCTTCCAATCGGGCCCGAACACCACGAGCGCGTCGGTCACGCCGCAGTAGCCGATGATGTCGCGGCAGTAGGGCTGGGTGCGAACGACGTAGCCCAGCTCACGCCCCTGGCGATCGTGGACGAAGAGTCCGTCCCGCTCCGAACTGTCAGGCCGGAGGGAATACGCCTCCGGCAGCAGCTTCCGCAGTTCCTCGACCGCGATCGGCGAATCGCCGTGCGTGCGCTGGCGCAGCGCGAGGTCGCGGAGCAGCCAGGCGATGACGGCGACGACCGCGAGGCGATAAAGCTGCAGCGCAACCTGCTTCATGAAGGAGCAGGAGGTTGAACCACGAATCACACGAAATACACGAAAAGTCCGCCGGGCCTCTCGTGTATCTCGCGTGTTTGGTCGTTTCCCATCTCGACGTGCTCAGCTCCCTCCGGTGGGAACTTCCGGGATCCGCCTCACGGCACCGGCAGCGCCTGCACGGCGTCGAGGTGGACGTTGCCGTTGGCGTTCGTGGCGTCGATTTCGACGGCGGCCGGCTGTCCGGCGACGAAGCGGTAAGTGCCGAGCGAGACCCAGATGCCATCGATCGGGGAATCCAGCTTCTGGTTCACGACGACCGCCTTCGCCCCTTCCGCGCTGCGCACCGTGACCGCCGTGTTGCTGGCACGGTTCTCGTGCGGCGAGGTGGCGAAACGGATCTCGTAGCGGCCGGTGACGGGGACGTTGAGTTCGAACACGGCCGTGTTGCCGGCGCCGCGGGCGTACACGTAGTCGGGCCCGAGGTGCGGCAGGCCGGCGCCACTGGCCCAACGGCCGGTGAGCTTCGCGGACTTGTTGTCGACCACCACGCCCTTGAGGCTGGAGAGCGCGACGCCGCCGCCGCGACCGCCCGAATCGTCCACCGGCGGCGGCGGGGCTCCGCTCACATCGAAGGTGTTGTCCGGCAGCCGGCGCGCGCGGCCGGGCAGCTTGAGCAACTGATCCAGCTCGGACCAGTAGAGTGTATAGACGTCGCGCGGGGAGCAGTTGTTCTTCACCGCGATCGCCGCCGCCTTGCCCACGACCTCGCCCATCATGCCGATGGTCTTCATGACGCGCACGGTGCCGAGCGCCTGGTCCGTGACGCTGATGTTCCGGCCGGCCATGAACATGTTGGTCACGTTCACCGAATAGAGGCAGCGGTACGGGATCGGGTAGCCGAACTCCCGGTCGATGCGCCGGTCGTGCTCGGCGATCGAGATGAAGGGATTGTCGGGATACTTCTTCGCGTACTCCTGCTTCGCGAAGTGCAGGTCGATGCTCCAGGTGCTCGGCACGCAGCCGTCGGGGAATTCCTTCTTCGTGATGATGTCCTCGTGCGTGAGCATGACGTCGCCGACAATCCGCCGCGACTCGCGCGTGCCGCCGATGTAGGCGACCCAGTCGAGCTTCGCATTGGGATGCTCGGTCTTGCCGTCGCGATTCTTCATCGCGTTAAACGCTCCGTACACCGCGCGGAAGTTCCAGTCGCGGATGCGCTCGAGGTCGTTGATCGGATGCTTGTTGAAGCCGCTCTCCCAGAACCATTCGCCCTTGCCGAACTTCGCCGCGTTCAGGCCAGTGCCGCGGCCGAGGCGCGGATAGGGGAAGTCGTCCATCGTCAGATCGAGCGCCCAGGCGCTGGTGTCGGGAAACGCCTGGGGCGCGTCGCCCTGGCTCCAGACCCACATGTTGCTCATGCCGAGCAGGTCCTTGAGCTCGATCTCGTACTTGGCGCCGGCGAGGTGCGCCAGGTTGCCGTGGCCGGTGCAGTCGGAGAAGAGCTTCCCCCGGAACCGCTTTTCCCGGCTGTTCGTGGTGTTGAGCGACGTGACGCTCACGATCCGGCCGTCCTTCGTCTCGGCGGCGTAGACGTGTTCGTTGAGGAAGAGTGAGATGTTCTTCTCCTTGCGCACGTGCGCCTCCTTCTGCGCGTCGCCGAATTCCTCATACGTGCCGGGCGAGTTCTTCGCCTTGTCGGCGAACTCCTCGATCATCTCGCCGATATGGGGGTACTTGCCGCGGCGGATCAGGCCCATCGCCCAGACGCGCACTTCGGAGCTGCCGTTGCCGCCGAGCACGGGCCGGTTCTGGATCAGCGCGACCTTGAGTCCCATGCGGGCGGCGGAGATCGCGCTGCCGAGGCCGCCGTAGCCGCCGCCGACCACCACGAGGTCGAATTCGCCCATGTCCTCGGGCGCGGCCGGCAGCCGCAGCGTCTGCTTGCGCCAGGCGGAGAGCGGCGCGGTGTCGTTCGGCGGCGTCTCGTTCAGGTCGGACGTGAAATACAGCGCGTCGCAGCGCCCGTCGAAGCCGGTGAGGTCGCGCAACGCCAGCGCCGCCTTGCGATCGCCCACCTTCACGGTTCCGCCGTCGTGCCAGAGCCAGTCGGCGCCCCGCGTGCCGAAGGTCTCGGCGAGCGGCTGGCCGTTCACCAGTACCTGGAACCTGCCGGGCGCGCCGGGCGCCTGCCAATGCGCCACCCAGTCCTTCGTCCGCACCCACACGCGATAGGTGCCGACGGCGGGAAACTCCACCGTGGTCGTGGCGTCGGAGACCGGCCGGCCCAGACCGTGCGCGAGGAGGTAGGGCGAGCCCATGAGGTCGATGAACTGGGTGTCGAGCGACCAGCCGCCGGGCGACTGGAAGCTCTCGGCCTCGACCAGGAGGCGGTCGGCGGCGAGAACCGGGACGGCGGCCGTGAGCAGGGCCGCCAGGACGAACGACAGGCGTTTCATAAGGTATGTAACGGGGAAAAGGGACGGCGCGCACGGGAGCGCCGGCGGGCAGCCTCCCATGCGAGGCTTCCCCGAGGCAAGAGCGTGACATACTTCATTCGTACACGAACCGCGCCGTCGCGCTCACCGGCCGGTCGGCCGACACGCGCACCCAGTAGGCCTGGTAGTCGGCCGGAAATGCGTGCGCGACGGTCTGACCCGGGGGCACCGCGAGCCGGCGGTATTCGACCCACGTGCCGGTGCCCGCCACGTCGACCTCGATCCTCACCGTCACGGTTTCCGAACCCCGATGGGAGAGCCGGACGCTCTTCCGGTCGTAACCGGTCATCAGATACGGGTCCGACGGCTCGCCCGCGCGCACGGCGGTGTCGTGCCAGGGCCCGCCCTCGCCCACCGGTTTGCCCAGCGCCCACAGGTCGTCGACGGCGCCCACCCACACCGCCGCGCGACCGTCAGTCGAGCGAATGACGTGCCGGTTGGCGCCGGCCGCCGCGGGGTCGATCCCGGTCATGACCAGCAGTCCGCGCCAGGTCGCGAAATCGTGGATGCGCCGCAGGTGCGTCGCCACCGGGCGCACCTTGGCGATCCCGCCGGCGTTCTCGGCGGGAAGCTCGAAGAACGTGCCGCCGGCGTTCAGCAGGTCGCGCTCGGTGCAGACTTCGCGCACGGCACGTTCCGTCCCCAGAGGGCCGGTGGCCCCGAAGTCGGCGCGTCCCCGCGGCAGTCGGAACCGGCGGCCGGCCTCGTCGGTGTACACGAGCGAGGCGGCGTCCGCCGCAAGGGCGTCGGCGGGGATCGCGACGTTGGTCCGCATCCACTCGAGCGCGCCCGGCTCCTCGCTGCGCTCGAGCTGCATGTCGGGGCCCAGCTCGTAGAACGCCTCGCCGGCCGCCAGGCCCAGGGTGCGGCGTCCCGCGCCGCGGGCGTGCAACAGCCCGCCGGAGACCGCCGTGCCTGCCGCGCCGGTGCGGGCCAGCCCAGCGAAGCGCGCCTCCGTCGCCGCGGGCGCCCGCTCGTCGGACGCTCGGTAGGCGAAGAACGCCGTCGCCTTCGCCAGGTCGCGCGCCGCGCGCACCCGGACCCACGCGCCCCGCTCGCCGTCGGGGAAGGCGGTCCAGGCGTAGCCGCCGGCCGGCACCTCCACGGTGCGCAGGGCGGTCCAGCGACCGTCGCCCGCGCGGTCGACCTCGAGGGTGAAGGCGACCGGCACGGCGGCGTCGTGCGCGAGGTGCAGCGTGCGCGCGCGGTAGCCGGAAAACAGATACGGGTCGGACGCCACGTCGCGGGCGACCGGCTCGTCGAGCCACACCGCGCCGCGGCCGAGCGCGGGGCCCAGGCGGTCGAGCTGCGCGGGGTCGAGGAACCAGAGGTTGGACTGCGACTGGCCGGGCGCGGCGAGTTTGCCCTTCGCCCGGCGCTTGTTGAGGAATTCGCTCAACGCGGTGTCGTCGCAGCCCAGCACGACGCGGTCGCCCCAGCGCGCGAAGTCGCCGACGACCTTGAGGTAGTTCGAGCGCGGCGCTATCCCCGCGGAGCGGCCGGGGCCGAAGGCGCGCGGGAAACGCCAGAACGTGCCGTGCATCGTCATGAGGAGGTCCTCCTCGCCGATGTCGCGGATGCGCGGCCACTCGGTGTTCCAGCCGTGCGCGCCGTCGTACGAGTGGCTGCCCTTCGGCAGCCGGTACGCGTGCCAGGCGCCCGCCTGCCGCACCATCAGGAGCAGCGAGCGATGGTCCCAGCCGACGCTCCAGATCGGGTCGGTCGCGGGCTGCGGGTTGCCGGAGAGCCCGCCGGGACCGGTGACCTCGGTGAACTGGTTGCGGCGGACGACGGTCCACGTCTCCGCGCGCCCGTCCCACTCGGCCAGCGCGCCGCTGGGGAGGTCGGGCTGCTGCCGGGCCAGCGGGGAGTTTTCGCCGTTGTTCGCATACACGAGCACGCCCTGGCCCGAATACAGGCCCTTGCCGTGATAGCCCGGAAGCTGGGCGCGGCGAAACGGCTCCTTCACCTGCTCATCGCGAAACAGCTCCGTCACCGCGAGCGTGCGCACGTCGACCTCGTAGAAACCCTCCTCCATCGACGCGTAGTACACCTTGTTGGCCGGATCGAGCAGGTGCCGCGCCGTGCCCGTGGGCCGGCCGAACATCCGCTCGTACGGGATCACGCGCACGTTCCGCTGCGCGTCGATCGCGTACGGGCCGATGAAGAGCTGCTGCGATTCGCGGTGGATGAAGCGGTTGGCCGGCGTGCCGCCGATGCTCTCGGGCCGCACGATCTGCCGCAGGTCGGGCGTGATCTCGTAGAGTTTGTCCGACGACCCCCGCGGCTTGTGCGGCGCGTAGGTGATCACCCACAGCCGGTCGGCCCACGGGACCACGGCACCGGTGCCGCACTCCTGCTCCTGGTTGAACACGGCGAGGTGCGGGTAGATACCGGAGAACGAAACCGGCTCGGCGGCCCCGGCGAGCGAGGCGGCGGCAAGAACGGCGGACAGGCGGCGGGCAAAGTGCGCCAGGACGGAGGTCATGGGAAAAGCGGGGGCGGCCGGAGCGAACCACGCTTCGGCCGCCGCCGGCGGAGGCAAGCGCGGCCGCGCCGCGCCCGGCAACTCAATACGTGAGCCGCGTCGTGAGGCTGATCTTGCGCGGCGAGTTGAACCACTGCGCGTAGCGCAGCGTGCCGTCGGTGCTGCGGATCAGATAGAGCACGCGGTTCGCATCGAGCAGGTTGGCGACGTTGAGCTGCACCGACGCGCGCACGTGGCGGGAAGGCCGGAAGCTGTAGCTCATGAACAGGTCGTTCAGCATCCGGTTGGGGAAGTAATACATCTTCCGCAGGTTTCCGTCGGCGGCATCGTTGTACATGTAGCCGCGATAATTCTGCTGGTAGCTGGTGATCAGTCCCGCGGAGAGCCCGCGCAGCCGGCCCTCGTGGAACCGGTAGGTGTTGACGAGGCTGTAGGCGCGCTGCGCGTAGCCGACGGTCTTCTCGCCCGCCCGCCGCACGATGAGGCTGCCGTTGGAGGGCGACACGAAACCGAGCTGGTGGTCGGTGATCGGCAGGCCCGTGGCGCCGGTGCCGACGCCCGGCGTCAGCAGGCCGAGCTGCTGGGCGTTGAGGATCTGGCCCGACTCGAGGTCGAGCTGCGCGCGGTAGGGATTCGTCTCGCTCTGATCGCGGAGCATCGCGAGGGAAAGCGGGATCGGCGCCGAGTTCGGGTCCGCCGGGTTCGACGGCACCAGGAACGGCGCGACCGCGGCCGTGGGGCTGCTGCGGATGCCGACCACCGTCTGGCCGTTGACGGTCGTGGTGTGGAACTGGTCGTTGTAGAACTGCGGCAGCGTGACGTCGCTGCGCTCCGAGCCGTTGGCCGTCGCGAAGCTCGCGCGCACTTCCCAGTTGCGCAGGGGGCGCGCGGACAGCGTGAGGTTGAAGCCGTCGGACGTCTTGCTGAAGACGTATGCGCTGCCGCCGTTGCGGCCGTTGATGCCGTCGGGATCGACGTCGTTGCGGTTGGGAATCGACGCCGTGAAATTCTGGGCCTCCGACTTGTAGTAGTTGAAGTTGCCCGAAATCCGCCGGCCGAAGAGATCGAACTTGAGCCCGATGTCGCGGCTCACGCCCTTGCCCGGCGGCAGCGGCTCGTTGTTGATGTCGCGGGTCGTGTCGAAGTTGATCTTGCCGTTCGACGAGTAGTTGTACGACAGGCGCAGGTCCTTGATCGGGGTGTCGACGACGGCGCCGAGGTTGATGCTGTCGTAGGAGATCGGACCCCGCTTCAACCCGAGCGCCTTGCGCAATCCGGTGGCCTCCTCGCGGCGCAGGCCCGCCATGGTGTCGATCTTGCCGCGCCACCATTCCGAAAAGAGACTGGCTCCCCAGCTCACCTCGTCGGTGTCGTCCATGAGATAGGACGTGTTGCTGGGGTTGCCGGTGGTGGCATTGACGCCGCCGGACAGCCCCATCGGGTTGCCGGGCGTGGCGGGCACGGCGTTGGAATAGACCTGCGGCGCGTAGCGGTAGGTGCGGCCGTTGGGATGCCGCACGGTGTCGATGCGCCAGTCCTGCCCGCCGATGATCCGGTCGGGAAACGCGCGCGTCCACGCGGTCGGCATCACGGTGCGGCCAGACTCGGCGTTGTTGATGTTCGCGAGATTCTGGATGACGGCGCCGGAGCCATCGACTTCGTAGAACCGCATGGTCATCTGGTTGACCCAGGACTCCATGTCCTGGCGGAAGACGCTGGCCTGGTGCTTGCCGAACCATTTGCCGAGGTCCTTCTGATACGCGATCGCCGCGCGGTAGCCGCGCGCGCCGGTCCAGAAGGGCGTGGCGACGAGCGAGGTGTTGAGCGCCCACTGCTGGCCCACCTGGCCGGTGATAGGATCGACGTAGTTGTTGCCCGCGGCGCCCGGGGCGAAAACGGTGGTCGAGCTGGCGCGGGGCGCGTCGTTGACGCGGGCGTCATGACCATAGCGCACCTGGACGGCGAGGCCTTCCGCGAGCGTGGCCTCGGCGACGACCGACTTGATCTCGTTGAAGTAGAAATCGCGGTGATACGGCCCGATCGCGGAGTCGACCTTGGTCAGGTCAAAGGCGCCGCCGGTGATCTGCGACGCCTCGGGAAACGCGACCAGGTAGCGCGAGGTCTGGTTGTCCACCCGCACGCCGTTGGGCAGCAGCCAGGTGAGGGGTGCGCGCACGGTCACCGCCTGGGCGAAGATCGTGTCGCGGGAATAATCGCGGTATTCGCCGCGAATCTGCAGCCGCTTCCAGGGCTGGAAGGTGGCGGCCAGGTGCAGGCCTTCGGCGGTGCGGCCCAGGCCGGGCCGGAAGTACTTCGTATCGTCCCGGACGCCGTTCACCCGCAGGCCGAAATACTTGAATCCCCACTGCGCATCGACCGTGTACCGGCGCGAACCTTCCGAGTCGCCCATGGCCGAGAGGGTCGCGGTCGGCCGGCGGTTGAGATAGGCGCGCTTCGAACTGCTGGTGATGACGCCGCCGGCGTCGCCGGAACCGAAGAGCAGCGAGTTGGAGCCGCCGATCGCCTCGACACGCTCGATGTCGAAGGTGTCGAGCAGCGTGGTGTCGGAGCGCAGGAAGCCGTCGCGCCGCGGATTGTTGATCTGGAGTCCGCGCATCGACATCGACTTCGGATCCTGCCGGTCGCCCTCGACCATGCCGCGCACGTCCTCGGAGGCGTTGATCACCGCCGGCCCAAGGCCGCCGAGCTTCCAGAGCATGTCGGTCATGTCGACCGCCCCCATGTCGTCGAGCATCTGGCGGTTGAAGACCTTGGCATCGAGCGGCGTCTTGCTCAGCGGCGTGTTGGTGCCGGTGACGGAGTTGGTGTTGGTCGCGTCGTAGGTGTCGCTGAGGTCGGCGGAAACCTCGAAAGGCGTCAGCGTGATGGTGTCGGCCGGATTCGCCGCCGCCGGGGCGGCCGGCCGCGGAGTGGAAGGCGCCGGGGCGGTCTGGGCCGCCAAGGGAGCAGCCAGAAGGGTGCCCGTCAGGAGCACAGCGTGAACGAACGCCCGAATCCGGGCGCGATCGAACAGGGTCATCGGTAGTTGGGGGCTGGGTGTTGTCCGGGCCGGCAAGGGCCACGGAGGTCAGGGGAGGTCCAGACTCAAAATCGTCCGCGGCCGGCGCGGCAATCGAAACTTGTGGCGCCGGACCAACGCCAGCCGGTTGCAGTCAGGAGCGACTCCGCCAGCCTTGGGCATGTCCCTGGAACCCACTTCGCTCCCGGCGGTAACGCTGCGACCGGCCACGTTGCGCGATGCGCCGCTGCTCCGGCGCTGGGACGAGCAGCCCCACGTGGTGGAATCCGATCCCAACGACGACTGGAACTGGGAAGTCGAGCTGCCGCACACGCCCGCCTGGCGCGAGCAACTGATCGCGGAGGAGGGCGGGCGGCCGGTGGGCTTCGTCCAGATCATCGACCCGGCCGCGGAGGAAACGCACTACTGGGGCGACTGTGCGCCGAACCTCCGCGCGATCGACATCTGGCTCGGCGAAGCCGCCGACCTGGGCCGCGGCCTCGGGACGCGGATCATGCGTCTCGCGCTCGCCCGCTGCTTCGCCCCGCCCGCGGTGACGGCCGTGTTGATCGATCCGCTGGCGGCCAACACCCGCGCCCACCGGTTTTATGCCCGCCTGGGATTCCGTTCGATCGCGCGACGGAGCTTCGGCGCGGACGACTGCCTCGTGATGCGGCTCGAGCGCGCCGACTGGAACGGGAGCCAATGAATAGCTAAGGCTCATGCCGTTGGCCTTCAACCCAGCCATGAGAACGGCCGCACTGAAAGGTGGCGCGGCTTGTCCTCACGCTGCTGGGGAGCGGTCCATCGTACGTCAGCCGCCGGGGGACAGGCGGCTCCACCGCAACGGCATCGTGCCGGCTGGGCGGCTACGATCCTAACCAAGGCGCTCTAGTCCCCCGCCCGCGACGGCGCGATCGCCTCGCCGACGATGACCTGGTAGCAGGACCAGGTGACGATCAACGAGAGGGGGCAGGCTTTCACGTCGTAGCCGGGCAGCTCCAGCACGGCGTCGTTGACGGGCCAGTACTGGTTGATGTGCAGGTGGCGCGCGCTGCGCGACTGGTCCAGGCCGGCGGCGACGGAGGTGAGCGCGATCGTCCGGGCTCCGAGGGCATTGGCCGCGGCCGTCACGGCATCGTCGTCGCGATACGCCACGAAGAGAATCACATCGCCGTTCCGCACCGTCTCCTTCACCCACGCCACGCCTTTCTCCCCGGCGAGCTGCTGCGTCTTCGCAAACAGCTTCGCGTCGCCATAGTGGCCGGCCTCGATCGGCGGCAGGTGGCCGGTCAGACTGCGCACGACCTGGCGGCCGGCGGCGTGGGCTTCGCGCACCCATGCCGCGGCCTGCCGCAGGCTGCCGAGTTCGCGCGCCCGCACCATTTCAAGCGACATCCGCGCCTGCGCCAGGAAGGTGCGGGCGAACTCGCCCCGCGGCGCCGCCGGCGGCTTCACGTCGGGCTCGAAGAGCAGCCCGCGCGTGCGCTCGAAACGCTTCCGGCCTTCGTCGAGAAAGATGCTCAGGTAGATCGCGAGCTGCTTCCCCTGGCGGCGGCAGGCGCCGAGCAGCTCCGCGACGTACGTCCACTGCGCCGTGGCCAGCGCCGGCGGCGCGAGCGGCATGAGCGGATCGCCGGCAGCGGGGCGCAGCATCCGGCTGTCGAGCGGGATGTCGACGGGGATGCGGCGGACGTTGGCCGCCGGGGCCACGCGCTGCAGCGGGTGGGCGGCGGAGACGAACACGATCACCAGCGCTTCCGGACCTATTTTTTCGAGGGCGGCGCCGAGCTTGCCCGGCGTGCCGTAGTCGGCGACGAGGACCACGTCGTTGCGCCCGAGCGCCGGCAGCGGTTTGTCGAGCGGAAGCCCCTTCGCGCCCGCCAGTCCGCCGGCGCGGCTCAGCAGCTCGGAGATCATGCCGGGCTCGCCGGAGAGGTAGAGGTTGCCACCGCCGACGAGCCGGCGCGCGCTCTCGTCCGCGACGTCGGCGAACAGGTCGATCTTCGTCTCGAGCGCACGGACCACCTGGAGCTGCGCATCGAAATAGCGCTCGGCGAGACCGGCGAAAGCCGCCGGGGAGGAAAGCAGCAGCAGTGCCGCAAGCAGGCGAAGGGAGCGGATCATGAGGAAGTGAGGCGGCAGCAGGGGGAACCACGAAGTACACGAATCACACGAAAGCGGCCGACACCGAGAACGCTCTCGATCCGGCCTGAGCCAGGTTTGGGATGCGTGTGTTTCGTGTGATTCGTGGTTCCCTCCAGTGAGGTTTCAGGATCAGCGGACGGACGCTTTCGCCGCGCCGAACTTGGCGCGGATCAGCGGGGCGAGGAACTTCACCGTCTCGTCGCCGATGACGTGGTACCCGGCGAGGTTGGGATGCCGATCGTCGTACCAGCCCGGCAGTTGCCCGAAGTGGGCGTCGAGGCGATTATCCAGCACCACCACCTGCGGTTCCTTGCCTGGCAGGACGAACGGTTGCACGAACGCGTGAAATTTCTCCGGGATCTTCGCCAGCGGGTAGCGGCGGTAGTTGAGCATGTTCGGTCCCCTGGCCTGCTCGGCTGCGTAACGCGGATGCAGGTGGAAGAGCGGCAGGTTCTCCTCCGCGGCGATCTGGAACACCGGGTCGTTCATCCGCTTCGCCCTCGGCGCGTCGACGGCGAGGTCGGCGTTGAGCGGGATCGCGGTCGAGGGAATGATGACCGCCCCGGGGTGATCCCGGCGGAGGCGCGCGATCAGCTCGCGATAATCCTTCGGGTAGTTGAGGTCGAAGTTCTCGCGGCGGTTGAGGTCATTGGGACCGTAACGGACGAAGACGTAGTCGATCCCCGGCAGCTTCGCCGCGACCTTGTCGTAGCGTCCGGTATCGAGCAGCCGGCGGATGAACTCGCCACTCAGCGCGACGTTGATCACGCGGCACGGCGGCAGGTCGCCCTCGGCCGCCAGCAACTGCTCGATCACCTGCTCGAGATGCGGACCCTGCGGCACGATCCGGCGCGGGATGCTGCCCTCCGTCGTGCTGTCGCCAAGCAGCAGGATCTGGACTTTGCCTTCATGCAGCGCGTGCGCCGCCGGCGGCAGCGCGAAGAGCCCGGCGAGCACGAAACCGAGCACGGAAAGGAGGCGCGGGGCATTCATGGGTTCAAAGATCGCACGCGCCGCCGGCTAGGCTTTCAGCACCTCCGCGATCGTCACCTCGCGGCCGAGTTGCAGCGAGCGCTTGCCCGCCTCGAGCGCGGCGATCAGCTCGACCTCCTCCTCCACGGGCACGGATTCGCGACCGGTCCGAACCAGGTCGATGAACTGTTCGAGCAGGTAAGAGTAAAGGTTGTCCAGGTTCGGCTGCAGCGAACGCCAGGCCTTGGTGCCCTGCAGCGTGATGATGTAGCCGGCCCGCATCCACTCGCGGTCGGCGACGGTCAGCATGACATCGAGGTCGTTTTTGAAGCGGTAACGCACGAGGTTGCGGCCCGGGCGGCCGACGTTCAGCGCGCTGATCGCGCCGCCGCCGAACACCCCGTAGATCATCGAGAGCGCGTGGATCCCGTAGTAAACGAGCTCGTTGCCGCAGCTCGCGCTGGCGAAGTGCACCTGGCCGAGCGCAGGCAGCTCCTGCTTCAGCTTCACGATGTCGGGCACGAAGCGGAGGCTGCTCGCCGACATGAACCGCGTCTTCGTCTCCCGGGCGACCTTCGCCACCGTCTGTGCGTCGCGCGCGGTCATGGCCAGCGGCTTGTCGCAGAACACCGGCACGCCCTTCTTCAGCGGGTGCAGGGCATATTTCCATTGTTCGCCGGAGCCGTCGTCGATCAGCAGCACCGCGTCGACGCCCTCGCACGCCGCCTCGGGCGTGGCGGCGACCCGCGGGATGGAGCAGATATCGGCGAGCTGCTTCGCCGCGGCCTGGTCGGGGTCCCACACGGTGACGACGCGGACTCCCTCCAGCCGGCGCTTGGCGCGCACGAACACGCCCTTCCACGCCTTCGATTTCTCCTCGTCCCAGCCGTTGAAGGTGGTGGCGAACGCCGTGCCGTGGTTGGACCCCAGCGTGCGCGGGTTGCCGTCGCGGCCATAGGTCGCCGCGGAGATGAGGCCGAGGCGCAACCCTCCCGTGGCGGGGGCGGCGAGGGTCGGCGGCAGAGCGGCGGCCGCAGCGGCCACGGAGGTCTGGGCAAGGAAGGAGCGTCGGTTCATCGGCTGATCGGTTGGGAGATGCGGAGGTAGGCGAAGAAGTCGCGCAACTGCTGCTCGGTGAGGTCGTCGAGCAGGCCCGGCGGCATGAGGCTCTGGCCCATCGGCTGCAGGTCCTTGATCTCGGACGCGCGGAGCGTGATGTTCTCGCCGCCCAGGCTGCGCAGGACGGTGACCTGGTTGTCGCGGTCGACGATGAACCCGCCAAGGGTGCGGCCGTCGGTGGTCTCGACGGTGAAGTACTGGTAGCCCTCGCGGATCTCGACGTTCGGGTTGATGATGCTGATGAGCATCGTGCCGAGGTCGTCGCGCTGGTAGGTGGTGAGGTCCGGACCGACGTTGCCGCCCTTGAAGAACAGCTTGTGGCACGCGGCGCAGCGCGCGGTGTAGATCGCCTCGCCCTGGTAGGGGTCGCCGGCGCCGCGCTTCAGGATGGCGCCCACTTCCTGGATGCGACGCTGGTGGTCGGGCCCGCTGGCGGCGGGCACGGCCCGCGGCAGCACCCGCTTGGCCAGGTCGCTCAGCGGCCCATCGCGATGGCGGCGCAGCCGGTTGGCGACCTCGTCGGGCACGTCGGCCGCCCCGATGAGTCCGGCCTGCACGGTCTCGAGCAGCCGCAGGCTCCACGAGGTCCGGCTCGCGAGCATGGTAAAGGCAGCCTGCTGCGCCTGCCCCTTGAGGCTCGGCAGCAGCGCGACCACGCGCTCGCCCAGCGTCTCGTCGTCGTAGGCGGAGAGCGCCACGAGCGCGGCCTTGCGCAGTTCTTCGCTCGCGTTGCCGGAGGCCACCGCCAGGAGAGCAGGAACCGCTCGCGGCGCACGAATTTCCCCGAAGGCCCGCACGTAGCGCAGGCGGTCCTCGGGTTTCGCCTTCGCGTCCTGGATCAGCTTCACCGCCTCGTCGATCGCCGCCGCCTCGCCCTGGCGCAGGCGGAACGCCAGCGGCGCCTGGCCCGCGGCCTGGATGCCGGCGACGAGCTCGTCAGGCAGGCCGGTCATCGGCCGGCCGCGGAACGCCTCCTCCAACCCGACCATCAGCCGCGCCGCGTGCGCCGGCGAGGGTGCGCGCTTGAAGAGCTCGGCCAGGACGAGCAGGTCCTGGCGGCGGCCCTCGACCGCGTAGCGGCGGGCGAGCCGCGGCAGGATATGTTCCTTCACCGCCGGCTCGTCCCACACTGCGGGATCGGCAAACAGCGCCAGCACCTCGCGGTTCGCCGCGGGGACGTGAGCCTCGAAGACCCACCAGCCCAGCAGCGGCACGTACGGATCGGCCACGATCTCGTCGTGCCCGAGCACGGTCGCCGCGAGGGGCATCGCCTGCGGCGCGTTGAGCCGGCGCGCGGTGGAGGCGAACTGCGACAGCACCTCCGGGTCGCGTTCCTTCGCCGCCTGCGCGCGCAGCGCGGCATACAGCGGGGCGGGCAGGCTGCCGGCCTGGGCGCCCTCGGCGACGCGCGCGTGCTGGCCGGCGCCGAGGTTGCGGTTGAGCCCCCATTCGTCGCCGAGCAGGCGCGCGGCCCACATCCGGACGGGAGCGGCCGCATGCTGCAGCGCGGCGACCGCCGTCGCCTCGTCGAGCCCGGCCGACTGGTGCAGCGCCCAGAGCGCGTTGAGCGCGCCCAGGCCCGCGTCGCGGGCGAGCAGTTGTTTCAACGCCGGCGCGGCGGCGGGATCGCGACGTTCGCCGAGCAGGCGGACCGCCGTGCTGCGGTGCCACTTGTTGGGATGCGCGAGCAGGGCGACGAGCTCGGCCGTGGGCTTGGCCGCGAGGTTGAGGTCCCGCTCGCGCGGCGTGTCGCTGCCGCTCAGCCGGTACATCCGGCCCGAGTTGATATCGATCTGGTTCTGGTAGTGCTGGCCGTGCGCGACGTAGAAGTCGTACATGTCGCTCACGTAGAGCGAGCCGTCGGGGGCGTTGGCGATGTAGACCGGGCGGAACGCCGGGTCCGTGCTGCGCAGCGCCGGGCCGACGTCGGCGGTGGAGAACGTGGCGCCGCGCGGGGTGCGCTCGGACATGATCACGACGTTGTGCAGCGGATCGAGGGCGAAGAGCCGGCCCCGATACTGCGGCGGGATCGCGGTGCCGTCCGCGAACGCCCCGAAGTGCGAGAAGCGGACGACAGGCGTCGTGGTCGCCATCATCGGCAGTTCGCCGAACGCGTACGGGTTGCGCGGCGGACCAAACTTCCCCGGGTCGACGCCCTGCATGAGATAAAACCCGCCCTGCACGTAGTGCCACCCGCGGGTCTGCCCGCCGTTGTGCCCGGAGTAGAGCCGGCCCTCGGCGTCGAACTCGAGGCCGAAGGTATTGCCGCTGCCCTCGGCGAAGATCTCGTACGCGCGCGTGTCGGGATGGTAACGCCACACCATGCAGCCCTCGAAGTGCACGCCGGGGGCGTTGGCCGGATCAAGCCCGGGCCGGACCACGCGGCTGGACGTCGTGCTGCCCTGGCCGCCGTAGAGCCAGCCGTCGGGGCCCCACACGAGCCCGTTGGCGATCGAATGCGTGTCCTCGAGCCCGAAGCCCGCGAGCCGCACCTCGGGCGGGCCGTCCGGCACGTCGTCGCCATTGCGATCCGGATAGAAGAGCAGGTAGGGCGTGTGCATCACCCACACGCCACCGCGGCCGCGCACGGCGGCGTTGGCCATGTTGAGCCCCTCGAGGAAGACCGTGCGCTTGTCGTAGACGCCGTCACCCTTCGTCGACTCGTGGATCGTGACCAGGTCCATGCCGCGATCGTGATTCGGCGGAGGCGGCGGCACCTTGTCGTAGTGCGCGCGGTAGAACTTGTCGCGGCTCAGCATCGTGAGGCCCGCGGGGTACGGGTACTGCCGCGCGTGGGTGACCCACAACCGGCCGCGCTCGTCGAAGCTGAAGTGGAACGGCTGCGCGATCTGCGGCTCGGCCAGCAGCAGTTCGACCTTCAGGCCCTCGGCCGTGGTCATCTTCGCCGCGGATTCCGCCGGCTCGAGCCGCGGACCCGGCACCTGCTGCGCCCGGCCCAGCACGCGGTTGGACTCGCGAAACACGTCGAACGCCGTCGCCGCCGGCTTCTCCGCCCGCGCCCCGCCCGGCGCATACTCCGCACCGGCGCGGAACTCCCACTTGCCGGCGAAAATGCACTCCATGAAATAATTCATGATGAACGGTGCGTCGCCGAGGAACCCCGCCGCTCCCGGGCCCGCCGGGCGATACACCCGGATCGCCACCTCGTTCCACTCGCCCTTGCGCAGCGTGCCGACCGGCACCTTGTGCCGGTGGATCGCGCTGCGCCCGTTCCGATACGACGGGGGAAAGGCGCCGCCGGTGCCTAGTTTCACGCCATTGACCCACACCTCGTGCGCACCCTCGAGGTCGCGCAGGTTCACGCCGACGGATTCCTCGAACAGGTTGCGGTCGTGCCGCGTGAAAAAGCTGTCGTGCACCTTCACCCACGTCCGGTACCAGGCGGTGCCTCCCGCCGCCGCCACCTCGCGTTTCGTGGCGTCGTCCCACTCCCCGGGCACATCGACCAACCGCCATTCGGCGGCAAAGCTGGAAACGGCCGCGAGGCCGAGAAGGGTGAAGGCGAGCAGTCGGCGCATACGGGAAGAGGGAGGAGAAACCCGGGGGTGCAACAAAACCGGGATGTTTCTCGGGCGCCCGACGCGCGGGGTCAACCCGGCAGGTCGGTAACGCCCAATTCGCTCACTTCCGCTGATGCATTCGTTCCGGGTGGAGCAGCGTGTCCCCACGCTGCTTCGGGGATGTTCGCTCGAAGGCAAAGCGGCCTGGGGACAGGCCGCTCCACCTTCAGGCTGCTCCACCTCCGCGCCACTCCACGCTTCGCGCCGCGGTCAGTCCTTGCGCGCGGTGGCCGCGTAGTCGTCCGCGGCCGCCTGCCAGCGCGCCGCAAGGTCGCGCACGCGCTCGGGGTGCGCGGCGGCGAGGTTGCGGGTCTCGCCGCGATCGCGCGCGAGGTCGTAGAGCTCCCACGCGTCACCGTCGCGCTTCGCCGCCACCAGCTTCCAGTCGCCGACGCGCAGCGCGCGGTTGCCCTCGTGGTCGAAGTACAGGAAGTCGCGCGTCACGGCGCCCTCCCGCCGGAACGCCGGGAGCAGGCTGCGGCCCGGCAACGCGGGCGCGCCTGCCGTCGCGACCGCCGGCAGGCCGGCCATCTCCAGCATCGTGGGCACGAAATCGATCACGTGGCCCGGGTCGCGCCGGAGCTCGCCGCGCGCCGCGATGCCGCGCGGCCAGTGCGCGATCAACGGCGTCGCGATGCCGCCTTCGTGCACCCAGGTCTTGTGCCGGCGGAACGGCGTGTTCGCCGCGCTCGACCACCCCGGGCCGAGGCTGAGGTACGTGGCGGCCGAGCCGGGCGACGCCGCCGGGTCGTGTCCGTCGCCGCGGACCATGATCTCCGCGCTCGCCCCATTGTCGGAAAGAAAGAGCACGAGCGTGTCCTCCCACGCGCCCATCGCGCGGACCTGCGCGAGCACCCGTCCAATCTCGCGATCCATCACTTCGATCATCGCCGCGTGCACCGCCATCTTCGCCGCCTGGAACTCCCGCTGCGCCGCGTTGAGCTCCGCCCACGGCAGCGGACGGTTCACCTCGGCCGGTCCGAGCTTCGCCATGGCGTCGGGAAATGCGTACGGCGGCCCGAGTTCGCGCTCCATCTCCGCCAGGGGGAAACCCGCCAGGCCGAGCGCTTGCTGGCGGCGGTGGCGCTCTCGACGAATCACGTCCCAGCCGACCTGATACCGCGGTCCCACCCGCGCGATGTCCGCCGCCGGCGCATGCAACGGGAAATGCGGCGCGGTGAACGCGAGGAAGTGGAAGAAGGGCCGGTCGCGATGCCGCTCCGCATGCTCGCGCAGGCACGCGATCGCGTGGTCGGCCGTGGCGGTGGTGACATAGAAGCCGGGCGTCTGCGGCACGGGAACGCCTTCCGCGGTGATGCCCGTGGCCTTGAAAAAGTTGTTCTGCCCGCCCCCGAGCTCGAAGCTGCGGTCGAAGCCGGTCGCGAGCGGCCTGCCGTCCACGTGCCACTTGCCGGAGTGATACGCACGGTACCCCGCCGCACGCAGCCGCGCCGGCAGCAGGGCCGCCCAGGCCGGCCGCAGGCCGCGCGCGCCGCTCGTCACGCCGGGCACGACATCGCGCCGCACCTGCTGCGGGTAGTAACCCGTGAGCACCGCCGCCCGCGTCGGCCAGCACCGCGACGTGTTGTAGAATTGCGTGAAGCGCACGCCGCCGGCGGCGAGTTCGTCGAGGCGCGGCGTCGCGATCTCGCCGCCGTAGCAGCCGAGGTCCGAGTAGCCGAGGTCGTCGGCGAGGATGAGCAGGATGTTCGGCGGCGCGGCCACGACCGCCGGCGCGAGCAGGAGACCGACCTGCAGGATCAGGCGTCGGAGGGTCTTCACGGCCGGCGCTGGATGAAGGCGAAGACGCCTTTCTTGTTCACGATCGCGAGGTCGGCGTGGCCATCGCCATTCAGGTCGGCGACCGGAAACTGGCAGCCGACGCCCGAGTCGTCGTCGATCAGGTGCGGCGTGAACGTCACGCCGTCCGGGCCGCGCGCGAGCCGGAACCAGTACAGCACCGCCGGCGCGTTCGGCTCCGGGTCGCCCTTGTCGCCGTGCGCCCAGTGGCGCTTGCCGGTGACGATGTCCTTCAGGCCATCGCCATCGATGTCCGCCAGCATGACCGCATGGAGCTGGGAAAACTGCACGCCCTGCAGTTTCTCGTCCGGTTTCGCGCTGGTGATCCGGTGCTCCTTCCAGCCGATCGCGCCGGCGGCATCGCGCGTCTGCTCGAACCAGCTCAGGCCGTAGCCGTGCGCGGCGAGGCTCGTGATGACGTCGTTCCGACCGTCGCCGTTCACGTCGTAGACGTACATCTGCGCGCCGCCCGGGCCGAAGGACTGCGCGTGAAACGTCCAGACGGGGTCGCCGACAAGCTTCGCCGGCTGCTCCCACCAGCCGTTGGCCTCCAGCAGGTCGGGGCGGCCGTCGCCATTCACGTCGCCGAGGCCGATGCCGTGAGTGTAACGCTGCCACTTCCCCGGCGGCGTCACCGCGTGAAACGTCCACGATGCCCGCGGGTCCTGCGGATCGCGGGTCATGTAGCCGAGCCGCCCGCCGCTGCCGCCGACCAGATCGGCCCGGCCGTCGCCGTCGACATCGGCGAAACCCGGCGACTCGGTGTCGACGTTGAAATAGGCCACGTGCTGCCGCCAGTCGCCGGGCCGCCCGGCGCCCGGATTCTCGAACCAGATCGCCTCCTTGCCCGGCCAGCCGATCACGAGGATGTCGGGCCGGCCGTCGCGGTTGAAGTCGTCGTGGAAGGTGAGGAAGTTGTTCGAGTAGCTGAGCCGGTCGAAAGCGTGGGGCGAACGGTACACAACGCTCTTCGCGAAATCGGGCCCGAGGAAGATGCGCGGCCCGGCCACGATGTCCGCGACCTTGTCGCCATTGAAATCGGCGATGGCGCCGCCCTCGGCATAGAAGAAGGAGTCGATCTTCTGCTTGGAGAAGGTCACGGGCGCCGACGCAGCCGCGACGAGCGAACAGGCCGTCAGCAGCAAGCCGGCGGCGAGGGAGCGGGGTGAAGCCATGATCCCGCTAGTAGCCGACTCCGCGTCGCGGGAGAAGCGATTTGTGCGCGCCGGCCCGTCGGAGCGGCCGGCGGCGGGGAACACGTTCCCGTTTGAAAGCGACCGCTCGCCGTCCATCCTCCCGCGCCATGCGCCTCCCCTCCAGCCTGCCGCGCCTCGCCTGCCTGCTTTTCGCCCTGCCCGCGCTGCTCGTCGCCGACACCGCCCGGCGCGGGCGGACCGAAACGGCGCTCGACCGCTACGTCGCGCAGCCGGACGACGCCTTCCGCTGGGCGAAGGTCGCGGCGCTGAGCGACGGCACCGGCACCGCCCACGTGCTCGAACTCGTTTCCCAGCGGTGGCTGCAGCCTGGCGAGGTGGACCGGCCGGAGTGGCGGCACTGGCTGATCGTCATCCAGCCCGCCGAGGTGCGGCACCGCACCGCCCTGCTCTTCATCGACGGCGGCTCCAACCGCCCCGGCAAGCCGCCCGCGCCGTCGCGCGAACTGGTCGAGATCGCGCGGCGCACGCAGTCGGTCGTCGTCCAGCTCCGCATGGTGCCGAACCAGCCGCTCACCTTCCATGAGGACGGGAAGCCGCGCAGCGAGGACGACCTCATCGCCTACAGCTGGGTGCAGTATCTGAAAACCGGCGACGAGCGCTGGCCGGCGCGGCTGCCGATGACGAAGGCCGCGGTCCGCGCCATGGACGCCACCACCGCCTTCCTCGCCAGCCCCGAAGGCGGCCGCGTGCCGGTCGAGACGTTCATCGTCGCCGGCGGCTCCAAGCGCGGCTGGACGACCTGGAGCGTCGCCGCCGTCGACCGTCGCGTCGTTGGCATCGCCCCGCTCGTCATCGACATCCTCAACGTCGAGGCCTCGATCAAGCATCACTTCCGCGCCTACGGCTTCTACGCGCCGGCGGTCGGCGACTACGTGCGGCACGGGGTGATGGACTGGCACGACACGCCCGAGGCGCGCGCGCTCTACGCGATCGAAGATCCCTACTACTACCGCGACCGGCTGACGCTGCCCAAGCTCATGATCAACGCCGCCGGCGACCAGTTTTTCCTGCCCGATTCGTCGCGGTTCTACTTCGCCGACCTCCCCGGTCCGAAGTTCCTCCGCTACATTCCCAATACCGATCATGGATTGCGGCAGACCGATGCCTACCAGACGCTGACGGCCTGGCACCACGCGCTGCTCCACGGCACGGCGCTGCCGGAGTTCACCTGGCAGCACGACGGCGCGGCGCTCGCCGTCACCGCCCGCACCCGCCCCCGCGCGGTCGTGCTCTGGCAGGCGCACAACCCGAAGGCGCGCGATTTCCGGCTCGAGAGCCTCGGCCCGGCCTGGACCTCGACTCCAGTCGAACCGGCGGGCGACACCTCCCGCGCGCCGCTGCCGAAACCGGAGCTAGGCTGGGCCGCCAGCTTCATGGAGCTCACGTTCGACGTCGGCGCTGCCATGCCGCTGAAACTGACGACGGAGGTCGTGATCACGCCCGACACCCTGCCCTTCCCCCCGCCCGCCGCCTCGCCGCCGAAGGGTTTTATCGGAAACGGCCGGTAGGTGGAGCAGCGTGTCCCCACGCTGCTCGGCTCGAAGGATTGCTCCGGATCCGATCAGCAGCCTGGGGACGGGCTGCTCCACCTTTTTTCAGCGCGTGAAAATCTCCGGCACGACCGGCCGCAGCGGCTCGCCCGTCGCCGGATCGAGCACGAGCGTGTGGTAGCCGGGCGGCAGGTCGAAGGTGACCGTCCGGCCGGAGCGCAGCCGCACCGCTTGCGCGCCTCCTTCCGGCTTGTGTGTATGCACGACCAGCAGGCCGCCGCCGGCGTAGGCGAACGCGCCTGACTCGACGTAGCGGTGCGCCCCCGCCGCGATCAGGATGTGCTGCAACGGCTGCACGGTCGTATGCGGCACGGCGACGTACCAGGCCGTGTGCGTCGGGAACGCCCGCCGCGCGATCGCCCCACGCCCGGTGCCCGCGTAGCGGCCGAGGATCTCCGCCGCGGGATCGTTGACGGCAAAGAGCGGCGCCACCGTAGCCTTGCCCGTCGTGTAGCGGACGCCCTCCGCGCCCGGCGGCGTGAACTCCACGGCAGGCGCACCGCTCACGCTGCACGGCTCGACGCTCAGGCCGGTGAGCGCGCCAATCCGCGCGGGATCGAGCGAGGTGCCGTCGCTGTATCCCGGGGCATAGTACCACACGAGGGTGCGCCCGTCCGCCGCCACGCGCTCGCGAAGGTCGCGCCGCTGCGCCTCCGAGAGCCGGTACACGTTGCCGAACACGACCGCGCGATAAGGCGCGAGGTCCACGCGCCCGAGATCGGCCAGGTGCACCGGGTCGAAGACGACCCCGCTGCGAAACGCCGCCAGGGTGTGATGGTCGATCATGACGGTGCTGAACGGATCCTCGCGGCGCAGGCTCGCCGTCCCGGTGAAGCTGTGCGTGTCGTACACGAACAGCACGTCGGCCTCGCTGCGATACGGCTGCGCCAGCCGCGCCTCGACCAGCTCCCGCAGCGCCCGCACCTCCCGCAGCAGCACCGCGTGATCCCAGGTGCCGCGGCTGCCGCGCTGGTTGTGCCGGTAGTTGTCGAGGTCGAAGCCCGACACGCCGAAGTCGTAATACCAGAGGCCCATGCCCTTGGTCGCGCTGAAGAGGACGTTGCGCCGGAGGGTCGCGACGCCGTTGCGCAGCACCTGATCGTGGTTGGCGGCCTGCGGCAGCGGGATCGTCGGCTCGGCGTCCATCTCGTCGAGCCAGAGTTTCCCGTGCAGCCGGATCGACGTGAGGAGGGAGCGCGAACGATACGGATCGCCCGCCTTCAGCGCCTCCGGCTCGTAGGCCTGCGGGCCCGACAGGTAATCGACATGGGGCGACCCGAGCACGCGGTGCAGCTCGAGATGCCCGCCCGCCGCCTGCCGGTTGAAGGTCGAGAAGTAGTAGCCGTAGAACGTCCCGACGATCAGCGGCCGCGGCCAGGACTCCTTCGCGACGCGGGCGAAGTGGAGGATCGTGTCGGCCACGAGTTGGTGCACGCACGTGTAGTAATCGACGACGCGCCGTTCGCGCGCCGGGTCGCGGAAGAGACCGCGAGTCGTCTCCCGCTCCGCCAGTCCGGGCACGACCGTGGTCGCGAACGCCGCCGCCGGCTCGCCCCATGCCGTGCGCAGTGCCGCCTCCGTGTCGTAGCGCTCCCGGAGCCAGCCGCGCCAGAACCGGTTCATCGGCTCGCTCACGTCGGGCTCGTGGTGGAAAAAGCCCCAGTTGTGCCACTCGCCATAGACGCCGTTGGCCACGTGGATGCCCGCCAGCGCCGCGCCTTCCGGCGTCGCGGCCAGGCCGCGCAGGAAGGCGCGCAATTGGTCTGTCGCCTCGCGCCGCCAGCGCTCGGACGCGATGCTCACGCGCCGGACCGGCGTGTTGTCCTCCTCGATGATGCGCGGGTAACCCTCGACGCTCTCCTCCCGCGCCTCGATGTCGGCGTACCGCACGCCCTCCTCCGGATGCCGCAGCCGCCACCATTTGGGCGCCGTGACATGGAAGCGGATGAACACCGCCGCATCGGGCCGGGCCGCGAGCACGCCGGCGATCTGCCGCCGCGCGACCGCAAGGTCCATCGTGCCGTCCTCCCGCCAGCAGTGGTCGAAGAAGAGGTCGACCTGGAACAGCCGCACGCCCTGCCGCGCGAACTGCCGCAGGTTGTGCGCCGGCAGCTCCTCCCACGACCAGCGGCCGCCGGGCACGTCGGTGAGCGCGTAGAGGACGGGCGCGACGGGCTGGTCGTCGAGGTGGATCGTCGGCCGGCCCTGCAGCATCCGGACGCTGGCCCCCAACGGCGTCCGCGCCGGCGGCTCCGCGCCCGCCAGGGCGAGCGCAGCGCCAAGCAGGAGAACCAGCCACCGCGGGGAAGGGAGCGTGGACATGGGGTGGATAAGCGCCCGCGACCATGACGTCCGCGACCGGACGCGACGAATCAAAACTCCTCCCCCGGG
>ERZ761602.904-NODE-904-length-58559-cov-6.195149_pt1 | contig 58559 bp, 50 predicted proteins | sample MGYA00512165_ERZ761602 | MGnify/ENA primary metagenome ERZ761602 (study PRJEB28899, sample SAMN02445085) | bioreactor sludge metagenome | biome: EBPR sludge; isolation source: Thorneside wastewater treatment plant | place: Australia: Brisbane, Thorneside Wastewater... | reverse complement strand
ATTATCGGGAGGAAGTCTCTAGTTACGAGTGGCTCACTCGGAGGGGGCAGACCAGCGCGGTATCTTGAGTTCTTCGGCTTGCCATGCGACTTGCACTGGCATCCTACGCAACACTACTTTGTCACGGACGCAGAACTGACTGGCTCTAAGCTCTTTGACTCACTTGGCAGACCGGTGCGTCTCACAGCATTTGAGTCCGCTCTTCTCCACCTTTCCTTGGACAGTACCGAACCTAGTCCATATGCGGTACACATCCTTGAGCAGGCCGCATCCTCTCACCGATGAAACATTGGGGGATTGTCTTGAGCGCCATTGGCGCATTGACGCTTCACGGTTGCCAAAGACCTAATCCATTCGCCGAGCAGGACAGGTTGAAGGCGGCAATGCGCGAGATCCAATTCGCTGCCGCGATTGCATACGGGGGCGGTCAGGCGCGGAATCGTCCTCGCGAGCCGATGGCCTTCCCGAGAGAAGTCCTGACCTTCTTACAGAGCGTGGAGAAGGGGGGCGACTTTTCTGTCAGACCGGGGACGGCTGAGCTCCTACGCGAACCATCTTGGGAGGGCACCCTTCGCTTCCTCAAACCGACTGGAGGGGATAAGTACCCTGTCATCCGCCTGGACCTATCGCGTCCAACATCGCTTCGAGGAGTATGGGAGGCGCACGACTTCCGTGTCGTGAAGAAGAACCTGGAACAGTAGGCAAGCCGGGGGCGGCGGGGCGGCGGACTCACTTCCCGTTGTAGGCCTTCATGATTCCGTCGATGAGCGTCTGTATCGAGGGCCACGCTCTCACGGATTCCAGAGAGTGCCTTATCCCAGCCGTAGAGCGCTGAACCAGGGCCCTACTCGTTGGTTTTGCGGTTGATTCGGTCCGGGGCCCTCTTCGGCGTTGACGTTCGAGTTCTCCCCGGCAGAGCCGGGGAGAACAGCGCTCTACATCTCAGGCTGAAGCAACCCGTACCGGCCATCCTTCCGCCGATACAAGAGCTCGATCGAACCTGAATTCTCGTTCTTGAACAGGAAGAACGGGTGGTCGATCATCTCGAGTTGCAGCGCGGCTTCGTCGATCGACATCGGTTTGAGGAGGAACGTCTTGCGCTCCTTGATCTCGACGTGCTCTTCGTGCTCCTCGGGGTGCTCCTCTTCGGTCACGAGTCCGTTCGGCACCTGGGCGCCTTTGCGACGGTGGTTCTTGATCAACCGTGACTTGAGTCGTCGAAGGCGGTTCTCCAGCTTCTCGCTGACTTTGTCGATCGCGGCGACGACCGACTCGTCGTGCTCTTCGCCGCGCACCGTGAAGCCATCCGCAAAGACCGTGATTTCGATCCGGTGGGACGGCTTGTGGGCCTGTTTCTCCTCGCGGTGCACGATCTCGACCTTGTGGGCCTGGTGGAAAAAGCGATCGAGACGCCCCAACTTCTTGGCGGCGTATTCACGGTCGTGCTCGCTGAGGTTTCCTTCCGCGTTACGAACAAGAACTTCCATCGTGTGGCTCCTGTTACCGGCTGAGCGTGGCGACCGCGAAGGCGGCAATGCCTTCTCCGCGGCCGATCGCGCCCAGCCCTTCATTCGTCGTGGCCTTGATGCTGATTCGGTTCGCCTCGATGCCCAAGGCCTCGGCTATCGCGGCGCACATTTCGTTTCTTCGGACCATGATCCGGGGTTTTTCGGCAAGGACGCTGACATCGATATGGATCAGCGCCCATCCTTCCGTACGCACCATTGTAGCGGCTTCCTTCAAAAACAGGGCGGAAGGCGCGTCTTTCCATCGGGCGTCGTCGTTCGCGAAGTGAACCCCGATGTCACCCAGCCCTGCCGCACCGAGGATGGCGTCGACCACCGCATGAGCGACGACGTCCGCATCGGAGTGGCCAAGTAGGCCCGGCGTGCCCTCGAAGCGCACGCCACCCAGCCATAGGGGGCGCAAGAGATCGGTGGAAAACGCGTGGACGTCGTAGCCCAGTCCGGTTCGGGTTTCGAGAACGCGGGGAGCGTCGGTGGCTCGGTCGATGAGCGTCGTTGCCATCCAATAATCTTCTTCGGCGGTGATCTTGAAATTCCTTCTCTCTCCAAGGACGAAATGCGTCGCTATTCCGATCGCTTCGAGAGCGCCGACATCGTCGGTGAACTCCCCCGCTTCCGCGAGCGCGCGCCGCAAGAGTTCGACCCGGGCCGCTTGGGGTGTCTGCATCGCCAGGAGGCGGGATCGATCCAGGATCGTCACCCCCGCCTCGGTCGTCGCGCGGATCGTGTCGGTCACGGGGACCGCCGCCGCGACGGACGGGTGCTCGGCAAGGGCGTCGAGTACCCGATCGATCAAGGTGCTGGTGAGAAACGGTCGAGCGGCGTCGTGGATCAGCACGGCATCGGCATCCCCGACATGGGCGAGGCCTTGGGTCACGCTCGCCTGACGGGTCGCGCCTCCGGGCACCCAGGGGACGCCCGTGCGCTCACCGATGACCACGACGTGCGCGATCCGGGGGTGGGACGCGAGGAGGTCATAGCTCCAGCGCCAGAGGGGACGCCCCCCGAGAGGCATCTCAAGTTTGTCTCGACCGAACCGCTCGCCGCGGCCTGCGGCCGGCAATAAGGCGACCACGCGCATCGTCTGGAGTATGGCGGGGTCGGTGCCACAATGGGGGGGTGAATCCTTATCCTCGAACCTGGGTGGAGGTCGATTTACCTGCCCTCGCTGGCAACCTCGCCCTGGTTCGAGCGGCGATCGCAGACCCGAAGGTCCGGGTCGCCCTGGTCGCCAAAGCCGATGCCTACGGCCACGGGTTGGTACCGGTTTCGCGGTTCGCTCTTCAGAACGGGGCCGATTGGGTCGCGGTCGCGACGGTCCAGGAGGGCGTCGCACTTCGAGATGCGGGCGTCGAGAAGCCTATCGCCATCATTTCGCCGATTCTGCCGATCGAAGCCGAGCAGGCGGTGTTCTACCGTCTCCGCGCCCCGGTCGAGTGCTTCGAGACGGCCCAGGCGCTGAGCCGGGCGGCGGTCGAACAGAACTCGACCGCCACGATTCACCTCGAGATCGAGACCGGACTCGCGCGATTCGGCTGTCTGCCCGCGGATGCCGTCGGGTTGGCGGCGCAAATTCGATCGCTGCCATCGGTCGGGCTTGAAGGGATCTCGACTCACTTCTCGAACTCCGGTCGTGACCCCGAAACGACCCATTGCCAGCTCGAGCGATTCCACGCCGTCCTCGATTCGTGCCGCGGTGCAGGGATCACATTCGAGGTCGTTCATGCCGCCAACAGCGCCGGGGCGGTCCGTTACCCCGAATCGCGCCACGACCTCGTGCGCGTCGGTCTCGCGGCCTACGGAATCGAGCCCTACGGCCTCCTCGGAGACGACGGACGCGCGGTGATGAGTTGGAAGGCCCGGGTGATGGCCCTGCGCGAGCTTCCGGCTGGAAGCCCGATCAGCTACTCCGGCACCTACGTCACGACCCGGACGACCCGGGTCGCAACCCTGGGCGTCGGATATGGGGACGGGTATCCGCGGTCCCTGAGCAACAAGGGGGTCGTCGAGCTGAACGGTCGCGAGTGTCCGGTCATCGGGTTGGTTTGCATGGACCAGGTCTTGGTCGATGCGACCGACGTGCCGGTTCAGCTCGGGGATGAGGCGACACTGATGGGGCGCGCGGTGCCCGCGCAGCGCCTTGCCGACCTGATCGATACCACGCCCCACGAGTTCACGACGCGGATCATGTCTCGCGTCCCCCGGCGCTACCTGTTTGGCGTTTGACCTATTCGTTGCCGCCCCGCCGCCGGCGTTTGGCCTCGAGCAGGCCTGCGGCCGTCGCTCCTTGGGACGTGGCCGTGCGTTCTGGCTCTACCGGCTCCCGTGTCGGGGTTCGGGGTTCTGCGGTGCGGGGGTCCGAGAGCTCGGGACGCGAGGCGTCCGGTTGGGTCGAAGTGACGCGTCGCTTGGCCTGCTGGAGACGATCATGGACGGCCACTTGCGGTACCGGCCGGGCCTTCGGGCGCAGGAGCCCGACCAAGCGACCCAGGATCTCCGGGACGCGTAGCGCGATGCGTCGTACGCCTACGTCGAACGGGATCAGCAACGCGGCCAAGAGAAGGACGAAGGGCCAGAGTTCCGTGATCGATTCTCCTGGGTCGACCAAGGGGCGGAACGCGTCGCGCGGGTTCGCGATTTCGCGACCGCCGCCGGCATCGGCGACTCCTTCGAGCAGCGGGGCATTCGGGCGATGGGTCCGGTATTCGGGAGGGTAAGGGATCGAGTAGCCCGTCGCCGAGACCCGGGAGCCCGTCCCGTCCTTCTCGGCAACGGTCACGACATAGCTCCCAAGCTCCGTGGAATCGAACGAGCCGCGAAACACGCCGGGTGCCTCTTGAGCCAAGCTCACCGGTTCCGAGCCGCCTCCGGGGAGATTGACGCGGACGTCGGCGTCGATGGCGTCGAGTGGATTGCCGAACTTATCGAACGCACGCACTTCGAGCCGGGCGGCGGCTCCATCCTGGGCCACCGATACTTGGTAGTTTCCTCGGGTCGCGCGCCGACCGATCACACGCGCGACTTGGCCCCAGAACACGTTGAACCCGTCCCACCCGACCCACTGGGTCGCCCATCGGGGTTGCGCGTCGGACGTGAACGCGACCGACGTGCCGAGCCCATACTGCCAGGTCGCGAGGAGCGGATCATCCTTGCCTGTCTTCATCCCGGTTCGTGCCAAAGGTCGAAAATCGGTCAGACAGTAGGCCAGAAGTGGCGGGACCGAGGACGTGTCGATCCCGCGGAGTGTCTCTTCGCCGAGCGCGACTTTGGGCAAGAACGCGCCTTCCTCGATCGCGGACCGGCTCATGAGCGCGGCGTCCTGGGTGAAGATCGCCGGAAGTTGCCCGGCGCGCTGCGCGAGGTAGAAACGGCCCCCGCCGGTTCGAGCGGCCAGCTTCAGGAACGGGACGAACTCGCCGTCACCGATCGACACGACCGAAGTCGTGATCTTGTTCGCCCGCATCCTCGCGATAATGTCCAGTGAGCCTTCCAGACTGTCGCAATCGGCACCGTCGGCCAAAAGGATGAAGTGGCGCACCTTCGAGTCCTCGGCACTGAGAATCCTCTCAGCCTTCTCAACTGTGGGGCGGATGTAGATGCCGCCGCCCGCGGTGGAAAGCTTGCGGATCTGGCTGATCACCGTCCCCTTGCTCTCGAGGCGCTGCATCGGGGCCACCATCTCGATGCCGTCCGAACTTCCGCCGACGCCGACTCGATCGACGGGGGACAGGAGCTTGACGGTTTCCTCGGCCGCCTTGGCGGCAAGACGGATCTTCTCGACTCCGTCTTCCATCATCCCCATGCTGCCCGAGGCGTCGACGAGCACGAGGATCGAGGTGCTGGGAAACGTCTTGCGCTGGCGGACATTGAGATCGACGGGAAGGGCGTCGGCGACTTTCGTTCCGTACCAACCCCCGGGAAGGAAGCTGTTTTCGCCGCCGATCATCGCCAGCCCGAGTCCGGTGTCTTCGACGGCGGTTGCCAGAAGGGCCATCTGGCCGGCGAGGAACGCCGCGGCGTTGATGTCGTTCAGGATGACCGCGTCGTAGTCCTGGAAGCTCTCGGCCCGGGCAGGAATGCCATCGGGTCCCCGAAGTTCGACCCCGATCCCTTGGCTGGCGATGGCTTCGGCGAGCGTGCGGTCGGTCGTGTTCTGCTGGAGAACGAGGATCTTCGGCTTGCCGCGAACCTGGACGAAACCCGCACCGACGTTGTTGCGGTGATCGCGGTCCTTCGGCACTTCGAGCGTCGCACGGTAGCGGTGGAAGCCGGCATCGGCAATCGCCTGCGAAAACACGATCGCGTTCTTTCCCGGCTGAAGCTCGACGGCCAGGGACTTCACGACGACCCCGTCGCGATCGACGATCAGGGTCCCCCTCTGGGCTGTCGAGGAATCCACGACGACTCGCACCTCGAAGGGCTCGTCCCCTCGGGTTTCAGTGGGAGCTTCGAACGTCAGCACCGAGGCTTCGGCTCCCGGGTCGTCGCGCCCGAGGGTCACCGTGTCGATGGTCACGCCATCGGTCGCCGCGACTTGGGTCGCGGCCAGAGCATCTCCCGAGGTCTCGTTGCCGTCCGAGACGACAACGATCCGGCGCGCTTTGCCTTCGGGGAACGCCGCGGTCGCGAGGCGGATCGCGGCGGCGAGATTTGAGCCCGAGCCATCGACTCGGGTCAAAATTGGGCCATAAGCGCGCCGTCCTCCGGGAGCCGCATCCAGCAGGGCTTCCTTGGCAAAAACCACGACCCCGGCACGGTCGTCCGGGCCGAGCGCGCCGATCGCCTCTTCGACGAACTTCCGAGCCCGTTCCCGATCTTCCTGGTTCACGCTGTCTGAGTGGTCGAGCACGAAAAGTGTCGCCATGCCGACGTTCGGCCGTCGAGCCTCAGGCCCGGAGAGTGCGGCGATCAGGAGTGCTCCGAGCACGAAGCGGACCCCGAAGGCGAAGCGCTTTCGTCCCTTCGCCATGCCGTGGACATGTCGGAAGGTCAGTAGGAGCCCTGCGATCAGCGGCAAGAAAAGGAGCAGATACAGGGGCTCGCTGAAGCGCACCTAGCTCCTCCTCGCATAGAGCCACCATTCGCCGGAGAGCACGAGCAAGCAGATGAGGAGGAGCGGGCGCCAGAAGTCGGTGAACCGCTCCGGTGAGTTCAACGCCTGCACCGTTCCTGCTTGGAGCTCGAGGCTGTCGGACGGCCGGATCCGCGACTCGCGTTCGCTTCGAAGTTGGGCGTAGACCGTCTTTTCGGTCGGACCGACCTGGAGTCGGTACCGCCCCACGCGGTCGACATCGCGAACCGTGGCAATGCCGCTCTTCACCGAAAGGTCTTTCGTGCCGCGCTCACCGATCAGTTTTGCAGTCTGTCCCTCGGGGACCGGCACCGTGAACGGCTGCCCGGGGCGTATCGCGAGCAGATTGCCCTTCGACTCTCCGCCGAGGAAATCGAGGGCGTTCGCGAGGAAGATCGGGAAGCCGACTTGTAGAGGAAAGTCGGAGTCCATCGGAGTGAAGGCAACGTAGATCTGCTTCTTGACCGGGCGGCTGCGGGTGACGACGAGCGGGCCCTGGTTCGCTTCGGCGACGACTACCGCGGCCGGTCGGCGCGTGACCTTCTCCATGCGTTCGACGAAGACCGATTCCAGGCCGACGCCCTCAAGGAGAGGGTTCGCGGCGCGATCGACGAAGGGAGGTCTTTCGACCCGTCCGACAGCGGCGACCGGTGAGGCCGGGCCGGCGGCACCAAACGTCAGAACCCCGCGCGCCTTGACCGGCGTTTCCGGTGTTCCGTCGAACACGACGAGGTCATAGGTGCCGGTGCCGGTTCCTTGCTCTCCTTTCGGGACTTCCGTCGCCTTGTCCAGCGTCACCCTGGGGTCGAGCGCGAGTCCGCGCTCCAAGAACAGGTTGCCCCGAGTGACGAGCAGAACGCGGAGACTCGCTCCGGGGTCTTGGATCGCGTACGCGATGTTGTCGGCGGCAAGGGCGTCGTCGATATCGAGGGACGCCTCGACCAGCCGAGCCTCGGGCGGGACGGCGACGGTGCGTGCCCATGCCTTTCCGCCTTCGAGCGAGAATCGTACGGAGTCAAGCACCTTGCCGTCGACCTTCAGCGTCAGGGCCGGAAAAGCTTGGCGCGAACCGAAGTTCTGCACCGCGACAAACGCCTGGGGACCACGGCCGGTTTCGCTGACACCGAGCGCAGTGATCCCGAGGTTCTCGGCGCTCGCCCCGATCTTCCGGTACACGACGCTCGCCTTCCCCGCGGCAAAGTCCGCGATCTTCTCATCGCCTCCGTCCGAGAGGACCACGATCCTGGCCCCGTCCAGACCGCTCACGAGGGCGGACGCGAGCCGAAGCGAATCCCCAAGGCTGATCTCGGCGTCCGATCCGGTCGTCGCGTCGAGGATGCGAAGTTGGCGAGACGGGTCATTGCCGAGCGGAAAGAGGACCTTCGGCGTCGTCCCGGCCTGAATCAACGCCATCCGGTCTCCCGCTCGCGCCCCGAGGATGGCCTGCCGAATCTGGTCCTTCGCGGCAGCAAAGCGATTCGGGGCGACATCGGTTGCCTCCATGCTCGCTGAACCGTCGAGCACGAACACCGTCACATCGCCGGTCAGGCCGGCTTGGCGGGTTTGGGGCTTGGCCAGGGCGACGACGAGGACGAGGACGGCGAGCAGTTGAAGCACCATCAGCCAGTTGAATCGCAACCGCTGGAAGAGCGCGTTCGCCCGGACCTCCTCGACCCGCTCCGGCCACAGAAACGTCGCCGGCACCTGAACGTCCCGGCGGCGCATACGGAGCAGGTAGAGCGCGATGATGACTCCCCAAAGCGGAAGCAGCCACAGCAAGGCAGCGGGATTCTGAAAGCTCATCGGACGAGCCAGCCCTCCCGTTTGAGGTCACCGCGCATGCCCGACTCAAGACTGTCGCGATTGCTCAGGAGCGTCGTCCTTCCGCCCCCGCGCCGCACCGACTCGCGCAACGCGGCGTTGTGCGCTTGGAGGCGGCGACGATACTCACGAAGTGCCAATCCGTTTGCCGTGATCTCGACGCTGCCCTCGTTTTCGACATCGATGAGGCGCAGGTCGCCCTCGAGGTCAGGGTCGAGTTCCTCGTCGGTGAGCACCTGAACGAGCAGGACTTCGTTGCCACGGCTCGCGAGGACGCGCACCGCCTGGGGGAGCTCCGGGTCGAGCCCGTCGGTCAAGAGAATCGCCAATCCGGCGCGCGTGCTCGATCCTGCGAACGCCAGCACCGACGCGGCCAGGTTGCGTACGGTCGGTTGCGTGTCTTCGATGAGCTCAGAGAGCCAACGCGCCAGTCGCGGGTAGTTGGCCCGTCCGCGCCAAGGCGCCGGGGGCCGCTCGCGTCGCCCGAGGGCATGCGGATACACCGCGTCGCCGGTCGTGAGAGCCACGAGCCCGAGGGCAGCTGCCCAGCGGATCACGGCGGCAAGTTTGCTTGGCTCACCGAAGGTCATCGATGCCGACGAATCCACCAGAAGGTGAACGGCCAAATCCTCCTCATCCCGGTACGTTTTCATCGTGGGGGTGTCAAGCCGGGCGAGGATGTTCCAATCAAGGTGGCGAAGGTCGTCTCCTTCGACGTACTCGCGGTAGTCCGCAAACTCGATGCTGATCCCTTTCTTCTGGGTCGTCCGCTCTCCGCGAACTCGGCCGGCAAAGCTCTTGCGCGGATTCAGGCGCAGCCCCTCAAGGAGGCGGAACTCCTGCGCAGTCAGAATCAGATCGAGAGTGGCGGCGATGGGGGTCTCCTTAGGCCCGGATCGGGTCGCGGTCGGCGGCGTCGACCTGAGCCACGACCTCGTCGAGGAACTTGTCGGCGGTCACGCCATCCGCTTCCGCCTCGAAGTTCAGAAGGACGCGATGGCGGAGAGCAGGGCGCGCCATCTGGCGCAAGTCATCTTTCGAAACATTGAATCGACCGGCGAGGAGGGCGGCGATCTTGCCGGCGGTGACAAGGGATTGGGCCCCTCGGGGACTCGATCCGTAGCGGGCGTACCGGGCCGCGATCGAGGTCGATCCTTCGCCTTCTGGGTGCGTGCCGACGACGATCGAGAGGCCGTAGTCGAGAACGTTCTGCGCGATCGGAACTTCGCGGGCGATCTTTCGGAGGCGCAGGACCGCGTCGCGATCGGCAACCTGGGTGGGTTCCGATCCCTCCTGACCGGTCGTCCGTTCGACGATGCCGGCGAGGTCGGCTTTCGAGGGGTAGGGCACCAAGAGTTTGAAGAAGAAGCGGTCGAGCTGAGCTTCCGGGAGCGGGTAGGTCCCTTCCTGTTCGACCGGATTTTGAGTCGCCATCACCAGGAACGGCTCCTCGAGTTCGAAGCGCTTCCCGCCCGAGGTCACATGCCGCTCCTGCATCGCTTCGAGCATCGCCGATTGCGTCTTGGGCGTTGCACGGTTGATTTCGTCGGCGAGGACGAGGTGGGCGAAGATCGGCCCGCGCCGAAACTCGAACGCACGCGCGCCGCCGCTCTCGTGGGTCAGCACGTTGGTCCCGGTCACGTCGGCCGGCATGAGGTCGGGCGTGAACTGGATTCGGCTGAAGGTCAAACCGAGAGTTTGGGCAAGCGTTCGGACCAGGAGCGTTTTGCCGAGTCCGGGCATGCCTTCGAGAAGCACGTGCCCGTTTGCGGCGAGTCCGACGAGCACCTTCTCGACAACGTCGTCCTGCCCAACGATCGCCTTGCCGATCTCGCGTCGAATCCCGTCGAAGGTCGTTTGAAACCAAGTGGCGTCGTCTTGTGCCGGCATCATCGTTTCTCCAGATCCTGGAAGTACTCGCGGACGCGCTTCTCGTGACGCTTGGGGATGTCGCGTCGGTTGAGGGCTTCTTCCGCTCGCTTCTTGTAATTAGGAAGTACGTTGCGATAAGGAACCGAGGTTCGACTCCCGGTCTTCGTGGGGGCTTTGATCTCGATGTAGCTCTCCGTGCCACGTTCGTCGTCACGGGCCCCTGTGATCGACGTCGGGGCCGTCTTCCCCTTCCCCTCGGCCTCCTGGTCGAGCTTGTTGATGGTGCCCGTGTCCTGGAAGCTGTCGTCCTGGCTGCGACCGTTGCCTCCCGGGAGGTTGAAGAGCGCGGCCAGCGCAGTCGCGACCGACTGCCCTTGCCCGCCGGCTTGCGCGTTCTCAAGCGCCTCCTTCAGGGCCTGGAGGTACTCCTGCATCGCCTCGTCGTCTTTGAGCTGCTCCATGAGCTGCTCGAGTTGCTCCCGCATCTTCTCAAGATCTTCCGGTGAAATCTGCGGTTGGCCGGACTCCTGGCTCTGCTGCATCTGCTGTTGGAGTTTCTGGGCGAGTTCCTGGAGCTCTTTGAAACGCGGGTCGTTGCGAAGCTTCTCAAGAGTCTCCTGAGCCTCTTTCGAGAGTTCGAGCTTTTGGAGGCTCTCCTGGAGCTTCGAAACCTGTTCCTGGAGTCGTTTCAAGCTTTCTGAGTCCGACCCGTTTGCCTTCGCCGCCTCCATCTCCTTCGCGAGCTCTTCGAGTTGCCGGGAGAGTTCCTGCCGCTGGGTTTGAAGTTGCTCGGGCGTGGCTTTCGCCATTTCGCCTGCGTCGCGGGGAAGTCCCGCGCGTTCGAGGGCGTCCTGTTCCAGTTTCTGGCGTGCGGTTTGCGCGTCGAGCAGGTTCTTCTCTGCGGCTTGGAACCGCTCGGCCGCGAGCCTTTCGGCCTCGGCCATGAGTTCGTTCGCTTTCTGCAGGGCGGCTTCTTTGGTGACGCGGCCTTTTTCGAGTTCGCGGCTGAAGCGCTCAAGGTCGCGGAGGGTCGCTTTCTCGGCTTCGGTCATGGCGGCCTTCGCCTTTTCGATCGGACGCAGGACGCGTTCGACGGCTTGTCCCGCACGTTGAAGCTCCTTGCGTTCCGCCTGCTCCTCGGTGCTGAGGAGGAGCGGAGTGTTGCCGAGAAGGAAGAGGGCCGCCGCGCACGCCATCAGCCCGACGGCACCGCCATGCCATCGTGTGAGCCTCACCGGATAGACGCGTCGCGGTTCGAGCTTGGAGAGTCGCTGATCGGCGTCGTCCTGGAGCGGCACGCCGAAGCCGTCGACGTCGCCTTCATGTTCGAGTGCGGTTGCCAGCCGATCCTCGAGTCCGGCACGCCGATCGAGGCTGCGCGCGAGATCTTCGTCTTCCACACGACGCACCAGGCCCAAGAGACCGCCGATCACCAACCCGGCGACGGTGACTCCGATCAGGTGGATCGGATCGACCAACACGAGGTTGCGCCAGTCGAGGAACGCGAGGATCAGGGCGGCCGAGGCGCCGACTGAGGTGCCGACCGCCATCGACTTCCAGCTCCGGACCAGCCGGACGCGGGTACGAAAGCGTTTGAACGCAACGTGGAACGGTGTCATTTCCGACCTCGTGGCTTGGGATTACGGGCACGGTGCTCAGCTTTGCGGCCGATGTAGAGGGCCGCGAGCAGCATCAGGAGGCCCCAAGCAAGGGCTCCGGGTGCACCTTCGGCGAGCGGCAAGCCGAGTGGGTAGAGCGGCATCAGATACCAGAGCGGCGTGGGGTCCACGAGGCCAGGCTGCGACGTGAATGCCACGATCATGGAAACCGCGGCCGACGGAACGGTCAGGAATACGAGGAAGAAGACGGCCTGCAGCGTACGAGCGGTCTTGACCCCGTTGTAGAGCGACGAGCATCCGCGCCCGATCGCCCAAATGAAGGCCCAGAGCCCGAGCGCCCAAGTCAGGTAGCAGAGTTGGAGATGGAGATCGGGGAACACGTCCATCGTCGCGAGCCCGACTCCGAGGTTGGACCCAAGGAACGCACCCGCCAGCAACCCGAGGAGATACGGTAGGCCGCCTGCCGGCGTACCGACGATCGCAGCCCGGATCGAAAACCAGCCGTCGGGCCAGAACTTCTTCTCCAAATCCCATCCAAAGCACGTAATGATGGGGACGATCGCGATGAGCGGGAAGGTTATCCACGTATACAGGATGTGCGTCGATCCGGAGCCGAGCGCGGACCCGACACCGACCGCCACAACGAACATGTAGACCAAGCCGTGGACACGGAGGCTCTTCGTATCGAGTGCGCCGAATGGGCTCAGCACACTCGAAGCACCGAGGAGCATGATCCGCGAGACGAGGAGCGCCGTGAGCCCGGCCAACACGAAATTCGGAATCTGGACCCATCCGATCTGGGTGTAGGCCCCGGCGGCGTTCAGCTGATTGAACGGACTCAGGGAGACCAGGAACGGGAGTTCCCGGCCCGAGCGCATCGAAGCGAAAGACAGAAAGGAAGCCATCGTCCAGGTGAACATGACCACGAAGAAGGTGGCGAAATAGCTCCATACGATCGCGGAGACGGGCTTGATCGCGACCGTGCTCAATGCCAAAGCGATGGACGTCAGGATGATGCCGATGAAGCTGAGATTTGCATAGCCGGTGAGAACATCGGTCCATGTCGCCCCGCCAAGCACGACGCACACCGACGTGACCGGCAAGGACAGGACGAGCAGCATCCAGGTGTACCGGTAGCTGCTGATCATCTTTCCCACAAGGTAGTACTTCGTCGAGACGGGGGCGGAGAAGATCAAATCGAGGGACCGCTTCTGACGCTCGGAGACGATCGTCGTGGGCGTGAGGGCGGGGGAGACCACGACGACCATGAGCCCGAGCATGTTCATGATCGTGTTGTAGAAGCCTTGAAGCTCACGTTGGAGGCTCGCCACCGACATCGTGCCCTCGGAGGACGTCACCGCGTAGAACAGGGTCCCGAATCCGATCAGGATGAACAGGTACGTGCCCCAGAGCAGTAGCGGGCGGTTGCCCCGGAGCTGCGAACGGAAGTCTCGCGCGGTGGAGGCGTTGGTCAGATACGCCTCCTTGTTCCGGAGGAGCCAGCCGGCAACGATGCTCATTGCACGGCTCCCGTCGTCAGCCGGAGGAAGACATCTTCGAGGTCGGCTTGCTCTTCGCGGAAGTCGGTGACGCGGTATCCATCCCGAACGAGGGTCGCCAAGATCTCGGCTTGGCCCTCGAGGTCTCCGGCGTACTCAATCTGGATCTCGTGGCTGCCGCGCGGGGTCACCGCAAGTACCGACGGCAGGCGCGAGACGAACTCGGCCGCTTCGGGGCCCCGCTCCAGCATGCGGATCATGATCGAACGATGGGCTTGGATCTGGCGGATGATGGTGTCCACCGGGCCCCAGGCGAGGAGTTCGCCGCGCTCGATGATGCCGACCGTATTGCAGAAGTCGGCAAGCTCGGGGAGGATGTGGGACGAGACGATCACGATCTTGCCCATCCGACCGAGCTCGGCGATCAGCTCTTTGAGTTCGGCCCGAGCGCGTGGGTCGAGACCGCTCGCCGGCTCGTCGAGCAAGAGCATGGCCGGATCGTGGACGAGGCATCGAGCGAGGCACAAACGCTGCTGCATACCGCGGGAAAGGGTCTGGACGTAGGCCTGCCGCTTGACCGTCAGATCGGTCAATTCCAACACATTGTCGATCACTTGGGGCCGTTCGCGGGGCGGCACGCGGTAAATGCCGGCAAAGAAGTCGAGGTACTCCCAGACTTTCAAATCGTCGTAGAGGCCGAAGAAGTCCGGCATGTAACCGATCTGGCGGCGGACTTCCATCGGGTCGCGCTGGATATCGGCTCCGTTCAGAGTCGCGGTGCCCGAGGTCGGCTCCAGAAGGGTCGCCAGCATGCGGATCGTCGTGGTCTTGCCGGCGCCGTTGCTGCCGATGAACCCGAACACGTCGCCTGGGTGGAGTTGGAAGCTCACCCCTTGCACGGCTTGAAGGCCGCTGTAGTCCTTGCAAAGCTGCTTCACATCGAGCATTACGCTTCACTCCGTTGGGGCGCCCGCGCCCCTTCCGACCGCCTGAGACTCGAAACGCTCGCCGCCACCAAGCCGGCCGCGAGCACGAGATAGATCAAGGCTTGGGGTAAGCCGTACCAGTAAGTCGAGATAAGACTTGTGCCGCGAACCGTCGCTTCGACCTCATAGATGGCGATGAAGGGGTGGAGGAAGAAAAGCGCCCACCCGGCGCTCTCGTTCGAGCCGAGGAAGGGGCCGACAACGGCAGGAACACCCACCAACAGCACGAACAGGATGCCGATCGTCATCCCGAGCGCCGCGAACGATCGCTGCGCGCGCGACGAGGAGTACAGGGTCAAGGTGGCGACGAAAATACCGAAGGAGATGGAGATCAGGTTCTGCCGAATCGTGTCGCTGACCACCGCGCTTGGGTTCCCCAGGCTCAGAATCGCCAGAGGGGGGAGCGCGAGGGCTGCGAGCCCGATCACAACCACAATCGACGAAGCGAGCTTGCCGACGACGATTTGCAGCTTGGACAGAGGGGCGACCGCCAGGAACTCCCAGCTCCGGCGCTCGCGTTCACCGGCAATCGCCCCATAGCCGATCGAGGGCACGAACACGGCGTAAAGCCCGGTTTGGAGATAGATTACAGCCGACGGCGGAATCAGATCGTAGAACCGGATAGTGCCCATGATGAAGGCGAGGAACAAGGCCAAGAACAGAATCAAGAGGATGGTGTTCTGGGTCTTCGTTTGCTGGTTGCCGAGGATCCTGCGGCGCGCTCGCGAAAGCTCGGCCATCATCGGATTCTCGGTGACGAGGTCCCGCCAAAGGCTCATGGCTGGTCCTCCGGTCGCTTGAGGTTCAGGCCGTAGACGAGCCACATGGGACTGCGATCGTCGACGAGTCGGCCGAGCTGGGGTCCGGCGCGGAAGCCGGACAACATCCCGACCAACAAGACCCGGTCGTCGTAGGGCGCGAGCTGGATCCAAACCTCGTCGGTGATCGGCACCGAGGTCGGGTTCAGCGGTACTGAGAAGTCCACCGACTCACCCGGGCCAAGGATCGACTTGCTGAGCACCACGACCCGGCCACTCCCGAGCGAGATCATCCCTTGGTCGAGGCTGTACGGCGATCGGTTGACCAATTTGCCGACGAGCGACAGACCGTCGGCGCTGACCTTACCGGTCGATTGGAACCAACCGCCGGCCCCGGGATCGGGCGACGATGGCACCCCGAGCGGGACGATCTCCCGGAAAGTGAACTCACGGAACGCCAGATTCGGCACCGACATCGCGGGCGCCTTCACTTGGCCGATGTCGATCGGTTTCATTTCCTCGAACAACTCACTTCGATCGAACGGATTGCGGAAGCGCGTCGTTTCCTGAACCGAGCGCACCTGATCCACGCCTTGGAAGCCCAGATCGTACGACCCCCCACGCGGGAAGAACACCTGGGATTTGGCAAGAACGTAGCCCGTCCGGTCACCCTCTTGGGCCACGAACAGCCCCCGGGTCGCGACCGATAGCTTGGCTTGATAGAGGTCTCCGGCCGAGGTGAAGAAAAACGACGCGAACGCCACGCTGATCAGCGGAGTAGAGATCCACGCCCACTCGCCTCGCTTGAGCAAGCGGAGGACGATCAGGTTCACCGGTACGACGAGAACGAAGTATGCCGCGAGGATCCAGAAGACCTTGGTCGTGGGAGGAAGCTGCGCGTCGAACGGGTCGCGTTCTTCGCTCGCTTGAGCCGTGAGGGGGCGTCCCGATCGGATGACCGTCGTTTCGAGGTAATCACCCATCCCGACCGCTTGGGCGATCAGATTCGATGGCGAGACCCGGGGTTCTTGCCTCAGCACGTTCAACACGAGGTCCCGCCGTTTGGGGCTCGCCTCGATCGGTTTTTCGAACGGATTGAAGGTCAGCAGCACGACCCGTCCCAACCCATGGGGTCTCCACGCCGACTTCACGAAGCCCGAGGCGTTGTCGGCGCGGCTCAAAGGGGAGAGGGTTCCCTGGGTGACCGTGACGTCCGATTGAATTCCGAACGACGCTCCCGGCACCACCTGGACCCCCGAAGGCTTCAGTGGTAGAAGGTCGCGCCACCGAGGATCGGCGAGCACCGGTGACGAGGCTCCCCCGACGAACACAAGGTCGCCGCCGATCAGGGACCAAGTCCGGATTGCCGCGATCTGGGCGTCGGTGAGCCGCTCGGACCCCTCACCGAGAATCAGCGTGCCGAGGCCGCCGTAGCCGACGGGACGGTCGGGTGCCAAGTCAGGGCGTACATAGACGTCCCGAATCGCGCCTTCCCCGATCATCATCGCTTCGGGACGGGGATTGCTTTCCCCCCCTGGAGGATCCCGGCGGAGGAAGGAGGCGAGTCCGGGCGCGTCGGCGATCATGCCGACGGAGGTGCCGCCATCGACACTTTGTTCGACGTTCTTCGTCTCGCGGAACCGCTGGAATTCCGTCTGCATCTCGAACGTGATTTCGCCGATCGCGCTGACGTTGCACGGGTAGATGACCCATGTCTTCTTCGAGCCGTTCGGAAGCTCGATCGGATAACTTGTCTCCCAATCCAGGGTGCGCACACGGAGGATGCCTCGAGTATCCGGTCCCGAGTTCGTGACGTTGACCCGCATGGGGTAAGGAGTGGGCCCAGGAACCATCCGCTCCCACAGCGGTGTGGCCTCAAGGGTGACGCCGGCGGCCCATGCCCCCGTCGCGACAGAGGCTGCGGCCAGAAGGCCGAGCCGGCAGAAGCCTGCTATCGATTGGATGGAAACCCCCATAGGATCAGCGTCGTCGTCTCAACCTGTGCGTACACTACAGGTTACGCCATATCTCTACGGGACGAAAGTCCCGCCCCAAACGTCCTTGAATCGCGGCATGCATTCCCTCGACGAGCAGATTCAGAGCTTTCTCGACCATCTCGCCGCGACGCGATCGCCCAACACCGTCCGCAGTTACGGGGTCGATCTCGCCCAACTCGCCGAAATCGTCCAGGATGCCTGGCCCGACCCCGAGGCGCTGCGTCGATATCTCCGACGGTATGGGGTGACGCCACCGACCCGGGCACGGAAGCTCTCTTCGCTTCGCAGCTTCTGCCGATATCTGCGACGAGCCGGACAACTCGACCACGACCCGACCGAGAGCCTCGATGCGCCCATCCGTCGCCGCCGCCTGCCCAAGGCGATCAGCCAACATCAGGCGACCGAATTGCTCGATCAGCCCGACGTCGGTCGATCGCCGTTGCGCGACCGCGCGATGTTGGAGTTGCTCTACGGGGCCGGGCTTCGGGCGGCGGAGCTCGTTCGGGTTCGCCTCGACGATCTCGATCTCGTCGAGGGATCGGTGCGCGTCGTCGGCAAGGGCTCAAAGGAGCGGGTCGCCCTCTTCGGTGAGACCTGTGCCGACGCGATCCGAGCTTACATAGGCCGCGAACGAGGGGCGGGGGACGAAGCGACGCTGTTTCTGAACCCGGAGCGTCGTCCTCTCTCGACTCGGACGATCCAGAACGTTCTCAAGCGGTGGGCGCTGGGGGCCGGCCTCCCAGCCGACGTCTCCCCCCATACGCTCCGCCACAGCTTCGCGACCCACCTCTTGGATGGCGGCGCGGACCTGAAGTCGGTCCAGCAACTGCTCGGCCACGAGTCGCTCGCGACAACCCAGATCTACACCCACATCAGTGTCGAACGCCTTCGGGAGGCCGTCCTCAAGGCCCACCCCAAGGCCCACCCCAAGGCTCGCCCCGATCGGGCGGCCGGTACACTGGACCCATGACCGCCACCCACGCCGGACAACGCCTCGACCGCCTCGCCGCCGTTCTCGAACGCGAGGGGATCGACGCGATCTTTCTGTCGTCGCCGATCAGTATGGGCTACCTCCAGGGCTTTTTCGAAGGGGGCGGTGAGCGATTCCTGACCTTGGCGCTCCATCGCGACGGACGGGTTCGGATGATCGGTCCCGCGCTCTCGGCGGTACAGGCCGGCCGCTGCGGGATCGCCGATGTCCGCGCGTGGCGCGACGGCGAGGACCCGATGGTGCATGTGGCCGAACTCGCGATGGACTGGAACTTGCGGAGCGCCGTCATCGCAGTCGACGACGACATGCCTGCGTCTTACGTCCTCGCGTTGCAGAACGCGCTTCCGGCCGCTCTCTTTCGGACTGGACAGTCGGTGCTTTCCGAGCTGATGTGGGTCAAGGACGAGGCGGAGCTCGACCTCATGCGGCGGGCCGGAGCGATCGCCGACGAGTCGCTCGCTGCCGCGCTCGAAGCGCTTCGCCCCGGCGTGACCGAGATCGAGATCGAACGCGTGCTGAGCACCGAAATGCGACGCCGGGGCGCGACGCCTTCCTTCGCGATCGTCGCTACCGGAGCCAACGCTGCCGAACCTCATCATCATTCCGATGAGACTCAGACCAAGGCCGGCGATGTGGTGATCCTGGACTTCGGCTGTAACCTGGGAGGCTACCTAAGCGACATCACGCGGACTGTGGCGCTCGGAGACCCCGGCGAGGAAGTGCGCAAGGTCTACGGCATCGTCTACTGCGCGTTTATGGCTGCCCGCCATGCGATTCGGCCTGGAGTACCGTCCGAGGAAGTCGATCGACACGCGCGCAAAGTGATCGCCGATTCCGGCTACGGTGAGTTCTTCATCCACCGGACCGGGCACGGGATCGGGATGCGCGTTCACGAGGAGCCTTACATCATCGAGGGAAACACGACGGCGCTCGTGCCGGGCAACTGCTTTTCGGTCGAGCCGGGCATCTACATGCCCGGTCGGTTCGGGGTCCGTATCGAGAACATCGTCACCGTGACGACGGACGGGCACGAGAGCCTGAACGCCGAACCCTCGTCCGAAATCGTGATCGTCTAGGACGCGCGCATTCGGGTGATCTCTTCGCCGGCGATCGCGTGGTGTGGATCGAACTCAAGCGCCGCGCGAAACGATGCTTGTGCTCCGTTTTCGTCGCCAAGCCGCCGAAGCGCGATCCCGAGATAGGCGTGGGCATCCGCGTACTTCGGATTCACGTCGAGAGCCGCGCGAAACGCCTCCGTGGCCGCCGACACCGCGTCGGTCTGCAAGAGCGCCTGTCCATATCGGCACTGGATGTCGGCGTAGCGCGGTGCCAGGCGAAGTGCAGCCTCATACTCCTGGAGGGCTTCGTGCCAGTGCCGGTCCCGCGCAAAGCCGTCGGCGATCTTGGCGTGGGCGTTTGCGTCGTCGGAAACCTGAACGGCCATGGCGCGTAGGTTCGAGATTCCCCGGTCGGTATCGCCCGACCGGAACGCCTGAAGCGCCGATTCGTAGCGATCGCCACGGAGGTTCGAGTCGCGTCCGACGGCCTGAGCGACCCGCTTGAGACCCTCGTCGATTCTGCCGTCCAGACACCAGAGAATGCCCTGATGGAGAATCGCGAGCGCGTAGTTCGGGTTGAGTCGCAGCGAGGTCTCGATCGATTCGATCTGTTTCGCCGTGTCGCCCAAGCCTTGGTAGGTCAAAGCCAGCTGGAGGCGCAGGTCAGGGTAGTTCGGGTGGATTTCTATCGCGGCGAGCAAGTGCTCGAGCGCGGGACCGAACTGCTCGCGCGCGAGGGCGCTCTGCCCCAGATGCGCGTGGCTTTCGGCGATGTAGAAACGGGCAAGCCGCACCATCGCCGGATCGGCACCGGCCTCGAGGCACGCCTCGAATCCTCCGATCGCATCGGCATAATCGCCTTGATCGTAAGCCTTGATCGCGCGATCGTAGGCTTCGTCTTTACCGAAACCGAACCACTTTCCCACCAGTGCCATGTCAGATCAGCCTCTCGCCTTGTCGGCGAAACACGTCATGGATGTAATCGACGAGCGTCACGCAGTCCTCCTTCGAAGCGGGCAGGAACCGGTAACCGACGGCGTAGAGATCGTTCCCTACGGGTTCGCAGTATCGCACCTCGATGTCGGCATGGATGGTCGGTGCGCCGCCTTGCCCGATCACGATCTCACAGCGCTCACCGGTTTGGCATGAGCGGCGTGTTCGCAGTTGAAGCCCGCCGAGACTGATGTCGACGACGACGGCAGGGACGTGGTCTCCCTCGACGCGGATCACGGCGTACTCGAGGATCTCGAATCGGAAGTGCTGGCGTAGATCGGCAGTCTTTTTCATCACGGTTAGGCGGCTCGGGAGAACTCGAAGTCCTCATCCGTATCATCGGTCAGGATGCCGTTCCTCAGTATGATTTCGGCGAAGATCTCGACGATCCCGCCATCGATCCTCAGCTTGCGGGCGTCCTCCCTGAGGATGTCGAGGGCACGCTCGATCGTCATTCCCGTACGGTAGGCCCGCGTCGAGGTGAGCGCATCGAAGACGTCGGCGACCGTCGCGATCCGGACGAGGAGGGGGATCTGGTCGCCGACCAGTCCGTCCGGATAGCCCGTTCCGTCGAGGCGCTCGTGGTGCCAACGGACGATCGGGGCGCAGTCGCGGAACCTCGGGATCCCCTCGACCATCCGAAATCCGACGTCAGGGTGGCTCTGGATCGCCTCGAACTCCTCGGGCGTGAGACCACTCGGTTTCGTGAGAATCGCATCGGGCACGCCGATCTTCCCGACGTCGTGAATGAGGGTGCCCATTTCCAGCGCTCTCAGGTCCATGGCGGGCAGATCGAGACGGCGACCGATCATCAGGCTGTACTCCTTCACGCGTTCGGAGTGCCCCGCGGTATACGGATCCTTGGCCTCGACCGCCTTGACCAGCGTGTGGACCATGGCTTCCAAGGTTCCTTCGAGTTCGGCGTTGGTTTGGCTGAGCAATCGGTTCTTGCTCAAAACCTCTTTGTTCTTCTCGTGAAGTTGCTTGCGCGCAAGCACCGTCCGCGTGATGTCGAGGGCGAAGCAAAGCATGTGTTGCAGCGAACGGTCCTCACGGAACACGGGAACGCCACGGCACTCGACGTAGCGCGTGGATTCGCCGCCCAAAAGCCGGAATTGAACAACGAAGGCGCGGTGTTGGGACTCCGCTTCCCCGATTTCAGTCAGGACGCGATCGCGATCCTCGTCGTGCAGCGTACGCTCGAGGGCATCCTCGCGCGACTCGCCGCCGTCGACGGCGATCAGCGCGTCCCATGCCGGGTTGGAAAACGTGCATTGGCGGTCCGACCAGGTGAAGAGCCCGATCGGAAGTCCCTCCACCAACCGTCCGTGCGCCCGTTCTTGCTTGCTGTTGGTCTCGAGGGCCTCGATCAACTCTTGTTGCTGAGCCGCGGTCTTGCGAATCAGGACCAGGGCGACGAACGCCACCCCCGCCGCGACGAGGCAGACGGAGAGCAGCCAGGTCGAGCGCGATTCGAGACGGCGAACCGTTTCAGCGCGACGCTGCTGGTAGCCGGCGTAGTCACTCTGGACGACCTCGATGATTGAACGAAGGGCGCCGCGCGCTTCCGCGCCGCCGGCGAGGATGGCATCGCTTCGGCGCGCGATGCGATCGGCAAGCCAACTCTTCCCGGCGTTCCGCGCATCGGCCTGGAGGCGAGCGACCTGGGCGGGGGTTGCCTTGTCGGCGATCAGGATCGCATCGATCTGATCCCGAATCGCGCCCATGTGCCGCTTTTGACCCGCAAGTTCGCCTTCGGTTTGGAGATCCTTCATCGAGGCCAAGTGGCCGAGAATGCCCGAGACCACGATCGTCCCGACAAGGGCGTACAGACTCATCTCGAAGGCGAGACTGCGCACAAAACTGCTGGAGAATGACTCGGCCAGTCGCCGGTGCCGCTGGCCTTTGCCGGGTAGCAGCCTCTGCGTGATCAAGAAGGCGAAGAGGCCGCTCAGAACCAAGAGCAAGCCGAATACGAGCCAGCCCTCGCGAACGATCGCCTCTTCCTGACCGATCACCGTATCGTAGAGTCGGTCGATACCAAGAACGGCAACCGTCCGTCCTTCCGCGTTCTTGATCGGCGCGTACGCGCTGATGAACGTCCCCCAACGGTCACGGTAGGGCTCCTGCTCCACCATCGGCACCCCAGATTCGTAGCACTGGATCGCAGTGGCAGAAATCTCGGGATATGGGTCGAGCAGATAGGCCTTGTCGTCCTGTCCGTCGCCGTCGGCATCCCCGGCCGGGGTCGGGTCGAGGACGAAAACAAAACCGGACGGTGCCTTCCGAACGGTGTACACGAACTTGATGTCCGTCGTGAGTTGAAGCACCCGGCCAAGGTCTTCGATCTGGTCGCGATAGGCTTCGGAGTGCTGTTCGGCCTTATCGTCCAACGCCTCATGCGCGCTCGGGTCGACTTCGAGGGCGACGATCTGGGCAAGGGTCAGCAGCTCGGACTTGGTGCCGGTTCGAAGCGACTCCCGGGCTCGGAAGACCTGGATCCATACGACCGAAGCGCTGAGGACCGTGAAAGTGATCGTCAGCAAGAGCCAAAACCGGAGCCCTACCCACGTCGATCGATGGCGCATGACTGTCGTGCCAATGCATTTCATCGGCACCTTGTGAGGGCTTCTTCATCAAATTCACGTTCAGTCTTGAACATGAGCGACTCACTGTGCGGCATCTTGCGTGATGATGCTCTAGATCATCCAGGAATCGTAACGCGCGGGTTCCGCATCTCGATCAAGAGCCTTCGGTGTCCCTCCATCTCCGGGGCGGAGATTCCGGGATAGCGGCGGGGAGCCGGGGTCTCCCCTTCGGTGTCCCTCCATCTCCGGGGCGGAGATTCCGGGATAATCAGGGTGTGCAGGATCGTCCGAGCTGGGACTCCTATTTCATCCAAATCGCGCACCTCGTCAAGACCCGCGCGACATGTCCGCGACGCCAAGTCGGTGCCGTCATCGTGCGGGAGCGGCGCATTCTGGCCACGGGCTACAACGGCGCGCCGCGGGGCCTCCCCCACTGTCCAGCCGGCGGGCCTGAGCACGACTGGCCGGTAGGCTGCCTCCGGGCGGGCCACTGCATCCGCTCGCTTCATGCCGAGCAGAATGCCCTCCTTCAGGCCGCGATGATCGGAGTGTCGTGCGACAGTGCGACCATCTACGTCACCTGCCAGCCCTGCAACACGTGCGCCAAGATGATCCTCAACGCCGGAATCGCGAAAGTGATTTACGAAGGCGATTACCCCGACGACTTTTCGCTCGAACTCTTCCGCGAGGCGAACCTCGACGTCTTTCGCTACCGTGCGGGCGTCTTGGAAAAAGTAGAGGCATGATCGCGATTCCCGGAGACCCTGCATGATCGACGGGTTGCTGGCCGCATCCCAAGGCAAGCTCCTGGAGGGTTTTCGCGCATCGCTCCTGACGGGTGCGATCGCTGTGCTCATCAGCTGGCTTCTCACGCCGTGGGTGCGCAAGCTCGCGTTTCGCTACGGGGCGGTCGATGACCCGAAACGGGACGATCGGCGTGTCCACAAGGAGCCTCTGCCGCGATGGGGAGGCATGGCCATCTTCGGCGGTATCGTCGCGGCGGTCGCTGCGATCCTCCCGTTCGCCTACCCTTATCAACCCTTCCCGCCCTATGTGCTCGGGCTGTTCGGGGTGGGAGCACTGATCGTCGTCGTCGGTGCTCTCGACGACCTCTACCAATTCAGCGCGAAGGTGCAGCTCCTGTTCCTGGTGCTTGCGGGTGTCGTCATCCAGTTCATTTTCGAGGGCTCGAGCAGGGTCCAGATCGCGGGCATCAATTGGCCGCTCTTTTCGACGGGAGGCGATTGGGTCCCGTTCGGACTGTGGGCGATCCCGGTCACGGCGTTCTACCTGTTCGTGATCACGAAGACGATGGACACGATCGACGGCATCGACGGGCTCGCCTCGGGCATTTCCGCGATCGCCGGCGGCACCTTGAGCGTCATCGCGACCTACGAAGGGCAGCCCCGCGTCGCGATCATCGCTGCGGCCGTTGCTGGGGCGGCGATCGGGTTTCTGCGCCACAACTACAACCCCGCCAAGATCATCATGGGGACCGGCGGCGCCCAGCTTTTCGGGTTCCTTCTCGGGTGCCTCAGCATCGTCGGGGCGATGAAAACCGCCGCCGCGATGGCGATCATCGTCCCGATGCTGGTCTTCGGCATTCCCCTTCTCGACGCCGTTCAAGTCGTCATTCGGCGCAAAATCAGCGGTGTGCCGATCACTCAAGCCGACAAGCGTCACATCCACCACCAGCTTCTGGACAAGGGGCTCTCGCAACGTCAGGCCGTGTGGGTGCTCTACGCCGCCGCCCTCATGCTCTCCGGAGCCCTGGTGTTCCTCGTGAAGGTCTATGGCACGCCGTAAGATCGCCTGTGTCGTGGGCACCCGGCCCGATGCGATCAAGACCGCGCCGGTCGTGCTCGAGCTCCGCCGACACCCTGACGTGGAGACCCTCCTCCTCGCGACCGGTCAGCACCGCGAGATGCTTGCGCAGGCGTTGGGTGCGTTTGGGCTGACACCCGATCGCGACCTCGACATCATGCAACATGGGCAGAGCCTAGCCCAGGTTACCGAGCGCTCATTGTCGGGGCTGGATGAGCTGTTTGCCGAGATCCAGCCGGACCTCGTTCTCGCCCAGGGCGACACCACGACGACCTTCGTTGCCGGCCTTGCCGCCTTCTACCGCAAAGTCCCGTTCGGGCATATCGAGGCCGGACTCCGGACCGATACGATCTGGAACCCGTTTCCGGAAGAGTTCAACCGGCGTGCCGTCGGGCTGTTTGCGGCGCTCCACTTCGCGCCCACGCCTTGGGCGGCAGAGAATCTGCGCCGCGAAGGCGTCGCCGATGAAACCCTCTTCGTCACCGGTAACACCGGGATCGACGCGGTACTGGACGTCGCACGGAGGGGCACCGAAGTCTGGTTTCCAGACGAATCGCGCCGCATCCTCCTCCTCACGACGCATCGTCGCGAAAACTGGGGTGAACCTCAGAAGGCGATTGCCGAAGCCGCGCGCGACGTCCTTGAGACGGTCCCGGACACGATCCTCGTCGTGCCGATGCACCGCAATCCTCAGGTGCGCGAGGTCCTGGAGCAGGTCCTCGGGGATCACCCACGGGTATCGCTCATCGAGCCGCCCGACTATCCCTCGTTCGCCACGCTCCTCGCCCGCAGCGACCTGATTCTCACCGACTCGGGCGGCATCCAGGAGGAAGCGCCCGCCTTTGGCAAGCCGGTGCTCGTGCTCCGCACGACGACGGAGCGGCCCGAAGGGATCGAAACCGGGAACGCACGTCTCGTCGGCACGGACCGCGATGTGATTCGTAACCAGGCGGTCTGGCTCTTGACGGACCCGAAGGCGTACGCGGCGATGGCCCAGGCGCGCAACCCATACGGCGACGGTCGGGCCGCGCCCCGCATTCGCTACGAGGCCCTGCGCTTGCTTGGCGTCGCAAGCCCGGAGGAAGTCGCTTGGGCGTGATCGAGGCGATCCTCCTCGGGATCGTCCAAGGGATCACGGAATGGCTTCCGATCTCAAGCACCGCGCACTTGCGCATCGTGCCTGCCCTTCTCGGACGGCCCGATCCGGGTGCCGCGTTCACGGCCACGATCCAACTCGGGACGCTTCTCGCCGTCCTCGTTTACTTCGGCCGCGATTTGATTCGGATCTTCGTAGGCTGGTGTCGTGGGCTTCGCGGGGGTGAGGCCGCGCGCCGAGAGGAAGCCCGGCTTGGTTGGGCGATCGTCGTTGGAACGGTCCCGATCGTCGTCTGCGGCATGCTCTTCCAGCACTGGATCAAGAACGACCTGCGCTCCCTCTACGTGATCGCCTCGTCCCTCATCGGGATGGGCCTCGTGATGGCGGTCGCCGAACGGGTCGGCCGGCGGACGAAGGGCCTCGACCGCCTCGGCGTCGCCGCCGGTCTTTGGATCGGGGTTTGGCAGGCGATCGCCCTGATTCCGGGGGCGAGCCGCAGCGGGAGCACGATCTCGGGTGGCCTCTTCGCCGGCTTCGACCGGGAGACCGCCGCCCGCTTCTCCTTCCTCCTCTCCGTGCCGAGCGTCCTCGCCGCCGGGCTCAAAGAACTCAAGGACGAGTGGACCGAGATCGTCGGGCTTCATCTCACTCCCGTGATCGTCGCCTCGCTCGTTTCGTTCGTGGTGGGTTACGGCTCGATCGCTTTCCTGATGAAGTATCTCCAGACGCGGAGCACGGTGGTCTTCGTGGTATATCGCGTGCTCCTTGGGGTCGCGATCCTTGTTCTGCTCCAGCAGGGCCTCCTGAAACCGTTCTGACCCCGGTTGCCCTTCCCGTTCGGAGCGCTCGCATGACGAGTCACCGGTTTCGCGCGAGTCCCGAACCGGTTGAGGAAGCCGGATGGTCTCTCTGTGGAACGAGACCCCTCACCCCTACCCCCTCTCCCCACCCTTCGTGAGGCGAGGGGGAACCGGACCTCCGAAATTCACCCGGTTCGCATCGCTCACAGACCTCTTGGGCCTCGGGCCTCATCCTCGAAGCGAGAGAAGCCGATCATCAAAGGCATGCGTGCGCGCAACGACCTTTGGACGCTCTTCGACGCGTCCTGGACGACTGACGCCGGGGGTTTGGACAAGTATCTCCACGCCGTCGTCGACACCTGCGCGGCGGCGTTCGACGCGGGTGGAGCGTCCCTCTTCGTCGCGACGGACGACACCATCACCTACCGGCTTGCAGCCAAAGCCGGCACCGAGTTGCACATTCCGGAAGGCGCGACACTCTTCCCGGGTGACGGAATTGCCGGGGCGGCGATCCTGCACAAGACGCCGATGCTCGTCGACGATCCTGCCGACGATCCCGAACTTCAGCGCAGAGGCGTTCCTCGTCGCGCCGAGCTCCAAAGTGCGATGATCGTGCCCCTCGTTACGCGCGAAGGAGGCTGTGTCGGCGTCCTGAACGTTTCGCGGGGTGTTGGACACGACCCGTTCACGAAGCGCGACCTTCGTCGCGCGCGGACGATCGCGGCCCATGTGGCCCTTGCCGTGGGCAACGCTATGCTCTTCGATAAGATGGACGTGGCCGTTCGCCAAGCCCGTGAGGCGAACGTTCGGCTCCGCACCGTCCTCGACTGCCTTGGAGTAGGGATGCTCATTCTCGACCCCGAAGGCACGGTCGTCCAGCGGAATCTCCAGTTGTGCGCGATGATCGGAGTCTCGGCGGCCCCGGGTCTGTCATGGGAAGAGGCGCTCCTGTTGGCGCCCGAGGCGATGAAACCGGCACTCCGCGAGGTGATCCGGGCCGCGTTGCTGGGCCAGGGACTGCGGCGACAGGTCTTCGATGGCACCGAAGGGCGCAGTTGGCGACTTGTTGGTTCGCCGATGCGAGTCGGTATCGCGCTTGCGGTCGAGGATGTCACCGAGATCGATCGAGCCCAGCGCGAGGCTGCCCGAACCAATCGGCTGGCCGAGATCGGGCAGATGACGGCGGCCATCGCACACGAGATTCGGAACCCCCTCACGGGAATCCGGTCGGCAGCCCAGATGGTCCAGGCGGTCTCCGACGAAGGGGCCGAGTTCGGCAAGATGATCGAGGAAGAAGCGTTGAAGCTGAACGCTTTGTGTGACGAGTTTCTCGACTTCGCGCGGCCGTTGTCCCTGCACTTCGACGATTTGCGCCTCGACGAGGTCGCGAAACATGTCGTCGCCCATCACCGGGAAGCGTTTGCGGCGGCGGATGTCGCACTCAGCCTGGAAACTTACGGCAGTTCGCCGACAATTCAGGGAGATCGCCGCCGAGTCGAACAGGTGCTCCACAACCTCCTGCGGAATGCTCTCGAAGCGTCGAGTGAGGGCGGAGCGGTGAAGGTGAGGATCGACGGCAACCGGTTGACCGTGAGCGATCGCGGTGTCGGGATGGACGACCAGACTTCAAACAGCCTGTTCACGCCGTTCTTCACGACGAAGGCGAGCGGAACCGGGTTGGGACTGAGCAATGTGCGGAAGATCGTGGACGCCCATGGCGGGCGTATTCACGTGCACTCGGTTCCCGGAGAAGGAACCGAGTTCGAAGTGGATTTCGAGGTCAGGCTAGCGGCATGAGTGAACGGAAGAGATTGCTGATCGTCGACGATGAGCCCAACATTCGGCGCATCCTCCAGGCTGCGTTCGAAAAGGCAGGACTGCAGGCAGTGACGGCGGAGGACGGGCGGATGGCACTAATGCGTCTCGGCGAAGGAACGTTCGAGGCGGTGTTGACCGACGTGACGATGCCTGGCATGACGGGCTACGAGCTCCTGCGCGAAGTCAAGGCTTCCTGGCCGGAAACGCCCGTCGTGATCATGACCGCGTTCGGCACGATCCCCCAGGCCGTCCAGGCGATCCGCGATGGGGCGTTCGAGTACGTCACGAAGCCCTTCGACTTGGAGTCGCTCAAGAAGACCGTCATGAGCGCGATCCACCAGGGGGACGCTCCCGCTCACCGCGCGAAGCGAGGACCGTCGAAGAAGACGCCGTCGACGCTGTTCGTCGCGGATTCGCCCGTGATGCGCGAGGTGAGGGACACGATTCAACAGGTCGCCGACTCTCGTGCCACCGTCCTGGTCACCGGCGAGAGCGGGACCGGCAAGGAGGTTGCCGCGAAGCTGCTCCATGAACTCTCGCCACGGGCGGACAAGCCTTTCGTTGCCGTTTCCTGCGCCGCGCTTCCCGAGAGCTTGCTTGAGAGCGAATTGTTCGGCTATGAGAAGGGCGCGTTCACCGGCGCCCAGGGGTCGAAGACGGGACGGTTCGAGGCAGCCCATGGGGGAACGCTCTTTCTGGATGAGATCGGCGAGATCCCGCTCGGGATCCAGGTCAAGCTCCTCCGAGTTCTCCAGGAGCGCCAGTTCGAGCGTCTGGGTTCGAACAAGCCGACCGTGGTCGACGTGCGCTTGGTAACGGCGACCAATCGCGATCTCCAGCGTGCGGTCGAAGAGGGCTCATTCCGACTCGACCTGCTCTATCGACTTCAGGTCGTCGAGCTCCACATGCCGCCCCTCCGGGACCGAGGCGAAGACATTCTGCGCCTAGCGGAGACGTTTCTCCGGAAGCACAGCGAGGAAAATGGCCGCCACTTGATTCATATCGGCGAGGATGCTGCAGTCAAACTGCAGCAATACTCCTGGCCGGGTAACGTCCGCGAACTTGAGAACACGATGGAGCGAGCCGTGGTCCTCGCGAGTCGCGAAGACGAGGTCCTGCTGCCGCGCCACCTGCCTGCCCAAATCGTCCAAGCCGCCTGATCGGCAGGAACCTAGGGGTCCCCGCGCGAAGTCGGCAACTATGACAATCGCCGCATGGGCCGCATTGGTCCTCTCATCGTGGGGTACTCCGGCTTCGGATGCACTGCTCTTCGCGCAACCCTGGACGCCGCAGTCCCGAGCCGCCTCGCACGAGTCTTGGGTCCGGTGCCCGGGCAGCTTCGCAGGCTGGCTCGCGATGACCGACCTCGACGTACCCCAGCTCATCATCGTCACGCGATTGGTCTGGTATGGCACGGTGAACGATCCCAAGCAGCTGGCGCCGAGCCGCAGGTACACGCTCAACGTCTGGGCCGACGAGAACTGCCGACCGTTGCTGGGACCGGGGACGATGGGTGATCCCGTGTGTACGTGCTGCTTTTCCGCACGGGCGACCCGAGTCGGAACCGACTGCAGGGGCAAGGTCGTGTATCGGTTCGAGTCGGTCGGCCTGGAAGGCGCGGTGATCCCCGGTATCGGCCGGGTCTGGCTCTCGATCGCGGAAGACGACCTGACCAGTGCCCGGCTGCTTCGACCGGACATGCAGTGGTCCGGATTCGCGACCGTACAGGGGTGTCCAGGGCTTCAGATGAACGGAAGTCGGATCCGATCGATCGTCGATCCCTGCTCACGGCGCACTTCGGACCTCGCCTTCGAGCTTTACGGCTATCGAATCGACTAGCCGAGATTCTCGTTCATGGCCGCGACTTGGTCGATAAGATCGAGTCGGTAGGCTTCAAGCATCGTGGCGAGCCGGGCGTCGCTGAGGGCGAGGATGCGGAGGGCGAGGAGGGCGGCGTTCTTGGCGTTTCCGACCCCGACCGTCGCGACCGGAACCCCGGCCGGCATCTGCACGATCGAGAGGAGGCTGTCCATCCCGTCGAGCTGCTTCAAGGGCACCGGGATGCCGATGACCGGCAAGATCGTGTTGGACGCCAACATTCCAGGGAGATGGGCGGCTCCGCCCGCTCCTGCGACGATCACCTTGAGCCCACGGTCTCGGGCGTCGCGCGCGTAGGCGAGCATCGCCTCGGGTGTGCGGTGGGCCGAAACCACCCGAACTTCGAGCGCGATCTCGAAATCGCGCAGCAGGTCGATCCCGGGTTGGAGCGTCTCGAGGTCGCTCCGGCTGCCCATGACGACGCCGATGACGGGGTTTTCCATTGCTGACGATTATTCAACACCGGAACATCGACCGGGGACTTGGTGTCCAACCCATTTGTTTGTACAATGACTCCATTCCTTGCGGAGGAATTCATGCGAAAGCTCTTATTCGTGGTACTCGTTCTGTGCGGCTTGGTCGGGGCTGGATCGGCCCAGACGAAAGTGATCACGGGCGAGATGACCCTCTCCTTCGGCTATGTGACCACGCCCGACGGGAAGAAGCTGAGTGTCGCCGGTGTGCGCGTCCCCTACCGAGCCGAGCTCTGTCGACTCAGCACGACCGCCAAACCCCAGCCGAGTCCGGTTTCGTACAGCCCTCGCTCGGGCGAAAACGGGATCGCGGCGACCAAGATCTACGAGAACGATAGCCCCGACACGTTCGCCACCCCGGGGGACATGCCGTCCGCACTCGACGATCTGATCCTCGTCGGTGCGACGTCGACGACGAAGTGGACCCGGATCACGATCGGGATCACGGTCGACATCCAGATGCCCTTCCTCGTCCGATGGCGTGTTTGGGACAACTTCACGCCCGGTCTCGGTGCCGGCGTCCAGGCGTTCTTCAACGAAAAGGCGGACTTCGGCGGTATCTTGCCGGGCTGGCCGCCAACGGGCGAGAACGAGTATTGGCGGCTCACCATTTCGCTGACGGCTGACCCACGCTACCCGACCGGCTTCCCGGTTCCTGTGCCCGACAACGAGTGCTTCTTCGCGACTCAGTTCCGGAGCACCCAGCCCAACGGCGAGGGGCCGTTCAACTACGCGATCGCGCCCGTGTTCTGCGGCGGGGGCGCCTCGATCGGCAGCTCCGAAGACCTGTTTTGGTACGACTACGAAGACGGCGGCGCAAACGGCGTCTACGCCGAAACCGAGCAGGACTACTATGGCGGCGCGCCGTGGGAAGCCAACGTCCTCGCCATCATCGAGGCCAACGCGGGCGGATCGACCTCTCAAGTGAACGTCGGCAACATCATCGTCGAGCACGGGACCCACGTCGGGGGCTCCGCGCTGGACCTTCAGGATTCGGACGACTTCTACTACGAACTCGGCCCGGCCCGGACGGCTCAAAGGGTAGCGGTGATCTTCGAGGCATTGGCACCGACAGGGACACTTCGGAGCGTCTCGTTCAATTGCGAGAACGCGATGCCGAATCCGTGGCACAACGTGCAGACGATCGAGATGTTCAACTATTCGTTCAACCGTTGGGACACGATGGAAGTCCGTGGGGTGACGAAGACGGACTTCTCGTTCGCGATCTCGACGGGGGCGAACTTTGCCCAGTACGTGGCCAGCAACCGGCGAATGCGCACGAGGGTGACGTTCAGTGGTCGCGAAGCCGCGCGAAGCGGGCAACCCCGCGTCGTGCGCTTCGACAAGGTCACGTGGACCGTCGTGACCCAGTAGCGAGCAGATCGCACGTCCTCGAAGGGGCTCTGCCAGGCGGCGGAGCCCCTTTGAGTTGAGTCGGGACCCTGGTATAAATCCGCGAATTCGCAGGCTCGTGTGGGGGAACCGAGCCCAAATGAGGCATGAGTTCCTCGGACGGAAAGTCAGGATGACGGCGCTAGGCGCCCCGTTCGTCAGGCAACTGAACCAATCACGGAGGAGAATTCATGTCGTTCCGAATCAACACGAACGTGCAGGCGATGAACGCGCTGCGCAGCCTCAGCATCACGGGCATGGATGCCGCGAGCTCGATGAGTCGGCTCTCGACCGGTCTGCGCATCAACGGTGCCGGCGACGATCCGGCCGGTTTGATCGTTTCGGAGAGCTTCCGCGCTCAAATTTCCGGTATCGATGCCGCAGTCCGCAACAGCCAAGACGCGATCAACTACGCGAAGACGGCGGAAGGCGCTCTCGACGAAGTCAACAAGCTGCTTCGGGATGCCCGAGCACTGGCCGTCTCCTCCGGGAACCAGGCCACGCTGACGGACGCCCAGAAGCAAGCGAACCAGGCCCAGCTGAACTCGATCGTTGCGTCGGTCTCCCGCATCGCACAGTCCACCCAGTACGGGTCGAAGAAGCTGCTCGACGGCTCCGCCGGTACCTACGCGGTGTCCACGAGTGGAGCCAACGTGTCCGCGATGTCCTTCAGCGGCGTCTTCAACGGGAACGCCGTCACGACCAACTCGAACGTCACGATCACCAACCTGACAGCGGCCACTCGCGCCGCCGTCACCGGTACCCGAACGTTCGCCGCGGCGACGACCACGATGACCAACGCGGGTTCGTTCACGATCAACGGCGTCAGCTTCAACGTAACGACCCAAGATACGATCACCGACGTCGTGGCCCGGATCAACAACTCGTCGTCTCAGACCGGTGTGACCGCCAGTTGGGCCGCGGGTGCCGGCGTTACGCTGACCTCGACCGGATTCGGTAGCGAGCAGAAGGTCGATCTCATCGACTCCAACGCGGTGCTGCGCTCCGCCGCAGGTACTCAAAGTGCAACGGGCACCGACGCCTCCGCCGATGTCGTCATCGACACCGACGGCGCGGGCACGCTGGCCACGGTTTCGTTCGACAGCGGTCGCGGTCTGACTCTTCGCGACAAGTACGGCAACTCGATCTCGCTCACGGAGGCCGGCAACGCCGGTGCCGGTGGCGCTTGGGGTCGGGTCAACGTCGGCAACTCGATCTTCCAGATCGGTTCCAACGCCGGCCAGACGACCAGCCTTTCGCTCGGCAACTTCGCAGCGTCCAACCTTGGCCGAGGCGCGGTGTCCGGTCTCGACCTCAGCAACTTGGACCTCACGACCCAGGCGGGTGCCGATAACGCTCTCAAAGTCGTCGACAAGGCGATCGAAGAGATCTCCGCCTCACGTGGTTCGATCGGTAACTTCCAGCGCAACGTCCTCAACTCGAACGTCCGCGCTCTCGGAATCGCACGAGAGAACCTGAGTGCCTCGGAGTCCTCGATTCGAGACGTCGACGTCGCCAACGAAATGACGAACTTTACGAAGCTGCAGATCCTCCAGCAGAGCGGTCTCGCGATGCTCGCTCAGGCGAACAGCGCGCCCCAGGCGGTGCTCTCGCTCCTTCGATAAGGTTCTCACCGATTCCCTCGTCGCCGAGGGAGGTTCCTCCCGGGCTCCGGCGCTTGCGCCGGGGCCCTCCGTTCATGGTCGGGCCGCATCTTGCGGGAGAGAAACGGTCGTTCGAAGAGCCAGAAGAACCCCGCGCTTCCCACCAGGGCGATCGGAACGCCAATGGCGAGGAGAAACGCAAATCGCGCGACGTCCGAGGCCACCCCTTCCGGACGGGCTGCTTCCACGATCTGCAGGATCGGGTGGTGGAAGAGGTAGAGGCTGTACGAAATCGTCCCCGCGATCACGATCCAGCGGAGGCTAAGGAATCGGATCGCCAGTCCGCGGGGGGTCAGCAGGCCGAGCACGAGCAGGGCGGAGATCGCGAGACCACCGAGGCTGTCGCGAATCCAGAGGGACTTCGTCCACCCGATCGAAAGCACGCAGAGTGCCCCGAATGTCAGGCCCGTCAACGCGACCCATCCTGGGGCTGGTCGTCGACGTCGGGGATGAAGGCCGATGTGGGCGGCGACCATGCCGAGCGCGAAGAGTGGCGCATACCAGAGATAGAGTTTGTGGCTTCCCGCGACGAAGATCAGCGGAACGGCGACCACGCCGGCAACCGTGCCAAGAAGTGCGAGGCGACCCCGATTGATCAGCAGCCCCACGAGGAGCGGAAAGAACAGGTACAGCTGGAACTCGATCGCGATGCTCCAGAGCACCCCGTTGATCTTGTACATCCACTCGGGACGCAGGTTGTGGATCATGAATACGTGCGCCATCACGTTCTCCCACGTCACGGGAACGTATTGCGCCCACGGCATCCCCTTCTGGCGCGAAGTTACCAGCCATACGACGATCAGCGAGAACGCGAGGCAAGCATAGTACGGAGGGAGGATCCGCCGACATCGACGACGGAAGAACTCGCGACGATCGGTCAGCCGACCATTCGAGCGGCCGTACAGGGAGAGCTGTAGACAGAAACCGGACAGCACGATGAACGCCGCCACCGCCAGGTGTCCATACCAGAGCGGAGCCATGACCCACGCGAGCCATCGGGGCTCGGCGCCCGGACGGGCCATCTTGGAATAAGGGTCTGAAAGCGTGCATACGTGCTGGAGCACCACGTACAGGGCGGCGAGGCCACGCAGCCCTTCGATGTACTCCAAACGTCCGCGTGTCTTCAGAGCGGATTGCTCGCGTTCGATGGTGGATTGTGGCGGATTCAGGGCCACAATGGGCTATGCGATCGATCGAGTCCTGCATCGCTCGGCGTCTCAAGTGGACCCGACTCGACGAGCACGACAAACTGGCGTTCACCTTGATCGTCGAGGGCGAACCCGAAGGCGAGCCGGTCGCCCAACTCACCCGCGCCGGTCACGGACGAACGCTCTCGGAGGGTATCGCCGACGACGGTCGATGGACGTTCAAGCGGGTCGGCATTTTCCGCCCCCACATCACGGTCCGAGAGGTCGGTGAGTGGGACGACTTCGCGGTCTTCGAGGTTCACCCGTTCGGTCGCGGGCATCTCATCTTTGGCGACGGTCGGCGATTCGCATGGCGCGCAGGGAACTTCTGGGGGACCCACTGGAGCTGGATCGAGGAGGAGACCGGCAAAACCGTCCTCCGGTTTGAGCCGGCCCACTGGCTCCGGATGGAGGCGCACGTCGATGTCGACGCCGTCGGCCATGAGGTGCCGGATCGGTCCCTTCTCGCGATTCTGGGTTGGTACCTCCAGATGCTCAATCTTGAGGAGGTCGCCGGTAAGGAGCCGGTCACAGCCCCCGTCGGGACCTAGCGAATCGCCATCTCGGTCTCGACATCGAACAAGTGAAGCGCATCGAGGTTGATCGAGAACCGGCAGCTCTCGCCCTCCTTGATCTTCGTCCCGCTGTCGATGGTCGCGAGCACGTTGTGGGTGCCCGTGAAGAGGTAGGCGGTGTATTCCGGCCCGAGCGGCTCCAGGACATCGACTTTGGCCTCGATCGTGTTCGCCTCGGTGGACGCGATCGGGTTGTTCATCGCGGCATCGAAGATCGCTTCCGGTCGGATGCCAAGCGTCACGGGCTGTCCGGCTCGGTCCGCCGCAGCATGGTCGCCCGGCAACGGGATTCTGAAATCGCCGGTATCCACGAACAGACCGTCTCCGGTTCGCTCGACCCGAGCGTCGAGGAAGTTCATCGGCGGCGCGCCGATGAACCCAGCGACGAACTTGTTGGCCGGTCGGTTGTAGACGGCCTCGGGTTCGTCGCACTGCTGAAGAAGCCCGTCCTTCATGACCGCGATCCTCTGGCCCATCGTCATCGCTTCGACTTGGTCATGGGTCACATAGATCGTCGTGATTCCGAGGGAGCGGTGAAGGCGAATCAGCTCGGCGCGCGTCTGGATGCGGAGCTTGGCATCCAGGTTCGAGAGGGGCTCGTCCATGAGGAAGACTTTCGGCTTGCGGACGATGGCCCGCCCGAGGGCGACTCTCTGGCGTTGGCCGCCGGAGAGCTCCTTCGGTCGACGATGCAGGAGGTGATCGATGTCGAGCATCTGGGCGGTCTCATGGACCCGTCGATCAATGTCCGCCTTGACCGTTTTTGCCTCGGCCAGGTGGCTGAGCTGCCAGAAAAATCCCTTGAGCTCGCGCAGGCGCAGCCCGAACGCGATGTTGTCGTACACCGTCATATGGGGATAGAGCGCATAGTTTTGGAACACCATGGCGATATCCCGATCCTTTGGAGGCACCTCGTTCACGCGCTGTTCGCCGATCATCAGATCGCCCGACGTGGCCTCCTCGAGGCCGGCGATCATCCGAAGGGCGGTGGTCTTGCCGCACCCAGACGGCCCAACCAAAACCATGAACTCGCGGTCGCGAATGTCGAGGTTCAGATTGTCGACGGCTTTGACGTCCTTGCCGAAGATCTTTGTGACGTTGCGAAATGAAACGCCTGCCAAGCTGCGCGGTGCCTCCTACGAACTGAAGTCCCAGTATAGCCGGGCGTTTGGCGATCCCGCGCCACCCGAAACCCTTGACAACGGTTGGGGTGAGCAGGTATCATTGAGAAATTACATAAGCACTGTAATTGCAATATGAAGCGAGCCTTTACCTTGATCGAACTCCTCGTGGTCATCGCGATCATCGCGATCTTGGCTGCGATCCTGTTTCCGGTCTTCGCCCAAGCGAAGCGAGCGGCCCAGAAGACCGCGGACCTTTCGAACTTCAGTCAGATCGGCAAGTCGATCATGCTGTACGCCCAAGATCACGACGATCACAGCATGTGCACCGATCACGATCACGGACTGCACTGGTTCGACTCGCTGTACGGCTACGTGAAGAGCCGGGACGTGTTCAAGACGCCCGCCTACCAGCGTAAAGCCGTCCTCAACGACGACAACGTCCTCGAGTTGCCTGAGTCGGACTACTCGATCAACGGCCTCTTCTCACACGGAGAGTCCCTCTCGATCAACAGCGCGCCGGCGGAGCAGATCATCATCGCTCTGCGGAATGTCGAGGTGGCCGAGCCCGACTACCATCCCTGGCCCGATTCCGCCGAAGACGACCCCAACACGCCGGACTGGGACGACTTGGCGCAGTACATCGGCCCCGGGCACGATGGAGGCCCTGAAGAGGACTGGTTCCGCGAGCGTCTCGCCCTCAAGCCGTGGGGGAACGGCTCGAACTTCGGTTTCGTCGACGGTCACACGAAGTTCTTGCCCTGGGATCGGTCGGTGAGCGGTCGCTTACCCGGTTACCACAACATCGATCGCTTGACCGAAGAGGTCCACTAGCGCGGCAAGGGCCGAGCGATCGGGACTCGGACACCGCGGGCGCGCACCAAGCGCTCGCGGTGATCGTTGAAGGTGCAGATCGCGCGGATCCCATAGATGTTTCCGACGTCGACCGCTTCCCCCCAGGTCACTGGGTTGAGCTTTCCATCCCGACACCGGGAGGCACCGTCGTCGTATCGCGGGCAGTCGCGGCAATCCATGCTCGTCTCAATGACGCTGCCAAGTAGACAAGCGTCGCTCCTATTTTCGCAGATCGAGCCAGACTTTGGAAGCATGCGGCCCGCTTCGGTGGATCTGAATCGTCGACTTCTGGAAGTCCGAGGCTTTTGCGCGGTAGATATCGGTGAACACTTGCGGGTTGCGATCGGCGAGCGGGAACCAGCTCGACTGAACTTGGATCATGATCCGGTGTCCCCTTTTGAAGGTGTGGAGCGCATCCGGCAGTTCGAACTTGACCCGCTCGACCTTGCCCGGAGTGAACGGCTCGGGGAGCTCATAGCTTCGCCGAAACTTGCCTCGAAAGATATCGGCGCGCACGAGCATCGGGTAGTTCCGCATCACCTTCGACCCGAAATCGGCGGCGTCCGACGGATGCACGTCGATCAGCTTCACGACGAAGTCGGCGTCGGTACCCGTCATGGTCACGAACAGGTCCGCAACCACGTTACCGGCCACCGTGACCTCCTCGCTCAGAGCCGGAGAAGTGTAGGTCAGGACGTCGTCGCGCTCCATCGCGAAGCGCTGGCTGTCGATCATGTAATCGCGGGACCGTCCTCGGAGCACGCCGCCCTGATAGGGTACGGGACGGGCCGGATCGCTGACGTAGGTATCCGTCTTGCCGACATCGCCGGGGGCCTCGAAACTGAGGGAGCGCGCCTCCCGGAAGAAGACCGGTGTGCGGCGCACCTGAGGAGGGGGCCACCGGTCGAACTTCGACCAGGTCTTCGAGCCGGTGTCGAACATCGTCGCGTCGGGAAGGTCCACCTCACCGTTCCCGCGCAGGTAGGCGTCGAAGAACGGCCACTCGAGCTCTTCCCGGAAGAAGACCGAGGTGTCCTGCTCCCACGGGATCCCTCCGAACATCCGTCCATTGCCCCGCGACCAACCGCCGTGATCCCACGGGCCCATCACAAGCCGATTCGCGATGCCGGGGTTCTGCTTCTCGGTGTATTTGTAGATGTGGAGCGCCCCCCAAAGGTCTTCGGCGTCGAACCAACCCCCCACGGTCATCACAGCGCACTTCACGCCCGTCATGTGCCGGGGCAAACTCCGGTCCTGCCAGAACGCGTCGTACGTCCCGTGCTCCATCATTTGATTCCAGAACTTGACTTCGCCGCGCAGGATCTTCTCGTTGAACGATGACAGCGGTCCCATCTCCAGGAACCACTGGTAGGCGTTGCCCCCGATATCCCAGGCCGGGCCGCGGCGCGGCGTTCGGGTCGGTTCCGGGCGAGGCTGCCCGAACCCGGACATGAACGAAAACGCGTCCTGCAGGAAGAAGGCGCCGTGGTGGTGGAAGTCGTCGCCGATGAACCAGTCCGAGACGGGGGCTTGGGGCGACACGGCTTTGAGCGACGGATGGGAATCGATCGCCCCTGCCGCGGCATAGAATCCGGGATACGAGATTCCCCACATCCCGACGCGTCCGTTGTTGCCGGGCACATGCGTCACGAGCCACTCGATCGTGTCCCAGGTGTCGGTGCTCTCGTCGATCCCCTTCTGGCCCGGCTTCAACGTTGGGCGGACGTCGGCAAACTCACCTTGCGACAGGTACCGCCCGCGCACGTCCTGCCAAACGAAGATGTAGCGGTTGTCGGTGAACTTCTGCGAGCCGCGCGCGCTCCGGAACGCCTCGGGACCGTAAGGGCCCGCGCTGTAGGGCGTTCGCTCCATCAGGATCGGGCGGCGACTGCTCCGATCCTTGGGCACGTAGATGGCCGTGTAGAGCTTCACGCCATCGCGCATCGGGATCATCGCCTCGATCTTCTCGTAGGTCTCCTTCGTGATCTGGGCGGGAACGGCGGCGGCAAGGGCAAGCAGGATCAAGGCGCAGACGCGACGCATACGGTTGAATTCGCGGGTCCGCCCCCAGGTCCTGCCCTCGACCGTATTCCTGGCGGGACCTGGCTATAATGGACTTGGGAATGCGGGTGTAGTTCAATGGTAGAGCGCGACCTTCCCAAGGTTGATGTTGCGGGTTCGAATCCCGTCACCCGCTCCAAGATTCCCCTCCCCTGATCTCCGCGTGACGCGCATCACACCAAGGCGCGCCCGAAGGCACGATCCGAGGCCGGCCGGTCTTCTTCCAACAAGCATCTCGACACTCGTTGGAGGAAAACCATGAAGTCCACTCGAAGAAACATCGCTCTCGTCATTCTCGCTCTCTGCAGTTTCAGCGGAGCCGCTCACGCCCAGCCCCTTCTGCCCCTCGGATCGACGCTCCGCACGGGAACGATCACCGACGGCAACTTCCTCAGCACCTTCCTTCCCGACAACTTTCGCCTCCAGATTCGCTCGCAATCGACATCCGAAGGTCAACGCGTCGACTGGTCGGCCACCTACGGCGACATCTACGCCGCGCTCGTGCTGACTCCGAAGGTCCACTATCGGTTCGAAGCGCGAAGATCGGTCGCGTCGACGGTCGGCGTCTACCTCTATGACTTCCGAGCCGAGCAGTGGGAGCAGCGCCAGTTCATTTCGTTCGGAACCACAGACACCGTGCGCACTGGCATTCTTGGCGTGGGGAAGCGATTCGTCAACTGGCAGGGCAAGGCCCGGATCCGCTTCCGCTCCGGACATCCCTCCAATCCGTTCACGTTCGGCATCGACTCGATCTCGGTGTGGGTGATGCCGTGAGTCCGCGAGGGCTGAAGCCCAGAGCGCTTCGGCCCTCTTTTCGATCCCCCAGGTATCAAACCGAAAGGTGAATCGATCTCTTTTCACAACACGTCTTGAAGATAGCCCACGTTATGTGGAAAACTTGAGGGCAATTCTTTGGTGAACCCACGGATGGGAGGAGCCAGGTGCATAGAAATGGATTTCGCTGCGGGATCGCCGCTGCCGCCTTGGGGCTGGTGGCGCTCGCAGGGGCACAACCGAAAATAAGCAACGTCGAAATCGTCCGTCTCGGCAAGGGCGTGGAAGTCCGTATCCGAGGCGAAGGGCTAAAGTCGCCCGTTCTGAGCCGCGCGTTCGGAGGGCGCTCGCTGATCCTCGACTTCAACGCAACGCTCGATGGCAAGGCCAAGCGCGAAGCCGTTCAGGTCGCCGGTCTCGATTTCGTGCATGCGAGCCAGTTCCAAGCCAGCCCGCCCAAAGTGCGCGTGCACCTGCGCTTCCTCGCCCCGAACAGCACGATCACCCCGATCGCCAAGGGATCGATGTGGATCGTGCGGATGGGTGACACCACTTCCCCGATCGCGATGGCCGCTGCCCCGAAGGCCGGCCCGCCGACGCGGCCTCCGAAGAAGGATGATCTCACGATCGAACGCGCGAAGGCGGACCGGCTCCCGAAGACGGTGGCCAAGTCGGGAGGGAGTGGTTCCGTCAAGATGCCGCCGATCAGACCGCCGAAGCCGGTCGCTTCGAATCAGGCTTCGAGTCAGGCATCGAACCAGGCGACCGAAGCCGCAACCCGCGAAGTCCAGGTCACGCTCGACTTCACGAACACCGAGTTGGTCCAGATCTTTCGCGCCCTCGCCCTGCAGGCCGGCGTCAACATCGTCACCTCCCCGGATGTCAAGGGCAAACTGACGATCTCCCTCGACCGGATGTCGGTCCGTGAAGCGCTCGACCTCATCACGGCCCTCGCCGGGCTCCGATGGGGCCAGATCGGGCGAACCTATCTTGTGACGACCGCGGATAAGTTCGCCGACACGATGGCCCAGTTCGGGGGCATCGGCGAAGAGCGTTCTGAGACCCGCGTCGTGCCGATCTTCAGCGGGGAAGGGGTGCAGCTGAAGGCCGCGATCCTGAAGAGCATGCCGCCGGGCTCCGGAGCAGGCCGCTACGAAATCACGCTCCCCTCGGAGCAGATCACGCTTGAACAGACCACCCGGGTCGGCGCATCGCCCGCGGCTGTTGGGTCCCAGCCGTCGGGCGGCGCCTCCGGGGGCGGCGGAACGACGATGGAGACGCGGACGGCGGACCGCCCGAAACGCGACGAATACGTGGTCCTCATCGGACCGGCCAAGCAGCTCGACACGGTCCAGGCCGCGGTCGAGCGGCTCGATCGCCAAATGTGCGAAGCCCTCGGTATTCGTCTACCGAGATCGGGCGACATCATCCAGCGCGTGTACGAGGTCAAGGGCGGCGACGCCGAAGCTCTGCGCAAGGCACTTGTCGGCGATCGTGCGGACCGGCTCGGCAACGTCGAGATCACGGCCACCCCTTCCGCCAGCCGAAGCAAACCGGTCATTTCGATCAAAGGCCGGGAAAACGAAGTCGATCGCGTCATGCAGACGCTGCAGCAGCTCGACGCGTCGGACGAGGGCGGTGGTGAGTTCACGATCTACGAAGTCAAGTACGCCGACCCGCGATCGCTCCGTGAGGAGATCATCAACGCCGTCCCGGGGCTCCGAGCGAGCATCCCGCCCGCCTCGGCCGGGAACCCGCGGCTCTTCCAGCCCGGCGAAGCGACCCGCGCCGCCAGTGAGCAAGTCCAGCCCGGTCCGCAAGGCGGCGGCGCTGCCGGCGGAGGGGGCGCGGCCGTCGTTCCCGAGTCGGGCGTTCGATCCGAAGGCACGGGGCCGCTCCTCAACTTGAGCCAGCCGTTCCGCGACGTCGAGCGCGTGGCGGTGCCGATGCGGCTGATCCTACGGGGGAGCGCCGAACAACTCGCGGCCGCCCGCAAGTTCCTCGAGGTCGTCGACGTGCCGCCCAAGCAGGTCGCCCTCGAACTCCGGGTCATGGAACTGAGCAAAGAGGACGCGATCCAGGCCGGTATCGACTGGAACATCTTCACCGGCGGTGCGGTGCGCATCCTCCGTCTGAACAACTCTCAGCCCTCGACGCCTGGGCCGAACAATCGGATCGGCGTGAAGATGCGGGACGGCGATGTCACCGCCAGCCTCGACAAGATCGCGAACAAGAACAACTTGATCGCTCGGCCGAACATGCTCGCGACCGATGGACGCGAAAGCGAGCTTTTCGTCGGCGAGGTGATCCGGTACATCGTCTCGATCACGAGTGGCCAGAACGGTCCCAACGTCCAAACCGGCGAACTCCCGATCGGCGTCCGGCTCGCCGTGCTGCCCCGGATCGGTGCGGACGGAAGCCTCACGATGGACCTGCGGCCCCGAGTCAGCGCCCTGCGCGGATTCACGGACGTCCCGAACGGGGGTCGGCTTCCGCAGACGACGGAGCGCATCGCCCAGAGCACCGTGACGGTCCAGGATGGCGAGACGATCGCGATCGGTGGACTGATTCAGGATCAGGATCGCCGGGAGGTGACGGGTGTCCCGATCCTCATGGACTTCCCGCTCATCGGCCAACTCTTCCGCAAGACGACGACGTCGCGGACCCGAACCGAAGTCGTGCTGTTCCTGACCGTGAAGACGGTCGACGGACCGGCGCGAGCCGACAACATCCAGCTTCCGGTCGAAAAGGACATGACGAAGGAAGCGCCCAAGAAGAACGGAGGCAAGCAGTGATGAACTCTCGCAGAGTGCGACTCGGGAGCGCGACCGTGCTCCTGGGCCTGGTGCTCGCCGGCTGCGGAGGAAGCGGCGACCGTCCGGTGAATCCGAGCGTCTACCGGGGCGCCTGGGCCGGGACGTGGAACGGCGCGACCTCCAACGATGGGGGAACTCTCGTGATGACGGTCTACTCGGACGGGAGCGTCGATGGAACCATGGGTCGGAGCCCGAATCTGTCGGGCACGATCAACGGGAGCATCGATGCCAACGGCAACCTGACCGCCGTCGGCAATTTCGGCCCGGACGGCAACTTCCTGATCAGCGGCTCGGTGATCGTCACCACCGACCTGATCGGCTCGTTCCGCTACAAGTTCCTCGGGAACGAATACAACGGCAGTTTCAGCTGCAGGCCGTCGGGAGGCGGCTAGTGGCCATGGATCTCTTTCTCGACACGACACGGAGGTTATGTCTGATGAAATCGCTTCGCACGCTCGCTGTGGCTGCGGCGGTCGGCTCGATTCTCGCCGGCTGCGGCGGCACGAACGGCGGATTTTTCGACCCTGCTCCGCTGCCCCCGGGCGGCGTGGGTGATGTCAGCAAAGTCCCGCCTGCCCCCATTCCTGGTCAAAATGACCCACCCCTGACCGATGCTCCCGCCCCGACGCCGCCCCCGGCGACGATCGAAGGCGTCGGCACGGCCGCGATCGCGCCCTCGACCGGTTTCCGGTTCCTGCGACCGGGCGACTATTGGCAGTACTACGTCACCGGCCGCCTCACCACCCAGGTCATCGGCGGCGCGAACCCGTCCCAGAACAGCCGGTCGATCACCGGAACGTTGACGAAGACGATCACCACCGAGATCTTCGACGGCCAGCCGGTCCTCAAGCTCACCAACCGGTTCGTCTACAACCCGCAGGGCGGCCTGCCCGTCACCGAAGTCGAGGAGCTCTACCTCGACCAGGACGGCGCGGCCAACATCACCCTCCTTGCGCGACGCCACACAGTCGGCGACAACAACGTGCGCATCTTCGCTCGGGTCACCGAAACGGCCTTCGTTCAGCCGGGTCAGTGGCAGCCGCTCACTTCGGCCTCGGGTCAGACCGACTTCGTCAACGACCCATCGAGCCCGCAAGAGAACTCGCGGATGAACGATACGCTGACCGTCACCGGGAGCAAGGACATCGCCACCGGACTCGGTCGGTACGGCACGTGGAAGACCGAGCGCTCGACCGCGATCGAATACACCTTCGGCGACCCGGTCGGTGCCGGCCAGATCACTCGAGGTGACGAAGCCGTCGCCGCCACCGAATACTGGGTCCCCGCCATCGGCTCGTACGTCTATCGCAAGACGAACACGACCCGAGTGTGGGACGTCGTCGACACGTTCAGTCCGCTGACGTTCCGGCAGCAGAACTACACGTTCACGACGTTCGAAGTCTTGGTTTCCACGACCGTACAGTAACCAAAGAAAACAGCACATCCTCTCCATTGCCCCGCCCCTGTCTGAACCTCAGGCGGCGGGGCCTTTTGCCCTAGTTGGCGCCCGTTGCTGCCAAGCGTGACGTCGGTCACACAAAATATTCGTCGCTCGAGCAAAGTTGTAGTATCCTGAACAACGAGGTCTTGCCATGAGAGTCGCAGCGGCTTTGCTCGTTCTTGCGTTCGGTCACCTGGCCAGTGCCAGCCCACAGACACCCAGAGATGCGTTCGAACCGATCCACGGAGAGCGCGAGTTTTCCGGGACACTCCTGGTCCATCCGATATCGACCGAGGCGACGTCCGCCGCGCTTCGGTCCCTGCCGACGCTCCCCGAGTCGTCGATTCCAGCGCTGAACCTCTTCGTGGTTCGAGTTCCTCCGGGTCAGACCGAGCGGACCTACGCCGCACGGATTATGGAAACCGGCTTGTTCGACTACGCCGAACCCAACTGGCGGCTCCAGGGCGCGACGATCCCGGACGACCCCCGCTATCCGCAGCAATGGCACCTCACGAAAATCGATGCGCCCCGGGCTTGGGATCGGATCGCCGAGACCCGCCCTTTCGACCCGAGGATCACGATAGCGATCGTCGACTCTGGGATCGACAAGACTCACGAAGACCTCGGCTCGTTCGTGCCGGGATACCATCAGCCGTCGAATACCCCTGAAGTGCTCGGAGGCCAGGTATCGGATGTCGCGGGTCACGGAACGCGGGTCGCTGGCGTGGCTGCAGCCATCGGGAACAACGCGACCGGAGTGACGGGTATCGCCTGGAACTTCCAGATCATGCCGGTACGGGTAACCGACAGCCCGGCCAACAACCCCACCCAGAATCAGGTCCTCGCGGGCGTCGTGTGGGCGGCCCAGAACGGCGCGAAAATCGTCAACGCCTCGTATGGCAGCCCGAACACGGCGAGTGTCGCGATGGCCGGGACGACATTGAGGAGCACTTACGGGGCGCTCCTCGTCTGGTCAGCCGGAAACGGTGCCCAGTACCTCACCGGGGAACCCACCGACGTGATCGTCGTCGGCGCGACCGATCCCAACGATCAGCGAGCGGCCTTCTCGAACTACGGTCCGTGTATCGATGTGGCCGCCCCGGGAACGGGGATCCTCACCACGCGCCGAGGCGGCGGCTACGTCTTCGACGAGGGCACCAGCTTGGCTGCGCCAATCGTCGCCGGAGCCCTTGGTTTGATCTGGGCCTACCGTCCGAATCTGACGGCCGGGGAGGTGGAGACCCACCTGTATCGCGGCTGCACCGACATCGGGGATTTGGGCGAGGACGACACCTTTGGCCGGGGGAGAGTCAATCTCCGGGCCTCTTTGCTGACCTGCCTGAAGTACAAGATCACGCCCCTTCTGCCACTGGCGGGCTCGGGCTACACCGGCAGCCAGGCCTTGAGCATCAACCGATCGAGCGAAATCTGTGGATGGAGCGAGGTCGGACCATCGACCGAGGGGACGATCTGGTCAGGATCGACCACGACGCTGACGGGGCGGCTCGGTTGGCACAGCAGTCAGATTTACGAAATCAACGAGCTCGGGCACGCCGTTGGGGCTGCACTGGGTGTGCCGCAGGCATATACCCAGACGGATCCCATCTATTGGAATGGCCTCACGCTCGTTGCCCTACCGAACCCGGGTGAGTGGCAACTGGGGGCGCACGGCATCAACCGACACGACCAGATCGTCGGTTTTAGTGTCGTCAACGGCCAAGTCGGCACGCCCTACTATTGGGCGAGCCCGACCGCCAACGCCCAGCCCATGAGCACCGGAGGCAGTGGGACGGGAATCGCACAAGGGATCAGTGACGACGGCTTGGTCGTCGGATACCTGGGCAACGGGTTTACGAGCTGGAGGGCTTGCTACTGGCCCTCGCCGACTGCCGACCCGGTACTACTGGGCCTCATCGACGGGTATTCGAATCGGACGACCAACCTGCCTGACTCTCGAGGCACGTTCACCGGTTCTTGCTCCGGGCCTGCGACATACACTCCATGCGCGTCTCGGGGCGCCGTCGGCTTCGTTCTGCCGACACTTCCAGGCAAACCCCGCGGATACGTCGCCTCGATCAACGAACTGGGCTTCATGGTCGGCGCCAATCACCACGAGCCCCCCGTAACGGAAACCCAAATGCGAGCGACGATTTGGTACAACTTCGAGCCGATCGACCTCAACGACCTCGTGGACCCGAGTTCCGGCTCGGGCAACTGGGTGCTCTATGACGCCGTGAAGCTCACCGAGAATGCCCAGATCGTCGGAACTGGGTTGCTGGACGGGGTTCGCACTGCGTTCTTGGCAACGCCGTTCGAGGACTCCGGCCAGGCCGGGCTGACCGTCAACTGCAGCGTCATCCTCACCAACTCCGCCGTGGCCGCGGATACGCCGGTCACGTTCGAAGTGACACGCGCGGGCACGGGCCAGTTCGTGGGTTCCTACACGGCGACCCGGGACCCCGATACCGGCAGGTACCACCTCCTGGGTACCTCCGGCCTCCGTGGGCAGTACTCCATTCGCGCTCGGGCCGAGCACTGGCTCGCCAAGCGCTGCCCAGAGGTCTACGTGTCGGACTTCGGCACCGAGGGCGCGGACTTCATCCTCGTGAACGGCGACATCGACGGCAATAACCTCATCGATTCCGATGACTTCGATCTCCTCGTCGCGAACTTCGGAACCGCCGGACCGACCGGCGACCTCGACGGCAGCGGCCTCGTCGAATCCGATGACTTCGACATCCTCGTGGAGAACTTCGGGCGGAGCGGTGACGACTGAGGCTTGTTCGGGCCGGCCCCGGACGCACTTCACGCTCAACGGCGCAGCCGTTGGATACGGTTGCTGACTGCGCGTTGGAGGGCCTGCGTTTCCTTCGGTTCGAAGCCGATCTCGTCGAATCGTGCGATCCACGGTTCGGCCCGCCGGCAGAGATCGGCCACCATGTGATGGACGGCAGATTCCGGTAGCTGGAACCGAGTGCCGAACTCGACGAAGTCGGCGGTCCGAAAGTTGTCGTCCTTGCCCATGAGCTTCAGGGCCATGCGCCGCTCCACGAAGGAGTACGGCAGGGTGCTCAACAGGTCGTATGCCGGGCTCAGTCGCACGGTATCCCCCCAGAGCACGCTGACGTTCTTGGCATGGAGGTCGCCATTACCGATGAGGTAGCTGAAGGCGATCAGCCTCAGAAGCCGCTCGATTTCGACGATCGGGGCGGTACTGACGCGGGTGATCGCTTTGGCGAGTGCGAGAAGCGAGACGTCGTACTTGTTCGCCGGGATACTGTCGAGGAGCTGGCATCCATCTTCCTGATGGAGCTTTCGGACTGAATTGCCTTGCTTCACTCGATCAAAGCGTGTCACCAAAAGCCCGGGCTCGCCGTACTTGTCATGCACGACCACCGCGTCGTTCACCTTGATCCCGCAAGACCGCGCCATCCGCAGGAAGAACTCCTCGTTCTGGACCAGTCGCGGGAAGCGGGGCGGGTTGAGTTTCAGGATCGCGGACGGGATGTGTGCGGCCCGCACCCCGAATGCGACCGTGGATGCCGAGATCTTCTCTTGAGCACCCGGCACGGCGCTATCGGGCCGCTTAGAGATACCCTCTGCGAACAACTCCCAGAAGCTGACGTCCTCAAGTCGTGCCTCGATCACGCTAGGAGGCCCGCCGGGGGCTACGCCGTGGGGCACGACGGCGACATCGCCCGCGGTATCCCAACCGACCCTCAGCAGGAGGTCAAGAGAATCGTCTCTTGATCGTGCGCTTTCGAGTAACAGCTGGAGTCGTGCGCCTTCGGGTAGCAAGTTCAGAAAGAAGGCAGGAAGGTCGATGCTGTCGGTCGTGACCGGCTCCAGGGTCGTTGCGAGGCAACCGCGCTCGAGAGGGGCGCTCTCGTTGTAGGTGAGGCGCAAGCCACTCGCCGTGCGCTCGAAGTGGGCGACGAGTCGCGATCCTTGATAGACATCGGCGTCGGGCATCAGTCTTCAAAGGGCGGGGCATCCGCCACAAGGAGCGTGAGCCCGAGGACATGTAGGATGGCGAGGAGCAGGTCCAGGCGCAACGACGGCTTGCCCGCCTCGGCAGCTAAGATCGAGGGTCGGGAGCAGGCCGCTAAGCGGGCCAGATCCGCCTGTGTCATCTGGAGCAGCTTGCGGCGCTGCCTGATCTTTTCGCCGATCTCCTTGGGTGTCATGGGCTTGGTCAACGATCGTTTTCATTTTAGCCGGTTTTCCTGGAATCAAGAGCAAAAGTCAACGAAATGTTAATGATCATGGACAAAATGGCATCCGAACGCCGTGGTTCGCACTCCAAAGGGCAGAATGTCTACGATCGTGGACAAGCCTCGCGCCGGGAACTCGCTCCGCCGAATCCGGGTATCCCACGGTAGACCCTTCCCGTGAGGTCGCGATGGATTTCTTGGTTTCTCAGTTCAGTCGTCGCCGATTCCTGCACCAGTTCACGGTCGCAGGGCTCGCGTTGCCCGCTCTCTCGATCTTTCGGGAGGAGACCCTGCGGTTTCTCGAATCGGGCGGCTACCTCGAAGAGCTTGTGCGCACCCCGAGCCAGACCGAAGGGCCGTTCTATCCCAATCCGCTTCCATTGGATCGGGACAACGACCTGCTGATCATCGGCAAGTCGACAACGCCGGCGGCGGGGAAGATCACTCACCTTTCAGGTCGTGTCCTTGACCTCAAGGGCGAACCGCTCAAAGGTCTCACGGTCGAGATTTGGCAGGTCGACCACAACGGCGTCTACCTCCACAGCGGGAGCGCGGGCGGTGAGAGGCGAGACAAGAACTTCCAAGGCTTCGGGCGGTTCGAGACGGCGTCCGACGGTCGTTACAAGTTCCGCACCATCCAGCCCGTCGCGTACCCCGGCCGCACGCCTCATATCCACGTCAAGGTCAAGAAAGGAGATCGGGAGCTCCTGACGACGCAGATGTACATCAAGGGCGAGGCTCAAAACGCGAGAGACGGCATCCTCCAGGGCATCGAAGACCCCAAACAGCGGGCCTCGGTCATCGTCCCGTTTCTGCCCCGCAAGGACTCGAAAATCGGGGAGCTGGACGCCACGTTCGATATCGTTCTCGGTTTCACGCCCGAGGCGTAGCCCCAAGCGCTGAGGCTCGGCATAGGCCGAGCCTCAGCCGGGCTCAGGCGAACTTCCGGAAGTTCTCTTCAAACATCTTCGCGAGTTCGGCCGCCTTCGCGTCGTACGCGGCCTTGTCCGCCCAGGTGTTGCGCGGCATCAGGACGTCGGTCGGGACGTCCGGACAGGACGTCGGCACCGAGAGGCCGAAGACGGGATCGGTCGTGTACTCCACGTGATCGAGGTCTCCGTGCAACGCGGCTCGGATGATGGCACGGGTGTGCCCGAGCTGCATTCGGTGTCCGACGCCGTACGGGCCCCCGGTCCAGCCGGTGTTCACCAGCCAAACGCGAGCTCCATGCTCCGCGATCTTCTTCCCGAGGAGGTTGGCATAGACGCTGGGATGGAGCGGGAGGAACGGCGCACCGAAGCAAGTCGAGAACGTCACCTGGGGCTCTGTGACTCCGGCTTCCGTACCGGCGACCTTGGCGGTGTAGCCGTTCAGGAACTGGAACATCGCTTGTTCGGGGGTGAGTTTCGAGATCGGGGGCAACACGCCGAACGCATCGCAGGTAAGGAAGATGATGTTCTTCGGATGGCCGCCCACACTCGGGAGGACGGCGCCGTCGATGTAATCGACCGGATAGGCTACGCGCGTGTTCTCGGTGATCGTGGCATCGTCGTAATCGGGCGATCGATCGCTTCGGAGCACGACGTTCTCGAGAACCGAGCCGAACTTGATCGCATTCCAGATTTGCGGTTCACCTTCTTCGCTGAGGCGGATGCACTTGGCGTAGCAGCCCCCTTCGAAGTTGAAGACACCGGTGTCGGTCCACCCGTGCTCGTCGTCGCCGATCAGGCGTCGATCGGGGTCCGCGGAGAGGGTGGTCTTGCCCGTCCCACTGAGGCCGAAGAAGAGTGCCGTATCGCCCTCCGCGCCGATGTTGGCGGAGCAGTGCATGCTCAGGACGCCCTTGAGCGGCAGGAGGTAGTTGAGGATCGTGAAGACGGACTTCTTCATCTCGCCCGCGTACTGGGTGCCCATGATGAGGACCTCCTTCGCGGCGAAGTTGAGGGCGATGATCGCTTCGCTTCGGGTGCCGTCGGTCGCGGGATCGCAAAGCTCGGTGCACTGGTTCACGATCGTCCACTCGGGCTCGATGACCGCTTCCACCGGCCGGATGAGCAACTGCTTGACGAACAACGCGTGCCAGGCTTTTTCGGTCACAAACCGAACTGAAATGCGATGCGCGGGGTCGGCACCACCGTAAGTGTCGACAATGTAAAGCTCCTTGCCCGCCATCGCTCGGTTTGCCTTTTCGCGCAACCGCTCATACACCTCGGGAGAGATCGCGGCGTTGTTGTCCCACCAGACGTTGGATTCGCTACTCGGTTCTTTCACCGTGTGCTTGTCCTTGGGGGTGCGGCCAGTGTACTTGCCGGTTCGGCTGACGAAAGCCCCGTTCGCGGCGAACATGCCTTCGCCCTTACGGATGGCATGCTCAATCAACTCGGCAACCGACAGGTTGGCGTGGACGGTTTCTGCGGACTCCAAGGAGAATCGGGGTTGGGTACTGGTCATCGACATCGTTGTTCACCTCAGCTCGCGGCGCTGCGACGCTTGGGATCGGCGCGAACGCGCCATGGCTTCAGGATACCCGGGCGACCCCGACCGACTCCCCAGGATCGCGCGGCTCCGGCTTGGGGGATTTTTGAGGAAAATCTGCGCAAAGGGCTGACAATTTTACGGGGTTGTACGTCATGATGGGTAGTAAGAGGCCCATGAGGGGCAACGAAGTACTCGGAAACCGCCCGAAGAGGTGAGGAAACCGAATACGAAGCGAACGAAACGATTAGTGCCGAGCCAGGCTCTGTCCTCTCCAACTGGCTCGGCTTTCTTTCGACTACGGCTTCCCGAGCCCGGCCGGGGCCCGGTTCCGGCCCAGCAGCCCGGCGAGCGCGATCAGGGTCGCCAAGTAAGGCAGCGAATTCCAGAATTGGCTCGGGATTCCCGCACCGAGGAGCTTCGAGCCTTGAAGCTGAAGCTGGATACTATCCAGCAGCCCGAACGCGATACACGCGAGCGCGGCCGGGATCGGCCTCCATCCGCCGAGAATCAGCGCGGCGAGGGCGATGAAGCCGCGCCCCGCCGTCATCCCGTCGACGAACCGCCCGGCGTTGGTCACCAGCCACGCTCCCGCAAGTCCGCAGAAGACGCCGGTGGCGAGCAGCGCCAGGTACCGCACCTTGACCGGATCGACGCCCATTTGGCGGGCTTTGTCAGGGTCGTTGCCGACGGCCCAAAGCCGGAGGCCTCCCTTCGTTCGTCGGAGATAGAGCCACAGCACCAGCGGCAACGCGAACGCGGCGACATAGTAGAACTCGAACGGAAGCTGGGGAATCTCGCCGGTCCGATTGATGTCCGTGAACTTCTTGTCGAGAAAGTTGGATGCTCCGAACGCGATGATGTTGATCGCCATCCCGCTCACGATATGGTCGACTCGGTACATCTGGGTCAGGACGGCGTGGAGCATCGCGAGCACGACCGCCGCCCCGATCCCGCCGAGGAGCCCGATCCACGGACCGAACGCGACCGACATCAGCGCCGTCACACAGCAGCTGATCAGCATCTTGCCCTCGAGGGCGATGTTGATGATCCCGGAGCGCTCGCTCGTGAGGCCGCCCATCGCGGCGAGGAGCAGCGCGAGGCTGAGGCCGGGCGCGGTCTTGAGGAGCAGGATCAGGTCGAAACTACCCATTCGAACGAGACCTCCGGTAGCGGAAGGCGGCAAACACGATGATGATCAGTCCGATCAGCACGCCGTTGAGTCCCTTCGGGATCTGGAGCGCGGCGCTGATGAACGACGACCCGGTCGAGAGGATGCCGAACAAGCCCGCCGCGGGCACGACCCCCCAGGGCGAGGAGCCCGCCAAAAGCGCGACGCCGAGGGCGTCGAATCCGTAGCCGGGTGAGAAGCCCTCGTAGAATCGGTGTTCGTAGGCAAGCACCTGGCACGAACCGGCCAGTCCGCCGATGGCGCCGGAGGCCAGCATCGTCCAGACCGTCACCTTGCGGACGTCGACCCCGGCGAATTGGGCCGCCTTCGGATTCGCGCCGACCGCATTCAGCTCGTATCCGGCGACGGTTCGCTTGAGCCAAAGCGCGAGCGCGGCGACGAGGGCGAGGGCGAAGATCAAGGCGATGTTGATCGTGAGCGGTGGCGCGCTGTAGAGCATCGGGAGCTTGGTCGAATCGGTGAGTGTGGCCGTGGTCGTGCTCTGCTGTCCGGGCGCTTTCAACGGCCCCGCCACGAGTCCGGTCGTGAGGTGAAAGGCGATGTTGTTCAGCATGATCGTGCTGATGACTTCGTGCCCGCCACGGTAGGCCTTGATCCAGCCGGCGGGGAAGGCCCACAGCGCTCCTGCGATCGCTCCGCCGACGATTGCCAAAAGCACGCCGAGGATTCCGGGAACCTTAAGCCCGAGCGAGGCCGCGACGCACGCCCCGATCAGAAACTGGCCTTCGACGCCGATGTTGAAGAGGCCTCCGCGCAACCCGAGAAACACCGCGACCCCGAGAATGAGGAGCGGCGTGGTCTCCCGAAGGGTTCGGCCGATCGCGCCGGGTGTGCCGACGCTACCCTTGAGAATCTGAAGGAATGCATCGGAAGGAGCGACCCCGATCGCGATGAGCGCGCCGATGACGACCCCGAGCGCGGCGACGATCAGGATCGCGAGCTTCCAATTCATGCCGCGCCCACCATGAGGCGTCCGATCGCGGCCCGGTCCCGCTCTTCGCCAGGCTTCGGTTCGAAGAGCGCGCCGCCATTGATCGCGACGACTCGGTCGCACTGTTCGAGAAGCTCGTCGAGGTCGAAGCTGACGACGATCGCGCAGACGCCCTCCCGGCGGCAAGTCTCCCGGAGCGCCGCGTAGACCGCGAGCGTTCCTTCGATGTCGAGGCCGCGGGTTGGCTGGAACGCCAAGATCACCCGCGGCTTCAGCGCCAGAGCGCGGGCCGCGACGAATCGTTGCTGGTTGCCCCCCGAGAGCGACCGCATCGGAAGTCCGAGCCCGCCATGCTTGGTCCGGAATCGCTCCGCGATCGCCCCAGCGAGGGCGCGACGCTCTCCGACGTCGACCCAGAGTCCGGAGCGGAGCGGTTCGAGGCGCTGGAGCCCGAGCGCCGCGTTGAGTTCGAGCGACCAGTCCTCGACGACGCCTTCTTCATGGCGGTCTTCGGGGATCAGGCGCACTCCCTGGCGTAGGCGCTCGACCGGACCATCGCGCGTCACGTCCCGACCATCGAGGAGGACCGAGCCTTCGAGCACCGTTCCCACTCCGATCAGGGCCTGAAACAGTTCGCGCTGGCCGTTTCCGTCCACGCCGGCGAGGCCGACGACCTCGCCTTCATGCAGCCGCAGGCTGATCCCCTTGACTGCTTCCTCCCCGCGATCGCCGCGAACGCGCAGGCTACGTATTTCGAGCACCGGCTTTCCCGGCGCGACGGCTTCGATCTGAACTTCGGGGACTTCGTGGCCGACGATCCAGGCGGCCAACTGGGCCGCATCGGGTGTCTCGTGCTCCCCGATCGCGGCGTGCGCCACATTGCGTCCGCCTCGGAGAACCGTGACGTGGGAGCAGTGCTGGAGGACTTCGGGTAGCCGATGGGTGACGAGGATAATGGTGTCGCCCTCGGCCGCGAGTTGCTTGAGGCTCACGAACAGCGCGTCGCCGTCGGCTGGAGAGAGCATGGCCGTCGGCTCGTCCAGGATCATGATGCGGGCTTGACGCCAGAGGAGCTTCAGGATCTCGAGCTTTTGAGCCCCGGCCGGGCTCAGGGAGCCAGCCGGGGCGCGCCAGGAAAACTCGAACCCCATCCGCGTGGCGAGTTCGGTCGCTCGGGCCTCGGCGTCACGTTCCGCGATCCAGAGTCCTGGCTCCGCGCCGAGCATTAGGTTTTGGAGGCACGTCAGCTCCGGAATGATGCTGTAGTGCTGGCTGACCATGCCGATGCCCGATGCGATGGCCTCGGCGGAGTTCCGAAAATGGCGTGATTGGCCCTCGACCTCGATGACTCCGGCATCGGCATCGAGTCCTCCGTAGAGAATCCGCATGAGCGTCGTCTTGCCGGCCCCGTTTTCACCGACGAGGGCGTGGATCTTGCCCGCCTCGACCTGGAGGTCGACCTGATCCAAGGCCGTGACCGCGCCGAACCGGCGGGTGATGCCGGTCATCGAGACGATCGTGCTCATTCCGGTTCCAGATTCAGCAGGGCCTCGTAGAGCGCGGCCGTTGCCCACTCTCCATGCCCGGCGTCCTCGAGTTGGGCGAGGAGCACATCGACGAGTTCGGCCCCCGGGATGACCTGCCCGAGGGCCTTGGCAGCTTCTTCGGCGTAGACGAGATCCTTCCGCTGGTTCTTGATGGAGAACCCGGGGGACCAATCTCGGGCGAGGATTTTCGGTCCGTAGTTCTCGAAAGCCCAGCTGCCGGCCGCGCCACCCGACAGAAGCCGATGGGCTTGGACGAGATCGAGGCCGGCTTTCTTGGCGAAGGCCATTGACTCGCACAATCCGAGGAGGGCACCGGCGACCGCGATCTGGTTGGCCATCTTCATCATCTGCCCTGCGCCGGGGCCGCCGACCCGTTCGACGCGCCGCGAGTAGTGCATCATCGTTGGCGTCGCCTCGTCGATGACTCTCGCCTCGCCACCACAGAACACCGTCAAGGACCCGATTTGGGCTCCCATCGAACCACCGGTGATGGGGGCGTCGATGAAACGAAAGCCATTGGCGCGTAGCGCTTCATGGATCTCGATCGCGCCGCGTGGAGAGATCGTCGAGTGGTCGACGAACAGAGTTCCGGGCGCGGCGCGGACGCTAAGTCGATCGAGGCAATCGCGGACATTGTCGGTCGTGCCGACACAGAGAAACACCAGCCCACAACTCGCCCCGAGTTCTTCGAGAGAGCCCATAACGACGGCACCTCGATCGGACAAGGGTTCGGTCTTGGCCCGGTTCCGGTTGTAGACGCGCAGAGGAACGCCCGCGTTGAGAATGTGACCCGCCATCGGCGCTCCCATCACCCCCATCCCGACGAATCCGACCTGAACCATGGGCTCTATTCTTGCCCAAACATCGGCGGTGATGCCGCACCTTGCCACGTGTGACCGCAATCACGGTCCCGCGTGATCGGCGGTCCGAACTGGGCTCGGAGCCTCCTGTACAACTTGTTCACCCCGACGCGGAAGCGCCGGACAAACAGGACAAAGGAAACAAAAAATGATGAACCTCAGCAAGACCACTCGCAACCTCGCGCTCTGCGCCCTCGCCGCTCTCGCCGCCCTCGGCGCCACGACCGCTCACGCCGCCGACTACGAGGCGGAGTACCAGGGAGTCCTCTGGCTCACCGGTTCGGCCCGCGGACGCGACACGAACATGATCAACAGCGACAATCGGCGATTCGAACTCACGAGCGCCCGAGCTGGTCGGGATCAGGCCCTTCGAGATGGGCGTCCTGTTCCAGTTGCCGCTCGACGAGATCGACGAGAGCGAGGAGTTCGCCGCGATCCACGTCAATGTCGAGGCCAACATCGCCCCGAACGGACCGATGGGAGTCTACGCATTCAATTGGGAGGTCGGGGATTGGGAGCAGCTGAGCAACGCCCGCTATTCGAATCGGGACAAGGTGATCTCCACCACCCTCGACGATCCGTCCTTCATCGGCCCGGATGGCGAGGTCGCGATCGACTTCTTCCGATACTCGCGAAACCTGCGCAATCCGTACAGCTTCAAGATCGACCAAGTCAGCGTTTGGCTGGAAACCTACTGATCGGCCTGGCCGGCAGACCTCAGCAGCGCGAGCGCAAGCTCGCGCTGCTTTCCATGTTCGACGACGGGATGGGGATAGTCGACCATACACCCGTGGGGCCAGTGCACCTCGTCGTTCGAAAGGTGCCGGAGCTCCGGAATCCATCGCCGGATGAACGTACCGTCGGGATCGAACTTCCGTGATTGCAGGATCGGGTTGAAGATGCGATAGGTCGGCTGGGCATCGACGCCGGTCGAGGCGCACCACTGCCATCCCCCGTTGTTGGAGGCCAGGTCGAAGTCTAAGAGCTTCTCCGCGAAGTACGCCTCCCCGTGACGCCAGTCGACGAGAAGGTCTTTGACCAGAAAGCTCGCGGCGACCATCCGGAGCCGGTTGTGCATCCATCCGGTCGCGTTCAGACACTGCATGGCCGCATCGACGAGGGGATAACCGGTCGTGCCCTCGCACCAACGCTTGAAGTGTGCCTCTGTCCCAGGCCAGTCGATTCGGTCGAACTCGGATTTGAACGCACCGTCGACGACATGCGGAAAATTCGCGAGGATCATCTGGTAGAAGTCGCGCCAGATGAGCTCGCTCAGCCAGGTGTCCGCCCCACTCGAGCCGTGGCGCAGCGCGGTCCGCACGCATTCCCGAATCGATAGCGTGCCGAAGCGCAAGTGGACGGAGAGGCCCGAAGTCCCCTCTAGTCCCGGGAAATCGCGGTTCTTCCCGTACGCATCGAGGGACTTCGTGAAATCGCTCAGCCGGCTCTTCGCGCCCGAGGTGCCGGACTCGAGCCACAGGTCGCGCTCGGCAAATCCGATCGCTTCGAGTGGAGGCAGCGCGTCGCCTAACGGGAGTTGGTCTGATGGCCACAGGCGATCCTCATCGGCCACTCTGGGGTTGACATCATCGATCTGAAGCCGAGCGCGCCACGCCCGGGAGTAGGGCGTGTAGACCCGGAACGGCTCCCCGGCCTGGTTGAGGACCTCGCGGCGCTCGAAGATGACGTGGTCCTTGAACGTCTCCAGCCGGGAGCCGGCGACCTTGAGGTTGCGGGCGACCTCGTCGTCGCGTTGCTGCGCATAGGGTTCATCGTCATGATTGGCGTAAACGGCGTCGATGCCGAGCGCGCTCACCCACCGCGGGAGGATGTCGATCGGATCGCCGACTGCCACGAGGAGCCGCGAGCCCCGCTCCTTGAGCCGGGCATCGAGTTCCTCGATCGAGCGATGGATGAACGTGATGCGCCGATCGTCGCGGGGCAGGGGGTCGAGGATCCGGGTGTCGAACACGAAGCCGACGACGACACGGTCGGCGGCTTCCGTCGCCGCCGAAAATGCGGCGTGATCCTCGAGTCGCAAGTCTCGCCGAACCCAGCAGAGGGCGTTCATTGCCCTTCCTACGGACGGCGAGCAATCGGGATCAGCCTTGAGGGTACAATGCCTTTTCGCGTCCAGGCCACGTCTCGACGCGCACGAAGGAGCGTTTGGACCATGTACGCAATCGTCAAGACGGGCGGAAAGCAGTATAAAGCCGAGGCCGACGAAATCATCATCGTCGAGAAGATCGAAGGCGAGCCCGGCGCCAAGGTGGAACTCGAAGAGGTCGTCATGGTGTGTGACGGCGGCTCAGTCAAGGTGGGTTCTCCCTTCGTCAAGGGCGCCAAGGTACGCGCCGAGATCGTCCGCCAGGCCAAGGGCCCCAAGATCGACGGATTCAACTACAAGCCGAAGAAGAACCAGCGCAAGCGCTGGGGCCACCGACAGCCGCAGACCTTCCTGCGTGTCGTCGAGGTCCTCGGAGGAAAGTAACGAATGGCACATAAAAAAGGACAAGGTTCGTCTCGCAACGGCCGCGACTCGAATTCTCAGCGCTTGGGTATCAAGCGATATGGTGGCCAAGTTGTCAAGGCCGGCACGATCATCGTGCGACAGCGCGGCACCCAGTTCCACCGCGGAGTAAACGTCGGCATGGGCAACGATCATACGCTCTTCGCGCTGGTCGATGGCCAAGTCAAGTTCGAGGGGCCGACGGCGAAGAGGCGCATCAGCGTCTACCCGCACCAAACCGGCGAGTAAGCCCCCGCCGATCCAAGAAAACAGGCTC